>Ga0209517_10004976_pt1 | contig 17166 bp, 13 predicted proteins | sample PeaSoiMetSII2010_FD_187695 | JGI IMG/M metagenome (GOLD analysis project Ga0209517, IMG submission 187695) | Peat soil microbial communities from Weissenstadt, Germany - SII-2010 (SPAdes) (version 2) | ecosystem: Environmental > Terrestrial > Soil > Wetlands > Peat | place: Germany...
ATCAGCGCTGTGATCGACAAGGTGAACGACATCTCCGGGACGATTGCTACGGCGGTGGAGGAGCAGAGCACGACCACCAACGAGATGACGCGGAGCCTGGCGGACGCGGCCAAGGGATCAGGGGAGATCACGCATAACATCGAAGGGGTCGCCCAGGCAGCACAGGGCACCTCCAACAGCGCCCAGGAATCACAGAGGGCAGCGAACGAACTGGCGGAGATGGCAGCGCAACTGCGCGGCTTAGTCGGACAATTCAAGATCAGTGCGGCGGCAGCCTCGCGGGGCTCTGCTTCGGTGCCAGCCAAAAGCATGGTGGCTCGCGCCGGGAGATAACGTAAAACGATGGGCTGCAATCGAGGGCGAGATTGTCGAGTTCCGGGAAAAAACGGGTGCTCATCGTAGATGACGCGGTGGTGGTGCGCAGGACGCTCTCGGATGCGATCGGCAGCGACCCGGACCTGGAAGTGGTTGGCACAGCCAGCAATGGCCGCATCGCTTTGGCGAAGTTTCCAGCATTGAAACCGGACGTCATTCTGCTCGACATCGAAATGCCGGAGATGGACGGGCTGGCAACGGTAAGTGAGCTGCGCAAAATTGACCCCGGAGTGCCCATCATTATGTTCAGTGCGCTCACCGAGCGCGGTGCGGCGGCGACACTGGAAGCTCTCTCCCGGGGGGCATCGGATTACGTCACCAAGCCAAGCACGGCAGACGTCACGGCCACTCAGCACACGATCTCGAATGACGTGATTTCGAGGATTCGTGCCTTCTGTCACCTGCCCGACCTGCGTAGCGGTTCTACGCGCGGAGAGCCGAGGCCGACATCTTCGATTCCAGCGGTTCGTCCGCCCAAATCGCAGGCACCCATTCAGGTCGTGGCTATCGGAGTTTCGACCGGCGGGCCGAATGCTCTGGCGGATTTGCTGCCATCGTTGCCAGCCGACTTGCCGGTACCCGTCGTCATCGCGCAGCATATGCCTCCCATGTTTACCTCACTGCTGGCGAAGCGCCTCGCCGCAAAATCCGCGTTGCCGGTTCGGGAATGTGTATCCGGGGAGCCGCTTTCCCCCGGGTGCGTGGTGGTGGCTCCGGGCGATTTTCACATGGTGGTGTGCCGCGAAGGGAACGCGGTCTGCCTGCGTACACACCACGAGCCAAAGGAGAACTTCTGCCGTCCTTCAGTGGATGTGCTGTTCCGATCCGTCGCCGCAGTCTACGGAGCGCGAGCGTTGGGCGTGGTCCTCACCGGAATGGAGCGGGACGGGTTCAACGGATGTGAAGTCCTGTGCGGCCTCGGAGCGCGGATCTACGTCCAGGACGAAGCCAGCAGCGTAGTTTGGGGCATGCCGGGCTTTGTCGCCCGTGCTGGTCTCGCCGACAAGATCTTGCCCCTCGGACAGATAGGCGCGGAAATTGTTCGTGCCACGATGATGCAATCGAGTGCGACGCAAGCGGCCGCTCGAACCTCGTCCTCATCCTGAGGTTCCGGGTTACAAACACACAACGAATGATATGTGCGGCAGCCTGCTCAAAGGAGATTTCCGAACCGGCTGGCGTCTGCGTATACTGCGTTGGTTGGTGCTGTGGTCAACCGACCAAATATCTTGACTTGAGTTGTGTGGAGGCGATCGTGAGAAACAAACTGACGTCAATTGCCGTGACTCTGTTCGCAGTCTTGGCGTTACTGATCGGCAATCAGATCTTCGCGGTGGCGCAGTCGCAGCCGTCCCCGACCCACAAAGCGCCCGTCGCTGCTGCCAGCGTGGACATTCCTATTCCGAACATCCCTTACACCAAGTTCGTCCTAAGCAACGGGCTGACGGTGCTGGTGCACGAGGACCACAAGGCGCCCATCGTTGCCGTGAACACCTGGTACCACGTCGGCTCCAAGAATGAGAAGCCGGGCAAGACCGGATTTGCGCACCTGTTCGAGCACCTGATGTTCAGCGGCAGTGACGACTTCAATCATACGTACATCAATGCTATGGAAAAGATCGGGGCCACGAACCTGAATGGCACCACTGAAAACGATCGCACCAACTATTTCGAAAACGTGCCGACCTCCATGCTGGATTACGTTCTGTTTGCCGAAAGCGACCGCATGGGACATTTGTTGGGCGTGCTCGACCAGAAGAAACTCGACCTGCAGCGCGGGGTGGTGCAAAACGAAAAGCGCGTGGGTGAAAACCAGCCCTACGGCGTTACCGAACAGATCCTCACGGAAAACACTTACCCTGTGGGTCATCCGTACTCCTGGACTGTGATCGGTTCCATGAAGGATCTTGACGCTGCCTCCTTGAGTGATGTGCAGGAATGGTTCAAGACTTATTACGGTCCGAACAACGTCACCCTGGTGATTGCGGGCGACATCACGCCGGAAGTGGCGCGCGAAAAAGTGGAAAAGTACTACGGCGAAATACCTGCTGGGCCGCCGATTGACAAGCAGAAAGTGTGGGTGGCGAAACGTACCGCCACGCACCGCGGCTGGGTGCAGGATCGGGTCCCGCAGGCGCGGCTGTATCGGGTATGGAATGTGCCGGAATACGGCTCGCCCGAAGAGGCGCAGCTGGATTTAGTGGCGCAGGTGCTCGGGCGCGGGAAAACGTCCCGGCTGTACAAACGCCTGGTCTACAAGGATCAGACTGCGACCAGCGCGACCGCTACGAATGACACCAACGAGATCGCCGGGCAGTTCGACTTCACGCTCACTGCCGTTCCCGGCGGAGACCTGAAGAAGGTGGAAAAAGCCGCGGACGAGGAATTGCAGAATTTCCTGAAGAACGGTCCGACTGAGACCGAACTGCAAATCGCCAAGACGCAGATTCTCGGAAACTACGCGCGGATCGTAGAGCGCATCGGCGGCTTCGGCGGCAAGAGTGACCTGCTGGCACGCTGCCAGACGTACAGGGGCAATCCTGATTGCTACAAGGAATATTTGAAGTGGGTCAAAGCGGCGACGCCGACGACGGTGAAGAAAGCCGCGGTTGACTGGCTCAGTGACGGCGACTATGTGCTCGAGGTGCAGCCGTATCCGACCGACCTCAAGACTGGGGCCAAGCTCGACCGGTCCAAGGAGCCGGCGCCGGGTGGGCCCATGTCGCTCAATCTGCCTCCCTTGCAGAAAGCCACGCTGGCCAACGGGCTGAAGATCGTGCTGGCGGAGCGCCACACGGCTCCCGTGGTGAACTTTACGCTGATGGTAGACAGCGGATATGCTGCCGATCCCGCCACCGCGCCCGGCACCGACAGCTTCGCGCAACGCATGCTGGAGGAAGGCACACCGACCCGCGATTCCTTGAAAATTGGCGAGGAACTGGAGTCTCTCAGCGCCAACTTCAATGCTGGCGCCAACCTGGACTGGTCGTTGGTCAGCCTCAACACTCTGAAGAGCACCATGGACAAGTCGCTCGACATTTACGCGGACCTTATCTTGCATCCGGCTTTTCCGCAAAAGGAGTTCGAGCGCTTGCAGAAGGAACGAATCGCAGGCATCAAGCGCGAGAAGGTGACGCCGCAGGCCATGGCCTTACGCGTGGTGCCGGCGCTGATCTATGGCAAGGGACATCCGTATGCCGTCCCGTTCACGGGCACGGGCACCGAGGCCAGTGTGAGCAAGATGACCCGCGAGGACCTGGCCAAGTTTCACGACACCTGGTTCAAGCCCAACAACTCCACCCTGCTGGTGGTCGGAGACACTTCGATGGAGGAAATCAAACCGAAGCTGGAAAAACTGCTGGCTTCGTGGAAGCCGGGCGACGTTCCGCAGAGAACGGTACCGAAGGTAGAGGAACCAGCAAAGGACGTAGTGTATCTGGTCGACCGGCCGGGTTCCGGACAGAGCGTGATTTTTGGCGCGCAACTGGCGCCCCCGCGCAACGATCCGGACGCGCTTGCTTTGCAACTGGTGAATGACATTTTTGGCGGGAAATTCAGCTCGCGCATCAACTTGAACCTGCGCGAGGATAAGCACTGGTCCTACGGCGTGTTCAGCGTTTTGCCCTCCGCTCGGGGCCAGCGTCCCTACATCAGCATTTCGGCGGTGCAAACCGACAAGACCAAAGAATCCATGATCGAACTGGTCAAGGAATACAAAGATATCGTGGGCGGAAAACCGATCACGGCGGAAGAACTGACGGACGAGCAGACTAATATCACGCTTGGACTTCCCGGCACCTTTGAGACGGTGCAGCAGCTTGGCGGCTCCTACGGCACCATCCTGCAGTATGGCCTGCCGGAGGACTACTTCAACACGTTTACGCAAAAGGCGATGGCTCTGACGCCAGAAAGTGCCAACGAGATCGCCAAGAAGTACATCTTGCCCGATCACCTAGTCTGGGTGGTCGTGGGAGACATGGCCAAGGTCGAAGCTGGCGTCCGTGAACTGAACCTGGGCGAAGTCCACAAGATTGACGCCGACGGCAATCCTGTGCAGTGAAACGAGGCTGACAAGTCAGGGAGATGCGGCGTTTATTTTCCGGAGATTCCGCGTCTCCCGGCTTGATCCTGCCGACGGGCTTCCTCGCAGGCTTGCAGCGGGTCGCGGCCCGTGACTTCTTTATACCAGGCAGGATGGAAGGTCCACGCCCAGGCTTCGCTCACCGCGCCGCGGATCATCGCCTGGAAAGTGCCGGGCTCGCCGATCGTGCTGAGGTAGATGTGAATGAAGATTCCGCCCAGCATGATGAGGGCGGAAATATCGTGCAGCACATAGCTGACGGCGACTGCCCAGCGCCCGAACGTGCGCGCGCCCATCCATAGAATGATTCCGGTAATCAGGTAAACCACGCAGCCGCCGACAATCTCCCAGAACTGGATTTTCTGGCCGCCGTTGAAGAATCCGGTGTCGGGCGGATCGTGTTTCTCTTTGCCGCCGACGATTTTCGCGAGATTGCGCATCCATCTGGTATCGGCAGCAGTCCACTTCATTGGCTTGAGCCAGTTCAGCGTCTGCAGGCCGAAAAAAACGACAAATCCAAGCCCGAACCAGGGATGCATCTCGCGGCTGAGCGGTCCGCCTCCGAAGATGGGCGTGAACCAGCGGAAAAGCCAAGGCATATAAATGCCAAATCCGGTGAACAAGGCCAGGAAAAAGAAGAGGGCGACCATCCAATGCAGGAAGCGCGTGTACGCACGGTGACGCAACAACTCGCCTTCGTAGACCTCGGTCTGCCCGATCTGATCGAAAGCGGTGCGCGCTTTGTGGTCGAAACGTTCGATCGCGGTGGACATCGAGTTTCCTTAGCTTTCCTTCAGCTTTCCTTCTCCGGGAGTGGTGTCTTGAGCAGCGGCTCTGGCTGCGGCCGGCGCGGCCCAACCGCCACGTAATGCAACAGAACTCCCACCAGACCGAATAGCGCGAACGTACCCAGCACCGGTTTGAACAGCCATTTCCAGACGGTATAGCTCCAAGGAATAACCGGATTGCTCGGCAATCCACTGTAACGTTCCGGATCGGTCGCATCGTGCAAGACGTAAACGACGTGCGTGCCGCCGATCGATTGCGGGTCGTAGACCCCGGCGTCTTTGAATCCGAAATTCTCGCGGAGTTGCTTGGCCCGTTCCTCCGCGACGTACTTCATGTCGTCCTTAGTGCCGAATTTCAGGCAGCCCGTGGGGCACGCCTTGATGCACGCTGGCTCCAGGCCCTGGCCGACCCGGTCGGAGCAGAGCGTGCACTTATAAACTTTCTTAGTAGCTGGATTGAACTTGGGAATGTCGTAAGGACATCCCGAAACGCAGAATTCGCAGCCGATGCAGTTCTCCTGCTGGAAATCCACGATGCCGTTGGTGTATTGCACGATGGCGCCGTCAGCAGGACAGGCGCGCAGGCAGCCGGGATCGGCGCAGTGCATGCACTGGTCCTTGCGCATGAGCCACTGGATGGTTCCGTCCTCGCGCTGGTGCTCGTTGAACTTGATCAGGTTCCAGAAATTCCAGCGCGTCTCCGGCATCGTCTGGTAAGTGTTGTCGAAAGTGGTGGGACTGAACGGCATGTCGTTCCATTCGACACACGCGACCTCGCAGGCCTTGCAGCCAATGCAAATAGTCGTGTCCACGAGCTTGCAGACTTCCGGTTCGCGCTGCACGCCGAAGCCAGCTGACGGCCCGGAGTGTCCCGAGATCTGCTTGATCTGAAGTGTCTTGCGGTCGCTCATGGTTGCATGCTCAAAGCTGCCCACGACATCGAATGCCAGCCCAGCCCTGGAAGACGCCTGCTTTGAAACTTTGAAACCCTGAAACTTTGAAACCTTCTCCTATGCCTTCTCAATCTTCACCAGAAATCCCTTGAACTCCGGTGTGAACGCATTCGGATCGATCACGGTTGGAGTCAGCTGGTTCGCGAGAGTCTTCGCCGTCTTGCCCTCGTCTTCCGCAATGCCACGGAATCCCCAATGAATGGGAATTCCGATCTGAAACATCTCTTGGCCGTCAATCTTCATCGGCCGAATGCGGCGCGTGACCATGGCTTTGGCTATGTAGTGGCTGCGCGCGCTGGTGACTCGGACTTTCTCTCCTCCGCGAATGCCCATGCGGTCGGCTAGTTCCACCGGCACCTCCACGAACGGCTCCGGCACGAGCTGCACGTTCATGGGATTGTTCTTGGTCCAGTAGTGATAGTGCTCGGTCAGACGGTAGGTCGTACAAATGACCTTGAATTCCTGTCCGGTCACCGCGTACTTATCGGCGTCAGTCTTATATTTCTTGACAACCGGATTCGTGGACTGATTGGGGTGCAAGGGATTCAAGATCGGACTCTCGATCGGCTCGTAGAACTCGGGGAATGGCCCGTCCGCCATAGCGCCGAGCGGCACGAACAATCGCCCCACGCCCTCGGGATTCATAATGAAAGGCCCCATGTGATCCTTCGGCGGAGAATCGGCCTTGAAATCAGGAATGTCGTTGCCGACCCAGGATTGCTTGGCCTCGTCCCACCAGACTTGCCGGCGAGGGGGATCCCAAGGCTTGCCGTTGAGATCACACGAAGCGCGGTTGTAAAGCACGCGCCGGTTCATCGGCCACGACCACGCCCAGTTGGGATAAATGCCCATGCCGGACGCATCGTCAGTTCCGCGGCGCTGCGTCATGGCGCCTGCTTCGGTCCAGGAGCCGCAGTACAGCCAATTGCCGGAGAGCGTCGTGCCGTCATCCTTCAGCCAAGCGAAGCCCGGTAGCTGCTGGCCCGCCTTGATCGTCACATTCGTCTTCGGGTCGGTAAGGTCGGCGAGGGCTTTGCCGTTGATCTCCTTCGCAACCTCCGCCAGAGATGGGTTGTACGGATTCGTATAGGCGAACGACGCATTCAGGATCGCGTCGGGGAACTTGCCGCCGTCCCTTTGATAAAGTTCGCGCACTTTCAAGAAGATCGTGGCCAGGATTTCCTGATCCAGCCTGGCCTGGCCCGGCGGGGGCAGCGCGACGTTCTTCCACTGCAGCCAGCGGGCGGAATTGACGAACGTCCCGTCTTTCTCGGCGAAACCCGCGCCCGGCAGGCGATACACGGTGGTGTTGATCTTCTTCTGATCCTCGGTGGAAATGCCGGGAGCGCGCCAGAACTCGCTGGTTTCATCGGGATAGATTTCGCACACCACCAGCCAGTCCGCCTTCTTCAGGGCATCAATATTTTTCTGCGAATCCGGCCCGATCATCACGCCATTCATGCCGAAGGCGAAAATGCCCTTGACCTTGCCTTCGTACATGTCGTTCCAGATGTTCACCCAGGAGTAGTTGCGATCAATCTTTGGCAGATAGTGAAACGCGTAGTCGTTTTCCTTGGTCGCCGCCGGGCCGTACATCGCTTTGAGGAACGAAACGGCAAACTTCGGTGTGTTCGACCAATAGTTGAAAGAATCCCAGGGATCGGGTTTCGCGGGATTGGGAGTGATGCGCTTCAAGTAGGCAGCAAGATCGGTGTCCGCGGGATTCGGCATCTTCAAATAACCCGGCAGAATGTCGAAAATTCCCGCCATATCGGTGGCGCCTTGAATGTTGGAATGACCACGCAAGGCGTTAACGCCGCCGCCGGCGCGTCCCACGTTGCCCATGAGCAACTGCAGCATCGCGGCCGTCCGGATGATTTGCGTGCCGAAGCTGTGCTGGGTCCAGCCGACGGCGTAGATGATGGTGGCGACTTTCTTCATGTCGCCGTCTTTGCGGATTGAGGTGAACAGATCCGCGGCTTTCAAGAATTGATCTTGCGGAATGCCGGTGATGCGCTCGACCATCTCCGGCGTGTAGCGCTCATACTGCTTCTTCAACAACTGAAACACGCAGCGCGGATGTTGCAGCGAAAGGTCGTACGCCGTCTTCGGCGGAAGCATGGGCGGAGGAGGCGTTGCGCCCGGTGTCGCGGCTTTCGGCGCAGGCGAATGACTCCCTACAGCCACTGCCTTCCCGCTTACATCGCCGCCTTCTTCATAGTTCCAGGTCGCTTTGTCATAGACCTTCTTCTCCGGATCGAAGCCGGAGTACAGGCCGTCGTCCGGCAGCTTGAATCCTTCCCTGATGACAAAAGCCGCGTTCGTGTAGTTGACCAGATAATCGTGGGCGATGCGGTTGTTCTGAATTGCGTAATTGATGAGGCCGCCAAGGAAGGCAATGTCGGCTCCAGCGCGAATCTGCAAGAACAGGTCAGCGGTCGCGGCCGTGCGCGTCAGCCGCGGATCGACCACGATCATCTTGGCGTTGCGGTGCAGCTTGGCTTCAATCGCCCACTTGAAGCCGCAGGGATGGTTCTCGGCCGGATTGCCGCCCATGATCAACATCAAGTCGGTGTTCTTGATGTCAATCCAGCCATTGGTCATCGCCCCGCGTCCGAATGTTGGCCCCAAACTGGAGACCGTAGGGCCGTGTCAAACCCGGGCCTGGTTTTCCAGGTAGCAGACCCCCAGGCTGCGCATGCTTTTGACCACGAGATAGTTGAATTCGTTGGTGTCGGTGCAGCCGCCAGTGAAGGCGATGCCTTCGCAGCGATTGACAGTGTGGCCCTGCGCGTCTTTTTCCAGGAAGGTGTCGTCGCGCGTTTTCTTCACGCGCTCGGCAATCTCGCTGTAGGCCTGCTCCCAGGAAATGTCTTCCCAATCGGTCGCGCCCGGCCGCCGCACTTGCGGTTTGAGCAGGCGCCGATCATTCAGGATGTCCTGCTCGAGCGATGATCCTTTGGGACAGAGGGTTCCGCGGTTGATGGGATGGTCGGGATCGCCCTCGACGTGCACGACCTGCGGAATAGCGTTCTTCGCCTTGTCGCCGAGCGTGTAAATAATGACGCCACAACTCACCGAACAATACGGACAGGTGCTGCGCGTCTCGCTGGCGCGCGAGATTTTCAGGCTCTGGGCTTGGGCGTAAACGGGCGTGAGGTCGAATCCCAGCGTGGAAAGGCCGGCTCCGCCAACGATGGCGCCTTTGAGAAAGGTCCTGCGGGAGAATTCCATCGAAACCTCCAGCAATCCGCCGCATGGCTTCACAGGCCATGCGGACCCCTGGGCCAACTGATCGCACAACTTTAAGATGTGAAACAGAGGTTGAAGGTTGCGGCCGTCGCGTCCCACGCCACACGGCCAAGTCGTGTGCAAACCGACGCCGGGAACTATACCTCCGGTAAGGAGTCAATTGCAAATGGCCTCTCGCGTTGCTGCTCCGGGCAGGTTGCCTTGATAATTGGCCGATGGCGGTTTCATCCTGGCAACGGCGTATTGAACGTGCGCAGGAACTTGCGGGCCAGCACCCGTTCGCGGCGGAAATCCTCGGGTTTTACATCCATGTTGCGCGGTTCCAGGAGGATCTGCATCGGCGGCTGAGCGTGGTTCTGCAATCGCCTGCAGCTCCGCTCGCCCGCGAACTCAGTGGGGTCGAGTTGTCGGAACTCAGCCCCAGATTTGAATCGTTTCTGTCGCTGGCAGAAGCCCACGGCCCGCAGCAATTGTCCAAAGTGAGCCGTGAACTGCGTGTTCGCGGGCCAAGCTCCTGGACTGAACTGCTGAATGGTGCCTGGAACGCGAACGGCGCATCTGACGCTCAGAGTCTTCTGGCGCTGGCTTTTCTTCAGCCCTACGCCGAGATGCTGCGGGCTCGCGCCTCGCTGCGCCCCAGCCAGCACACGTACGCGGTCTGTCCCATTTGCAATCGCAGGCCCGCGGTCGGCGTGCTGCGGCCGATGGGCGATGGCGCTGCCAGGTCGCTGGTCTGTTCTTTCTGTCTGAACGAATGGGAGTTCCGCCGCATCGTTTGCCCCGGCTGCGGCGAGGAAAACGACCGGAAGCTCCCCGTCTTTACAGCCAGCGATTTCGACTACATCCGCGTGGAATGCTGCGACGCCTGCAAGACGTACATCAAGACTGTGGACCTCGCCCGCAATGGCCGTGCCGAACCGGCGGTGGACGAGTTGGCCTCTGCTCCACTCGATCTCTGGGCGCGGGATCGCGGCTACGCCAAGCTACAAGACAACCTGCTCGGGATGTAGCTTTCACGACTAAGCCGACCACCCCTGGCAGGACAATCTTCAAGAGTTGCCAGTTCGGAGATCTTGTGCGCAACGCCCGCCGGGCGGTTTTTGCCCACTTCTCCCCGGCACCGGATGCCGTTACTATAGAGGGCTCGGTGAACGTCAAAGGTTCTTGCTGTATCGTCTATCGAATTGAAGGAGGCTCTCATTCTAACCATAGGCATTGATGTTGGAACGGGCGGAACGCGCGCCCTGGTACTCGATGAGCACGGCCGAGTCGCCGGTTCCGCGACCGAGGAGCACGCGCCGTTTGCCTCACCCGAAATCGGCTGGGCAGAACAGCATCCGGAGGACTGGTGGCGCGCCTGCTGTGTAGCGGTGCCCAAGGCCCTTGAACGGGCCCACGTGCGGCCGGAGGACATTGCCGGAGTGGGCTTCTCGGGTCAGATGCATGGTGCGGTCATGCTCGATGAGCGCGGGAATGTGGTACGGCCGGCGCTGATCTGGTGCGACGTGCGGACCAATCCGCAATGCCAGGAACTGACGGAAAAAATCGGCGCCGCGCAGCTGATTCAGGCCACGTGCAATCCGGCACTGGCCAACTTCACGCTAACCAAGCTGATGTGGGTGCGCGAGCACGAGCCGGAGAACTGGAAGCGCGTCCGCTGGATCATGCTGCCCAAGGATTACGTGCGGTGGCGCATGACCGGCGAACGCGCCATTGATATGGCCGACGCCTCAGGTACGTTGCTCCTCGATGTGGCGCACCGGCGATGGTCGCAACTGATGCTGGAAGCGGCGGGCATTGATGAACGCTCACTGCCTGCATTGTTCGAGTCGCCGGATGTGTGCGGCAAGATCAATCCTGAAGGCGCCAAGGCGCTGGGTTTGCGCCCGGGAACGCCGGTAGTCGCCGGCGCCGGCGATCAGGCGGCGGGCGCGGTAGGGATGGGCATTGTCGTTCCCGGGGCGGTGAGTGCCACCATCGGGACGTCGGGTGTGGTATTTGCCGCCACGGATCGTCCAGCGCTTGAGCCGGGAGGGCGTCTGCATACTTTCTGTCATGCGATTCCGGGGCGCTGGCATGTGATGGGAGTGACGCAGGCCGCGGGACTATCTTTACGCTGGTTTCGCGATCAATTTGGGGCGGGCACCGACGACGGCCGCGATCCCTACGAGCGTCTTACCGACGAGGCCGCAAAAGTCCCACCTGGATGCCAGGGGCTGTTGTGGACTCCGTATCTGATGGGCGAGCGCACACCGCATCTTGATCCCAACGCACGCGGCGCGCTCGTCGGCTTAACAGCCACGCACACGCGCGCACACGTGATTCGGGCGATTCTTGAGGGTGTCGCTTTCAGCTTGCGCGATACGTTCACCTTGTTCGATGAAATGAAAGTCGCGGTCAAGCGCATTCGGCTCGGCGGCGGCGGTGCACGGTCTTCCTTGTGGCGGCAGATTCAGGCGGATGTCTACGGCCACGAAGTGGAAATCGTCGAGGCGGAAGAGGGCGCAGCATACGGAGCGGCGATTCTGGCGGGAGTCGGCGCGGGTATGTGGAGATCGGTGGACGAAGCCTGCGCCGCTGTGGTGCGCGTGGCCAGGACAGTACCGCCGCAGCCCGAGGTGGTGGGCATCATGAATGCGAACTACACGTCGTACCGGAGGGTGTATGCGGCAACGAAGAGTATCTTTGCGTCGTGAGTGATCTGTTCTGACGAGCCGGAGCGCGTAATCCCTATTCGATGCCCAGCTGTTTCTGGATTTGCTCCAGCGGCACGCCCTTGGTCTCCGGAACCAGTGTCTTCACCCAGAGGAGTTGTAGGACCATCATTCCTGTAAAGAAAGAGAAGATGTAACCCGGCGGAAAAACCGCGAACACCTTAGGGGCAAGGGTTGTGAGCAAAGCGGCGAAAATCCAATGGGTGGAACTTCCGAGGGTCTGACCTTCGGCGCGATGACGATTGGGGAATATCTCAGAGATAAACACCCAGATGACGGCTCCCTGGCCAATGGCGTGGGCCGCGATGAAGGCGAAGATGCAGGCGGGTACGAGGGAATAGTGTTGCGTGAAGAAAGCCCAGGCGGCGAGTCCGAGCGAGGCGATGTAACCGAACGAGCCGATGTAAAGCAGAGTGCGGCGGCCGAGACGGTCAATCATCCAGAGGCCGACAAACGTGAACGCGAAATTGGTGACGCCAATGCCAATGGATTGCAGTAGGGCGGCTTTTAGGGCGAGGCCGGCCAGTTCAAAAATCCGGGGAGCGAAATACAGAATCACGTTGATGCCGGAGAGTTGGTTGAAGAAAGCAATCAGGAAAGCGAGAAGGATGGGCTTTTGCAGACGCCTGGTCCAGAAATGTCCTGCCGACACTTGGTCAGAGGATGCGGCGACAATTGCGTCAGCCTCGGCTGCGATTTCGGTCTTTGAAGCCTCAGGCTCGATTCGTTGCAGGACATCCAGGGCAGCCTCTCGGTCTCCCTTCCGGCTAAGGAGCCAGCGCGGACTTTCAGGCAGGCCGAAGCAGAACACCGCGTAGAGCAACGACGGAAACGCGGCTACGCCCAGCATCCAGCGCCAGGCGTTCTCGCCGACGCCGGCCAACAGCGCGTTCGAGACGAAAGCCACCAGGATGCCAAAAACAATGTTGAACTGGAACATGCCGGCAAGGCGTCCGCGATGCTTCGGCGGAGCGATCTCGGAGATATACATTGGAGCAACCACGGTAGAGATGCCGATGCCCAGGCCGCCGATCACGCGCGCGGCGATGAAAGTGGCAACGTTTGGCGCCAAACCTGAGCCCACCGCACCGAGAAGGTAGAGAGCGCCAATCCAAAGCAGCGTGGCCTTGCGCCCGAAGCGGTCAGCCGGCCAGCCACCGATCAGTGAACCAACAACAGTGCCGTAGAGGGCCGAGCCCATGGCAATGCCATGCAGGCCGGGACTCAGCCCCCAAAGCGTCTGGATGGTCTTTTCGGCGCCGGAAATAACGACCGTGTCGAAACCGAAGAGAAATCCGGCAAGAGCCGACGTGAGCGACCAGAAGAAGATGCGAGCATTCATAGGGAGAGATGGCGCAGCTTACCACAGATTGATGAGATTCGCCGTGGTTCAAAGTGAGGGCTTGGTTCGCTGAGAACTGCCGTCAGGCCTTGGTCAGGGGATAGCCCTTTCCCCGCCAGTCGCGGATGCCGCCATCCATCGAAATCACATTGGTGTAGCCCATTTTCTGCAGGTTGTCGGCGGCTAACGCGGAGCGGAACCCTCCACCGCAGTAAAGAACCATTTCCGTATTGAGTTCGGGAACGCGCGCCTCAATATCGCGTTCGATCACGCCTTTCCCCAGATGTATGGCACCGGGCAGGTGATCCTTGGCAAATTCGCTCTCTTCGCGCACGTCCACAAGCAGAAATTTGTCGCCGCGGTCCATCCTGGCTTTTACCTCGTCAACATTGGTTTCGCGAACGCGCTTCCTGGCGTCGTCCACAATTTTCAGAAAGCGGGGAGGATGCTGGTGGGCCATCAGAAACTCCTTTGCGCCGGTTGGCAGGCGAATCAAATATTGTGCTCAACATCGTACCAAGCCCGGCCGCGTTGTGCACGAGTGGGCTTAGGAGTACAGCTGCCGCTTCGATTAGCATGAACTGATGCCACCGAAAGAATCGGCCCGCAGGACTGGCCTGGCACGCGCGCTATCGAAGCTGGGATATTGCTCCCGCTCGCAAGCCGCGGAGATGATTCGTGCAGGCCGCGTGCGGCTGAACGGCAGCGTCCAGCGCGATCCGGAGACACGGGTGAGGCTGGAGCAGGATCGCATTGCGGTGGATGGCGCCGCGATCGCGTCACAAAGGAAGATCTATCTGATGATGAATAAGCCGCGCGGACTGGTAACGACGGCGTCCGACGAAAAGGGCCGCGAGACTGTTTATGCCGCGTTGGCGAAGGCGAGGGAAGCACTGCCGTGGGTCGCCCCTGTCGGGCGACTGGACAAGGCGAGCGAAGGACTGCTTTTGCTGACCAACGATTCGGAGTGGGGCGCAAGAATCGCTGCGCCGGAGACGCATCTGGAGAAAACCTACCACGTGCAAATCGGATCCGTTGCTGGGGAGAGGCTGGCGGCAGCGATGGTGAGCGGAGTAAGAGCAGACGACGGAGAGTTTCTGCGCGCCGGCCGCGCACGCCTGCTCCGTGCAGGAGAGAAGAACTGCTGGCTCGAAATCACTCTCGACGAAGGCAAGAACCGGCAGATTCGCCGGATGCTGGCTGCGCTCGCGGTCGAAGTGCTGAGGCTGGTGCGGGTGACGATCGGGCCGGTGCGACTGGGCACGCTGGCCAAGGGAGCATACCGGCGGTTGAGCGCGGAGGAGAAGCTGGCCCTTGATCGTGCGATGGCTAATTTCGGACCTCAGACCTCAGACTTTTAGACCTCGACCGTCAGGCTTCAACCCGTGGGGTCAATAGCGTGGCTGGAGACATTTCGGTGCCGCGAGAATCTGCCGTACGAAGTCTGAGGTCCGAGGTCTGAGGTCCGGCGTCCGTACATGCTAGACTCGCTCTTCTGCTCCCAGGTTCGAGAACCGCATGCATGATCCCACTTTCCTGCCAGCTGTGACCATGGCGCGGCAAATCCGCGAGAAGAAGATTTCTCCGGTCGAACTGGCCGAAATGCATTTGGCCAAGATCGAGAGACTGAATCCGAAGTTGAACGCCTTCGTGCACGTTGATCCAGAGCGCGTTCTGCGCGAAGCTCGTGCGGCCGAGGCTGCCGTTGCGGGCGGCAGCCCACTTGGCCCCTTGCACGGTGTTCCCATCAGCATCAAGAGTTCGCTGGAAGTGGCGGGCCTGCGATGCGAGTCCGGGACGCGGCTTCGTGCCGGATTCGTTGCCTCGCGAGATGCTCCGCTGGTGGTGCGCCTGCGCAACGCCGGGGCGATTGTACTGGGCGTGACCAACACTCCGGAACTCCTAATGGCATGGGAGACTGACAACTTGCTTCACGGCCGCACCAACAGCCCGTGGGACCTCGAGCGCACCCCGGGCGGTTCCAGTGGCGGCGAAGCGGCGGCGATCGCAGCGGGCATGTCGGCGGGCGGAGTGGGCAGCGATGGAGGGGGCTCGATTCGCGTCCCGGCGCACTTCAGCGGAATCTGCGGACTGAAGCCTACTCCCGGACGCATTCCCTCCACGGGTCACTTTCCCGCGTCGGCCGGGCCATTCGCGCTGATTGGAGTGGTCGGCCCCATGGCACGCACCGTGGCTGACGTGAAGGCCCTGTTCGAGGTCATGCAAGGTCCGGACGACGGCGATACTTGCGCGGCTCCGGTCGCGTTGCGATGGCCCGGCGACGGCGAGGTCAGAAACCTGCGCATCGGTTATTTTGAGGACGACGGCCGCACACCCGTCACGCCAGAGACTCGGGCGGCGGTTCGCACTGCTGCCGAGGCCTTGCGGAGCGCTGGATTTCAAGTTGAACCATTTCGTCCTCAAGGTCTCGAAGAAGCCCGAGAGCTGTGGAAAATGTTCTTCGTGAAGATCGCCGGGATGCTCATCCAGCCTATGTTTCTGGGGCGTGAGCATGATCAGAGCCCGATTCTGCGGCAGTTTCTGGAATGGTCGGCGGCTGAGCCCGAGCTCACGGGCGAATCTCTGCTGGCAGCGTGGATGCGCCGTGACGTACTACGAGCGGATTTCCTGGCGCAGATGCGGAAGTACCCCATCCTGTTGTGCCCGGCGGCGGCGATCCCGGCGTTTCGCCACGGCGAGCGCAGTTGGAAAATCGACGGTGCGACTGTGGAGTATCTCGACGCCTGGAGTTATACCGAATGGTTCAATCTGCTCGGCAATCCTGCCGTTGTCGTTCCGGTGAGTCAATCTTCGGAAGGTCTGCCCATTGGCCTGCAGATCGTCGGCAGGCCGTGGGAAGAGGAGCAGGTTCTGTCGGTCGCCGCCGTGCTTGAAGCGGGAATTGGACATGCCAAAACGCCGAGGATCGAATAAATCACGGGGTTCCGGCCAACTCAGGTAGGGTTAAAGATTGTTCCAACTTCTACCGATAAGTCTAAGGAGGACTCAATCTCGTCCCGGCTTTGTGTGAAATGGCTATGGTTCTCATTGCGGACGACTCTCGCTTTCAGCGGGAAATGTTGGCATCTTGCTTAACCCCAAAGGGCTTTAAAGTGATGTTCGCGGTGGACGCTCTGCAGACATGGATGATGGCGCTCCGCTCTAACCCCGACCTGATTCTTCTCGACATCAATATGCCTGGCGGTACAGGAGTGGAGGTGCTCAAGAGACTCAGAATGTCCAGCAAAACCCAGCACATTGCCGTGATCGTGGTGAGCGGAGAGGAGAATCCTGCCATCGAAGCGAAGGCGAGAAGCCTCGGCGCCCTGGATTTCCTCCACAAACCCGTGGACGAACAACGTCTTTGCGCCAGCATGGACCGCGTCCTGAGCAAAGACGCCCGGGCAGCCGGCCGATAACGTAGATGCGGTTCATCAATCCGGGCTCTCTAACTTCGTGATCTTCAACTGCCGGCCCTCCTAATACCTTTGTATTATTCCTGCGCCGCGATTGATTCAGTAACGTTGAAAACACGCGATTTCGGCCACTGTGGAGCCGGTTTCGCAGGAGTGAGTTGCACGCCTGTAGACCATGCGGGGAATGCCAACATCCGGGGGATTTGCCGGCCGCTCTCTGTTGTGGCTGGTGTGGTTTCTAGTTC
>Ga0209517_10004977_pt1 | contig 17166 bp, 12 predicted proteins | sample PeaSoiMetSII2010_FD_187695 | JGI IMG/M metagenome (GOLD analysis project Ga0209517, IMG submission 187695) | Peat soil microbial communities from Weissenstadt, Germany - SII-2010 (SPAdes) (version 2) | ecosystem: Environmental > Terrestrial > Soil > Wetlands > Peat | place: Germany...
GCACTACAACGGCCTTCTGAAAAGCCAGCTTTGATGGATAAGAGGTTAGACCGACAGGGAGGTCAACTTTCCCTCACAAATGTGCGGAACTGCGAAGGTGAGGCTAACATGTGGTCACAATCGGGCAGACAGCCCGCTTCTGGGCGCTCATGATGATGTTGCGAGTGGAAAACAAGAGGGCTGCGGGTTGGATGAGTCGAGCAGCTTCCTCTTACAACGGAGGTGAGACGTGGAAACTATATTGGTTGTTCTCTTGGTGTTGCTTTTGCTCGGTGGCGGAGGCTGGGGATATTCTCGCTGGCGAGTATAACGTTCGGTGGTGCTTCGCCAACGGTCCAAACAAGAATCTGGCTGTATGGTCAGATGTGAACTCACCATTCATTCCGGAAGCACACGCTGCAAACAGATCGCTGGCGTGCACAGTCGAGCCGGCAGAGTATCCAGGAGCTTCCAGTCGGCGATGATCCACTACCCCCCGACCACGTGAGGATGAGAGTCGGGGTAGGGGATCTTGGTTGTTGCCTATAGCAAGGTGGTCGGAGCAGAAGCCACGAGAGCAGGAAGCTAATTCCCGGATGCCCGGAGTTTTCGCGGCACAGAACAAAGTCGTTCAATACTTCAAGGAGGCAGATGACATGAAACCAAGTACCCAAGACCAAGCGGAAGGCAAGTTTCACGAAGTGAAGGGCAAGATCAAGGAGAAGTTGGGAAAGGCTACCAAAAATACAAATCTGGAAAACGAAGGCACCACCGAGAAGACGGCCGGCAAGGTCCAGAAGAAGGTCGGCCAGGTTGAAAAGGTTCTGGGCGTTTAGCGGACCAGCTTCCATCGTGGAATCAGGCCGTCTACCCGTCCGGTTGAAACTGCTTGGTGCCTGACTTCCTTATCATCAGAGCTCGGGAACTTAGCCTCCTGAATTTGCCCAGCCGGTTCCGTTCTGAGAGCAGCTCCCCGATGGTTGTCCGCTCGGAAAGTGAGCTTGGAGTGGACCGCTGGGCGGAATGTTGTGCTGAAACGTCAGTTCAAACGGCGTTCGAGAAAATTGGTCCTGCCGTGTCTCCATGTATTTATCGACGGAGCGCGCCGTCGATTACTGATTCAGCCCGAGTCACGGCGAACACGGACATAGCTTGCGTGTTGCCACTCGTCAACCATTCGGTCAGATACGTAAACGGCAGGTTGTTACCGAGGGCCTTGCGGTTGCAAACGGGCGCGCCATCACGTATTGAGCCTTTGAGTCTCATCGCACAATTGTTGTGCCGGATTCGGAGCCCTAGGGATTTGTGTCACATCGTCCGGGAGGGGTTGGCAAGTACTTGGCTGGCAGGTGCAGCCACATTTGCGGTCATGCTCGTTGAAGTCACTTCCATAAGGTTCTACCCGCCGCATTTCCTATCGGTCTCCCATTGTAGGCACCCTACGTAAGCTGCCTGAGCAATTATAACCAAAAACGTGAGCATTGTTGAACTGACACGGATTTGAGCCCAGGGTATAAACACGAAGGGCAATCAGGATGTGCAGGATATGGTAAATGATTTGACCTCCGAATTAAGACAGCGCCAGATGCCCAGCAGGGCTCGAGGAGTTTTACCTGCTTATGTCCTTTGCGTTTTCTTTTTCCTACCTTGTGGGTCTTTCGCTCAGGCGTTGCTCCCGAGTTCCGCCGAGCTGGTCATTGCGAGCGGTACTCCGGTCAAGCTTCAACTGGCCCAAACCGTCTCCTCTGCGCATGCTCGCAACGGGGATCGTCTGGATTTTGAAGTGGTAGAAGATGTGACGGCCGCCGGGCTCACAGTCATCCGTGCGGGGACCATCGCCAGTGGGTGCGTCATCAAAGTTGACGGCAAGCGCTTCTTCGGACTTGGAGGCTACGTGATCATCAAGCTCGACTCGGTTGAGCTTGTCACCGGCGATAGAATTAGGTTACGTGCCCGCAGGGAATTTAAGGGAGGCTCCCATACCAAGCTAATGGCCGAAGGGATGCTCCTTGCCGGTCTGATTTACCTGCCCGCTGCACCGATCCTCCTGCTCTCCCGTGGCCGTGACTGCACTGTCCTGAAGGGTACAGAAGTGACTGCGTACATCAACGGGGATTCTAAGGTGCAATCGGCAGACTTGGCAAAAGCAAAAGAAAGCGATTCAGGCCTGAAAGAGACGGTGGCTTTCCTGCCACCACGCGTACTTGATGGTCGAGGCCGCGAGGGCGATATGATAAATTTCATCTTTATTGCCAAAGAAGATGACCTCCGGCAGGTCTTTGCGCGTGCCGGTTGGGTCAAAGTGGATAAAATGAAGCCTGCGCTTTTCTGGCACCTGTTATGGCAACGGAAACATTACGCCAAGCTGCCCATGGCCACTTTTTATGTCTTCGGGAGGGCCCAAGACTACTCGTATTCCTTACCCGACCCGGCTGCAATACTAACCCGGCGTCATCACGTCCGAATCTGGAGAACAGATTTCGAGATGAATGGCAACCCGATCTGGGTGGGCGCCGCAACCCATGACGTGTCGATTGAATTCGAGACGCGAAAGCTTCGGATCAATCACCGAATCGATCCCAACGTGGATACGGAGCGCGAGTTCATCGCGATGAATTTGACGAGGACACATCTGGTAACTCAAGAGGAGTACCTTTCTTCCGCGGTTCCAGTCCTCAAAGCGCACACTGCCAGTGGAGAGGCCTACCATTCAGACAGCAGAATACTCTTGCTGGATTTCAGTCGAGGACCCGCCCCAATGCTCGCGGGGATCCAAGCTACAGACCACGCCCTGGAAGGTCCCTTCCTCTCTTCTTCCAAATGAAAAACGACCGCCCGAAGATTCAGAGATAGAGTTCAAAATGGAAATGTGGCATAAGGCCGCTCATCACGCATGTTGCCGGTATATTCTCCGGCCCGATGCACGCGGCAGCGTTCAACCTGGGACTTGTCATGCGCCAGCCCATGGGTCGCGGGACGCCGCGGGGCCTGCGGGGCTATGAGGCGGCGCTTTTGTTGACCCTTTTGCGGCGGCTGGGCGAGGTCTGGACTCGAAAATTGGCCTTAACAAGGTATCGCCAGTACCGGCAGCAATCCTTTTCACTTTCCCCGCCCGTAAACAACGCATTTCTGGCCACCACCAAAACAACCACTTCCACCACGGGCTGCTAAGGGTGAGACGAGGGTTGGCCAGCGATCTCATTTTCCCAATCGATTAGACCTGGTAACGGGGTCTCCACGGAAAGGCCTGACGTTTAGAGATCCCCCATCTTGATGCCGATCAATTCGGACACGATATCGTGTCGAATTTACCTTTCATGCGTAAGTTTTGCGAAGCCATAATGCCATTGGAGTTCTCAATAAATTCATAAATAACACAATCGAATAGTATTAGACTGTAACCGGATTGGCCCCAGGCGTGCCCATACTTCTAGCCGGGAAGCGAATGGCACGCAGCTTGTCACGCTCCCCAAAGCAAGTTCCGAAGAAGAAGGAGAAACTAACATGGCGATCGACGACCGGACGGGACAGCAAGTGGTGCCCGTGCCGCCTTCTAAAGAGTCGGGGCACGGCATCAAGTTTATTGTGATTTTCCTCGTCCTCGCAGTTTTAGCCGGCGGGGAATTCTACGCGCTCAACAGAACCAGCACCACGCGCAGTGACCTAGTGGCGCAGCAGAACCAGCTGCGAAAAGATTTGACGGCGCGAATGCAGGATCAGCTTTCAACTCGTCTGGCCGCCATGGAGCAGCAGACCTCACAACAACTGGAAGCGGTGAAGACGGAGCTCGACAAGTCCGCCCAGCATCTAGGTGCGCAGCGCGGTGAGTTGAAGCGTGCCCGCACGATGGTGACGGAAATTCAGGATCAACAGCGCAAGCAGTCCGAGGAATTTCAAACGCAACTCTCTCAAAAAGCCGATGAGCAGCAAGTCGGCGCACTCACCCAGGATGTTTCGCTTACCAAGACCGACCTTGACACGACCAAGAAGAACGTCAGCTCCCTGGCTTCTGACTTGGGCATGGCCCGCAGTGAACTGGGCACGCTGATTGCCCGGAACCATGACGACATCGAGTACCTGCGGAAGATGGGTGAGCGTGAATACTTTGAATTCAAGCTCGACAAAGGTAAGCCCGCTCGCGTTGCTAACGTGGGCCTGAACCTGAAGAAGACGAATGTCAAGCGCTATCGCTTTACCTTAGCCATGACCGTTGACGACGCACAGGTTGAAAAGAAGGACCGCAGCATGAACGAGCCGGTTATCTTCTACGTTAACGGATCGAAGAAGGCCTATGAATTGGTTGTGAATCAGGTAGGACCCAACCAGGTGAAAGGTTATATCAGCACTCCGAATGGTGTCAGCGAGGTTGCCGCCCGTTAAGTGGGAGCGCACTAACCCTTCCCAAGGGGAGACCCGGTCATCCTGATTGGGTCTCCCTCTCGCCTTTAGCCCCAAACTCGCAGCTCGAATCGAACTGGCCTAAACGTCAGGATCGGGCGATGTTTTGCCCTTCAGGGGCTCTCCATTTCACAGCCCACTCCGTGATGCTACGCTGTCACCATTCGTTTGACACTCGATCCATTTCCCCTGCTAATGATTTCACTCGCCGGCTCGCTGGACCAGCACCAGCGCGACGTGATCGAGTACCTCCAGGAAGAGAGCCGTGTGTTGCGCGAGCAACTCGGAAACAAGCGGCTGCGCTTGAACGACGATCAGCGTTGGCGCTTAGCCGTCAAGTCTAAGAAACCGGGCGGACGCGCCACGCGGACATTGCCAGGGAAGGGAGCTGCGCTCAGTTGAGTTTTTGTTCCGTACGGGATGAGCATTCTTGACCTAATACGTGAGCCCTAATGAACTGACACCCATGTGCTCACGCGGTATAAGTAAGGGTGCCTCGTGTGTCCCTTGAGAGGCAGATGTGACACGGGTTTGGAGGCAACACCTATGAAATACAATCGAGTTATCAGCATAGCAGTCCTGTTTTTACTTCTGGGAACTACTATTCCCGCATTCGCACAAAAGGACGATGAGAAAAAGGGCGGCGGCGGAGGAAAACCTCAGGCGGCGCAACACGAGCAACAACCTCAGCACGCCCAGAAAGTGCAGCCTCAGCAGCGCGCACCGAAAGTCGCGCAGCCACAACGCGCCGAGAGAGCGCAACCGCAGCGCGCAGCGAAAGCGCAGCCACAACGCGCCGAGAGAGCGCAGCCGCAGCGCGCCGAGAAAGCCCAGTCACAACGCGCCGAGAGAGCGCAACCGCAGCGCGCAGCGAAAGCGCAGCCACAACGCGCCGAGAGAGCGCAGCCGCAGCGCGCACCGAAAGCCCAGCCACAACGCGCCGAGAGAGCGCAGCCGCAGCGCGCCGAGAAAGCACAGCCGCAGCGCGCACCGAAAGCCCAGCCACAACGCGCGGAGAGAGCGCAACCGCAGCGCGTCGAGAAAGCCCAGCCACAACGCGCCGAGAGAGCGCAGCCGCAGCGTGCACCGAAAGCCCAGTCACAACGCGGGGAGAGAGCGCAACCGCAGCGAGCGCAGCAGGTGCAACGCCAGGCACAGCCGTCCAGAGGGCAGCAAAGACAGTCCGTTGCTAGCAACGGCGGCGGCCAACATGGCGGCATTTCTAACGCCAATTACAGTGCCCATTTCGGCCGGGGCCACTCCTTCCACATGGGGCGTCCCCAGATGATCGGCGGGTATAACCGCTTCCAGTACGACGGCTACTCGTTCGGGTACAATGAGGGATGGCCCGTAGGCTGGGACTACAACGACGACTGTTATGTCGAATACGTCGATGGCGCCTATTTTATGTACAACCTCAGGCATCCCGGCATGCACATTTCCCTCAGCATCTTCGGCGACGGCAATTACGGCAACCGTTATGGCCGCATTTCTGAAGCCAGTTACCGTTCCCATTTCGGTCATGACCACTGGTTCCACATGGGGCGTCCCAGGATGATCGGCGGGTATAGCCGCTTCCACTACGGCGGCTACTGGTTCGGGTACAATGAAGGATGGCCAGTAGGCTGGGACTACAACGACGACTGCTATGTCGCATACGTTGATGGCGCCTATTACATGTACAACCTTAGGCATCCCGGCATACACATCACTCTTCGCATGTTCTCTTGATTTATCCGGCGCACCTTCGGGGAGGATTCCCTCGGTACGGGGCGGACGGGCCGCCCCGAGGGGGGAATGGGTCTTTTGGTTTGCGAACTCCCCAGGCGGCAGGAATGCTGAGCTACTATTATCGTCAGGCAGCCGGCCTGAGGGAGGAGCAAGCTGGCTCCGAGGGAGTGACCGCCAGTAGGTGCGTCGGCCCTCTTTCCAGGGCCGTGCGTGGACCGTTCTTGGGCTGGTTGCAGGCGGCTGTTCGGAGCCGTAAGGCGTGTCGACCCGGAATGCCTCTAAACGCGAAGCGATCCTTGATCCAAGGGGAACTTGTGCACACCGGACATTGCTGGGGAAGGGAACTGCCCTGAGTTGAGTTTCTGGACGATACGGGCGTGGGTGCAGTTCGGCCACGACGCGGCGGAGTTGGGTGATGCTGCCGAGGTTGGGGTACGACTTACCGTACCCTCACAGTTTGCGCGGGCGCAAGAATCCTCAAGGTGCAGATGTCGCTCCAAGGTGACTTGCGGCCGACGGCGGTCCGAATGGGCCGTGCTGAAGCTCTCACTACGGATTCTGCAGTTTCGGGCGGGCTGCCCAAACATCCTTCAACCTGGCGTTTGAAGCGAAACGATGAAGACCGGGTTTCGCGAATGCGACGACGGTTCACCTCTGCTCATCCAGGATTTTCATCAACAAGGGAAAGGTTTGATCGCCGTTCCTACCCACCACTGCTTCTCAGGACCAAGGCGAAAGATACCCGGATGCAGGTGAGGCGCATCAGGAGAGGTGTCGCCGGTCGAGCCAACATAGCCCAGAACGTCGCCTTTATGAACCGGCTTTCCGTCACGGACTCCTGGTGCGTAGCGATCCAGGTGGGCGTAGTAGTAGCAGTAGGTCTGCGGCGGATCGAACTCGTAGACGGTGTTGCCGCCAAAACGGCTGTAGAACAACTTGATGACTGTGCCGTCGCCGATTGCCAGGACCGGCGTACCGCGCGGCGCCATGATGTCGATCGCCTCATGCGGACTACCATGGGCACGGCCCTCGTCGAAAGTGTCATGTGGCATATCAGCGCGCTTAAGGTTCGGAAGCGGCAGACCCAGGTTTCGGGACGCGAGCACTGCGAAATCGTCAGAAACCTCGGAACCAACCCCAGTCGCAAGGACGAGGCCCACTAAGGCGAATCCCGCGGCGATTCCTAACCCGTCTTTGACTGCTGGGGGGCTGAATTTCCGTCAACCTATTGATTCCACGTTCGGCATTTCAAAAGGTCTTCACTACAAGGTTTTCACTTCCGCAACATATTTCGCGCCCTGCTGGATGATCTTCGGCGTCGGTTGAGCTGGCAGTTGCAGGCGCAATGGGTGGAGAAGCACCCGATGTTCTTTCTCCGGCTGCGTGTACCGAGGCAGGATCAGCAACCGGCCATCGGTGGTCGGCACCCGCACATCTACCATCTGTAGAGAACACATCTTCTTCATTACCGCTCGGGGGGTGAGTCCCGGCGCCAGTGTCTCACTCCGGCAGCTTGGTCCGTAGGAGCCTGCCCACGTGCCGATCGCCACATCAGTTGGAATGGAATCGTAGCTCGACTGCTGGCCCAGGTTATCTTCCCCGTCGACGACGCGATCCCGCACAGGCGACATCCTACCCTTCAAGATGGCGCTTCCACCGTTCGTGTCCCAACGATTCAGCACCACGGATTCCGGAGTGAAACTGACAACTGTGTAGATCGACGCGACCGTGCCATCCCTCACGCTGTCTTTCACAGCATCGTAGTGTTCCTTGTTTAGGGTAAGAGTGAAGCAAGCAAAGTCGCAAAATCGCATGGCGCTCGGCAAGTTCTCGCTCTGTACCGGGGTTTGAGTCAATCGAATCGGGTTCGCCGCCACGCCAGTACCGACGGGCGCCGCTGCCCAGGTGGCCGTAAATGCCAGAGAATTGACAGGGTGGTTGGAGAGGAAGGTCACAGTTCCACCCACAATGCTGTGTCCGTCTCTTGCGATCTTCCCCTTGTACACGGCAAACAAGCCGTTCGCATCTCTGCGTTCGATGACAACCGAGCCGGGAGTGAAGCTCTTTACCATCATTCTCCCCCTGGCGCCATTGTCCCAGATGCCATCGTAATGCCCATTGTTCCATGTCCACGTCGCACAGTAACGCGCGCAGACCCGCATCGTGGGCGGAATTCCAGGGGGAGGGCTGCTCTGCGCACCCGCACGATAAGGCAGCAAACAAATCAACCCCAGGAGAAGAATGTGGAGAGTCCGTTCGCGGTCTGCGCGGTACCAGCTGAACCAGAGGCAACCGGAGTGATCACGAATCACCTTGACCGAACTGTTCCCAGGGAAACGAGCTACGGGATGGCGAGTGAATGGAGTAAATCCGCGCACAACATGCCCTGCGAAATTATCCCCTTGAGATGCCATTTCGTTCTTTCTCTTATTTCGTTCGCCTGCCCCAAGGCGTGCCCGACGTGCCTTAACCCTATCTCTGCACATCTTACACTTAGGAATTCTACGTTCCAAGACCCTCGTGCGGCCATATCGCGGGACTTTCCGCATGCCAACAGTTGCTTTCCGCCTGGTGTGCCGGCAGACTGCAGGACCTAATCGAGCATGGGGTCAAGTCGATCTTAGCGCTCCACGTTGTGTGTTCCCTTCCGGCAACTCGACGGATACCCACCATACCGTAGAGCCATTTTCAACAGAATTTTCTCCTGTCACTAGATTTACCAGAGGATGCGATGGAAGAATTATTATGTTACTGACTCACAAACCAACGTGAGAGTGCCCTCTTCTCAAGATGATTCCACGGCAAAGGCCCGGAGTGAGCGCCAGGCTCCCGGTAGTTGTTTGGAAATCCCTTGTGTTAAACAACCAAGGGTGAGTTACGCGCTGCGAAAGGAGTGGGGAGCTTTTGCTGAAGAAATCATGATGAATCGGCTAACGGAGGGGACACTGCAATGGGGCATTCGGGCCACCATGCCTTTGCCTCGCCGAGCAATTTGGCGAGATTCAGCCGAAGTCTCACGGTTCAGTGCCGTTACAGCCAGGTGACTCCCCCACCATTCCAAAGATGGCTTCGAAGGAAGGTCAAGTGGCTCGCGTACCGCTCCTCGCAAGCACAGGCTTAGGCCAGCAATTAGGCTCGAAAGAGTATGGTCGACAGCGGGATTTCCGGCAGAAGCTTGCCAAATGGCTTCGCGAGGTTAAGGCATGGTGGCCGGAATGCCCCGCCTCTCGTTCCCCTGACGGGCGATTCCTCGTCACTTCTTCCGCCCGAAGCTCACCGGCAATCGGCGCCGGAGCTGGCTTGTAGGTACAAGAGATTGCGGGCGTCAGCTCCCGGCTAGAGCAATCGCCTTTGCACCAACGTTGCACTACGTCACTTCGGCTCAAGGAACACTCCACAAAAAGTTTGGTACAGAGGGGATGGCTCGCGCCGCGGTTCCAGCGTTCTCAGTGACTCGGACCTGCTCAAAAGTGCGCAATTTGGCGAGAAGCCACTTCGAAAGCCGTATCGGCGGTTAAGGATCATCGGCTAGACGAGGTGAAGGTCCTTGATGTGGCCAAGCAACTGCCCTTTGTCGATGGGTTTGAATAAGTAGGCATCACACAATGCCATGAATGACTCGACGACGTTCTTCACGTCGTCCAGCGCCGTGGTCATAATGATCTTGACCCCATTTGTGGATAGTATCCCTCCGGCTTCTTCGAGAGCCCGGATTTCCTTGACGGCCGTCTGGCCGTCCATTTCCGGCATCATGATATCCATGCAAATCAGGTCGTACGCCTGCCCGCTCTCTTGGGCAGTGCGAAACGCTGCCACCGCCTCCCTGCCGTTAACCGCGATGTGGCATTCGCCATATTGCGAGAGAATCGACTGCAGCAGAATCCGACTCGTGAAGTCATCTTCAACGATAAGCGTGCGCATCTTGGTGATCCCTTTCTGGTTTTCAACTACACCCAGCCTGATTGCGTCAAGGCAGCCTGGAGCAGTTCGAATTGTTCCGCCAGACGGGGCAGCAGGGCCAAGGCGTCTGTTAAATGCCCCGCGGCCGCCTCCTCCTCCGCTTCGAAGCAAAGCGCTCGCAGGGCATCGGCCGAGACTGCGGCCGCCGCCCCCTTGAGGGCATGCGCCTTGAGCCGGGCCCCCCGGGCATCGCCGGCGTCGAGATGGCTCTTCAGCATGTGCAAGTGCTTTGGCACGTCGTTCAAAAACCCGGCGATGACCTTCCGGGCAAGGCCCTGGTTGCCCATGAGTCGAGTGAGAAGCTCTTCCGGATTGAAATTCGCATTGGTTTTTGCGGGTGACGGGTTGGCGGGATGTTTGATCTCGCCACGGCCGACGGGCGCGATCAGCCATTTCTCCAGGACAGTTGCCAGTTGCCGCGTCTCCACCGGCTTGGCAAGGTAGTCGCTCATTCCCGCCTGGAGGCATTTGTCCCGGTCTCCGGTCATGGCATCAGCGGTCATGGCAATGATAGGCACGTCAGGGTTGCGCGTCCCTCCCTGGCGCTGCCGGATGCGGCGCGTCGCCTCGTATCCGTCCATCTCGGGCATCTCACAGTCCATCAGGACTACGTCGTACTCGGCCTGGCGGAACGCGCGGAGAGCCTCCACACCATTGGCCACCAGATCGGCGCGGTATCCGAGTTTGTTCAATAAGGCCACGGCAACTTCCTGGTTGGTCAAGTTATCCTCAGCCACCAGGATGCGCGCCTGTCCGTTCACTCGGGCGGGACGCAGGGGCGGATCGTCCTGCTGGGTGGGAGCGACGGTCCCGCCTCCCTTCGCGTCCAGCGAAAGCAACGTTTTCTTCAGTGTGCGCCCCCAAATCGGTTTGGAAACGTGTCCCGCGAACCCCAGCGCTTGCATGCGTGCCCAATCGCTCTGCCGACGCCGGGAGAAGCCCGTCATCAAGACCAACGCTGTCTGCTGCAATTGAGGATCGGCCGCGATCTGCCGCCCCAGTTCCTCTCCGTCCATGCCGGGCAGGCTCATATCCAACAACGCCATCCGGAAAGGGTCAGCAGCCTGGGCGGCTTGGCGGAGAATCTTGAGGGCGGAGCTTCCATCCGCAGACTCTTGCGGGTGGCAACCCCACGAGTGCAGGAGTCTCGAGACCAGCGAGCGGTTCGTCGCGTTGTCGTCCACCACCGGCACTTTGGCGTCCCGTAGAGGGGGATGCAGGTCGGTCACCGGTGCGCCCGGCTGCGGTTGCTTGGCAAAGACAGCGGTAAACCAGAACGCCGATCCCTTGCCTTCCTCGCTCTTGACGCCGATTCGGCCCCCCATCATCTCGACCAGTTGCTTGGCAATGGCCAGGCCCAGGCCGGTGCCGCCGTATCGTCGCGTCCTGGATCCGTCCGCCTGCACGAAGGCTTCGAAGAGGACGGCGGCCTGGTCCTGCCGGAAGCCAATGCCCGTATCGCTGACAGTGAAACGCAGGGTGGCCGTGTGTCCGTCTTCCGCCTCGAGTCGTACGCGGAGAGCGACTTCACCTTGGGGGGTAAACTTCACCGCGTTCCCCAGCAAGTTCAGCAGCACCTGGCGGACCCTGCCGGGATCGCCCCGCAGCAAATAGGGAGTTTCCGGCTCCAACTCACAGGTCAGTTCCACCCCTTTTTCGGAAGCTTTGAACGCCAGCACATCGGCGGCACACTCGAGCACCGAGTGGAGATCGAAGTCAGTTACCTCTAGCCTCAGCTTCCGTGCCTCGATCTTGGAGAAATCCAGAATATCGTTGATCACCCTCAGCAGCGCCTCGCCGCTGGTGCGCACGATTTCGGCATACTGCTGTTGCTCCGGCGTGAGTTCTGTGTCCAAAAGCAAACCGGCCATTCCGATCACGCCATTCATGGGGGTGCGGATTTCATGGCTCATATTGGCCAAAAAGTCGCTTTTCGCCCGGTTGGCCGCTTCGGCGGATTCCTTGGCCCTGCGCATTTCCTCCTCGGCTTGCTTGCGCTCGGTGATGTTTGAAAGAAGACCGTCGGCGTAACGCACGCCGTTCTTCTCATACGTCGAAACGGCTCGGTCGTGCACCCAAATCCACTCGCCACTCCTGGCCTGGACACGACATTCCACGTTGTAGGGCTCGCCCCGGGCGAATAAACCTTCCATGGCAGCAAGCACCGCATCAATGTCATCTGGGTGAATTCTCTCAACGAAGAAACGGGTGCCATGCCCCTCGATTTCGCTGACCGAGTACCCGCTAATCTTCTCAATGGTGGGGCTGATAAAGGCGTATTGGCCCGCGGCGTCGATACTCCAGGCGACGTCGGGAATGTTAAAAACCAACGAACGATATTTCTCTTCGGCTTCCATCAGAGCCTGTTCCACTTGTTTCCGTTGGGTAATGTCTTCATAGGTTCCGAGGACGCCAATCACGTTGCCCTCCCGGTCGCGCAGGGGCAATTTGTTAGTCCGGACCCACCGCGTGTTTCCGCCGGGTTTGTTCTGCGGTTCGTCATAGTTGAGCTTAGGCAATCCTTCTTCCATCACCAGCTTGTCATCGGCGCGATAAAGGTCGGCCACTTCGTTGAAGCCCAAGTCCAAATCGCTCTTACCGACAATCTCTGCCGGGCTGTTCAACTCCGCATCGGACGCAAAAGCCCGATTACAACCCAGGTAGATGCTGTTGCGGTCCTTCCAGAAGACGCGTTGCGGAATGTTGTCCAGGACGGACTGGAGCATCTGTCGTGACCGGTACAGTTCCTCTTCGGCTTGCTTGCGTTCGGTGATGTCGAGTGTTGTACCCACCAGGCGCGCGGATCCGGGCGTGAGGCCGGCAACAACTTGACCGCGACTGCGGACCACCCGCACGGTCCCATCGCGGCGCACCACTTGATGCTCAAGGTCGAAAGGTTCTTGGGTCTCGAGGGTGTTCCTCAGGGCTTGGTTGACGCGTTCACGATCGGCGGCGGGAATGGCCTCCTTTACCTTGCTGAAGGGTAGGGCATCGGCGCAGGGGGGCCAATCGAAAATGCGATAGAAACCATCTGACGCGCGAAATTCGCTTGCCTCGAAATCCAACTCCCAGCTTCCCAGTGGGGCGATGTGCTGTACCTCTTCTAAACTCTTCTCGCTGCTCTCGAGTGCGGCTTCGGTTGCCCGGCGGTCCGTGACATCCTGCTGGATGGCGATAAAATGGGTGATGGCGCCGCTGGGGTCGCGAACCGGCGTGATCGACATTTCCACAGTATAGAGAGTGCCATCCTTGCGCCGGTTGATAAGTTCGCCTTGCCAGACCTTTCCGGAAAGAATCGTCTTCCAAAGACGCTGATAATAGGTGGGATCCTGGCGATCGGACTTCAGAAGCCGCGTGTTCTGGCCGACTGCTTCCTCGACGGTGTATCCGGTTATCCGGGTGAAGGCGGGGTTGACATATTGAATGGTGGCCGCGGTATCGGTAATTACGACGGCTTCGCCGATCTGTCCAATCGCCGTGGCGAGAAGGGTGACGCCACCCCCGGACAGGCAATTCTGGCCAGCATCGTTGGCCATTACCCGGGCGGGCTCCCGCGCCCCATCGCCCTCGCGAGGCCGACGCAGTGTTGCTCGTGGGTTCGAAGCCACGAGTTCCTTCCTCGTGCCCATCGGCGTACCTACCTGACCAGCTTCTGGATTACTGAAATCAACTGATCGGCATTGAAAGGCTTCACAATCCAGCCCGTGGCCCCGGCCTTGCGCCCCGCATCCTTTTTCTCAGCCTGAGACTCGGTGGTCAACATTAGGATGGGAACATAGGAGCAGCCCGCCAGTTTGCGCACGGCAGCAATCAGTTGAATGCCGTCCACATTAGGCATGTTGAGGTCGGTAATGATCATGTCGAACTTCTCCCGGCTGACCTTCTCGAGCCCATCTTTACCATCGACCGCTTCGGCAACTTCATAACCGGCCTTTCGTAAAGTGAAACCGACCATCTGCCGAACGCTGGCGGAATCATCGACGGTTAAGATTCGTCTCATCTCTGGTCCCCGTTGACTATGGTTATGGGATCGAGGATGAGGACCGGGCGGCCATCGCCCAGTATGGTGGCGCCGGCAATTCCCGGCAATCCCGACAAGTAGTCAGCTAAAGGCTTGATCACAATTTCCTGCCGCTTATAAAGGGCGTCCACCCTAATCCCACGCCGCTGGTTCCCCACCTGCATCACCAGAATCGCAGAATTCGCCAATCCCCGCCGCACGGAGTCGCGACCGCGGAGGTTTAAGAGGTCCGAAAGCATTTCGACTGGGACCACTTCGCCCCGGAGCGTGATGGCCTTTCGGCCGACCAGCGACTGCAATCGCCGGTCGCCTCCTTCGACGACCTCCGTCACCGCGTGGAGTGGTATGGCGTAAGTGTTACTCTCCACACCCACGAGCAGGACGTCAAGGATAGCGAGCGTCAAAGGCACTTCCAGCCGGACCTTGGTTCCCTTTCCGATTTCCGAAGTGAGCCGCACATTTCCTTTCAGCTTGCGGAGGTTGGTCTGGACAACATCCATTCCCACGCCCCGGCCAGAGATATCCGTCACCTCCTTTGCGGTACTAAAGCCCGGTAGGAAAATGAAGTTGTTGATCTCTTCCGGACTCAATGTTTCTGCTTTTTCAGACGAAACCAGGCCCTTTTCAATTGCCTTGCTCAGCACTCGTTCCGGATTGATGCCCCCACCATCATCAACAACCTCGATGAACACAGCATTGCCTTCCTGGCCGGCTTTAAGGAGAAGAGTTCCCGTTTCTGCCTTCTTGCTCGCCTGTCAGACCGAAGGCTTTTCAATACCGTGGTCGAGGGAATTACGCACAATGTGCACCAAGGGATCGACCAGGTCTTCCGCGACCCCCTTATCGATCTCCGTATCTTCCCCTTCGAGCACCAAATTCACCCGTTTGCCGTTCTTCCGCGTGATATCCCGTACCAGGCGGGGAAATCTTTTGAAGAGGTCGCGCACGGGAACCATGCGCATGTCCATCACCTTGCGCTGTAACCCTCCGGAGATGCGATCCAGCGCCGACGAGGCCTCATGGAGTTCCTTCAAAGTGCTCGCCCGGTTTGATTGGCTGTCTTCCAACTCCTTACCGATGTGGCGGAAAGTGTTGCGCGTAACAATCAATTCCCCGACCAGATCCATGAACACGTCAAGCATAGACTGGTCGATCCGCATGGTTTTGACGGCAGCGGCTTCCCCTCCAGCCCGACGATCCCTTCCAGCCCGGCGATCCTCTCCGGCCCGGCGGTCGTCAGAGGAACGGCGGTCCCCTGTGGCGCCAGGCTTCACACTTGGGGCCTTGCTCGTGGCGCCAACATCCACGCCGGTCGCCTTGCCGGCCACATTGCGAGGAGCTTCCACCTCCGCAAAGGACGCCTTGATGTCCTGGAAAAGGCACTGAATGCGCTCGATCGTGGGCAGCGGGGCTGCGCCTTGATTGCGGATCAGCTCCAGTTGACCGTCGACTTCTTCGCAGCGTCTGGCCAGTTCGGCGTACCCCATGTACTCTGCGCTGCTCCGGAGAGATCGGCACGACCGTGTCAACGCGCCCAAGTTGGGTTCAACCAGGCTCCCCTGCCGAGACGCGTCCCGGAGCAGATCACCCATGGATTCAATGTATTGCTTTGCAGAATTAAGGAAAACCTGGTTGTCGGAGGCGCAGGATTTAACCGTTGGCACGGCGCACTCGCTACCTTCGGCCTGCCGCTCCAATCCCGCATTCTCGCTCGATAAGCGCGCGAGTAAGCTCTCACAGATGCTCTTGTCAGGCTTTGCTTCCGGATCGGCAACGAGGGCCTTCAGCGCATCCAGAACCGAGCTGAACAAATCGAGTTGCTCGTCCGTGACTTGCTTGCCCTTCTCATCGCGAACCGTTTCAAGAAGGCTCTCCAGTGCATGACTCAGCTTTGAGATCGTGGTAAGCCCCAAGTAAGACGACGTCCCTTTGATCGAATGGATTCCCCGCAGGAAAACGCCAATGGCTTCCCGATCCTGGCGTTGCCGGTCCAAGTCGACCAACGCCCGATCGCACGCCTCGATATGTTCAGACGCTTCCAGTTGAAACTCGCGAAGCAGTTGTCCGCTAACTTCGCCGATTTCACCTGTCGGGACTTCGTCACTAGCCGGTTGAGGCTCGAGATCAGGGCAGTCTTTGCATTCAGTTATTTCGAGCTCGCACTCGTCTTCAACAAAAACGAACACGTCGCGAACCGCTGCGATGGGCTCACTGGTAGTTAGGGTTACATCCCATGCCAGATAAGATTCCTCGGGAACCAACTCGTCCAAACTGGGAACATGGTCCACCTGAGCCGTGATGGCTGCTTTTCCAAGCCGGCTGAGTTCGTTAAGCAACGCCAGGGGATTCACGCCTCTCTTAAGTACGTCGCGACCGGGCGCGAAGTGAACTCGATATGTCATCGGGACGTTGGGAGCGGAGCGATCGGCCGGTTGCTGGCTGGGTTGTGGCTCCGATGGAATTATCTCGGAGGCCGCGGGAGTAGCGCCTTGCAGCCTGCCCAGATCTTTGACGATCTGGTCGCGATCCCCCGAGGTGGCGTTTTGCTCAGCCTCCGACTTCACCAGCAGAATTCCGATCGCGTCGCGAGCGGCGAGAATCAAATCGATGAGCTCATTCGTTACTCGCACGTGACCGCTGCGAACACAGTCCAGGGTGGTTTCAACGTGATGGGCGAAGCCGGCCACCTCGTCAAATCCAAACATCGCGCCGGAGCCCTTGATGGTGTGGAAGGCGCGAAAAAGTCGATTAACCAAGTCCTGGTTGGTTTCGTCCTTTTCGAGTTCAAGAGTGGCAGCGTCAATATCGCCGAGCAGGTCAAGCGCCTCTTGACGATATGACGCTGCGTGTTCACTGGAAGGGGCCATTGAAATATTGTGAGGTTTCGGCAAGCTTGCATGATTGAGCCCGCTTGATCTTGGTAACGTCAGTCTGTTGCCCAGCCAGGGCAAGGAGGACAGGCTGATGGACCCTACCAAAACACCCGTTATTCCCCCCGAATTGGAGCAGGTTCGCCAGGAACTGGAGCAGTGGCGGAGCACGCAGGCGCATCGCTCGCCGATCCCAGAGGCTCTCTG
>Ga0209517_10004979_pt1 | contig 17162 bp, 23 predicted proteins | sample PeaSoiMetSII2010_FD_187695 | JGI IMG/M metagenome (GOLD analysis project Ga0209517, IMG submission 187695) | Peat soil microbial communities from Weissenstadt, Germany - SII-2010 (SPAdes) (version 2) | ecosystem: Environmental > Terrestrial > Soil > Wetlands > Peat | place: Germany...
TGAGACTGGCCGGGAATGCGGACCAGGGCAGGATATAGGTCCTCCGGCGGTCCGGCACCGTGAGTTGCTGCTTGGGCCATGAAGAGTCCGTCGCCGCGGCGGCGTTCCAGACCCGGCAGGCGGTACCACGGATGCGACGGGGGCCCTTGATCATCCCGGCAGCGAGGTCGCTCTCGAACCGGTCCATCACGGCGTCATCCACCTGGGAAGGGAGGACACCGTGCAAGCTGGCGTACCTTCCGAAGCGGGAAAAGCCGAGGCGGGCGCCGTGGTCCATCCCCTTGAACAAGGCGGCCCATTCATCGGATAGCCGAACGTCGTAGCGGCCGGGCATGTGGGTGATGCCGGCAAGCTGGAGCGCCGAGCGGCAATAGCTGCGTGCGTTGCGCCATCGCCCCTTCGAGACCCCCACCATGGCGGCGGTGATCTTCTCGAGCTGCCTTTGCAGCGCCGCGGGATCGGCGGGTATCTCCGTCAGAGGCCGGCCAAGCGCCTTGCCGATCGTGGAGAGGCCGGAGGCGAGTTCCCGTTGCCGCTTCGGATCCTGAGTCTCATTCGAGAGCACGTGCTGGCGCACGTCCTCCAGGGTTGCGGGGAGGGTCAGCGGTGCGGGCTTTCGTGACACGGGGTCGAGCGGCATGAGGTATCTCCTTGGGACAGAGGTGGACACTAGTACTGAATCGTGCGTGCATCAATATCTAAAGTAAGGTCATAGTATTGGTCGTGCAGTAACGACGATACGATAAAGCATAAACATGAGTGAACACCAGGTGACATCATTGCCTTTACCTCCGGCATGCGCTAAGAAAGGCCGCGAGGTCTTCTTCGGCCACGCGTTGCTGGCGCCCGACCTGATGGAAGTGGAGCGTTCCTTTCTTGATCCAGCGCCGGACCGTCCGAGGGTCGACCTTCAGGTGCTCGGCAACGTCGGTGATGGTGAGGAGGCGAGAGAGCCTGGTGGGCACAGTGGTCATGGGATGGTTCCTGTCTTGGTCGTTGAACTCACGATGGGGTTCGACCGCGCCGCGTCGGCGGCGGTTTGGCGGGCCAGTAGTCGGGCGAAGGCTTGGAGGGCTTCTTCGGCGAGGACTGAGGGCTCAGGGCGGCCGGACAGATGCGCGGCACATCCGCGCAACTGGGTTGGCGGATCACGCTGTTCGGTCGGGGTCCTGATGGGCTCGCGCATGCCCTCAGTAGGGCGTCACGACCAGTGGGGGCGTGAATCGGGTGTTTGGGCCGGCGGCCAATTGAGGATCGAAAACGAGCAATCCGGATTTGCGATCAGACCGGATCAGCGTATTGAAATCACGAGGTTTATTGTGATCGAGCGGTCAAATGTATGGGGAGGATCAATGCCTCATGGGCCGGTCCGGCCGGTCGGAATGAGATCGATGCCCGAGTCGCGACTCGGAGTCATCACTGGACGTAGGCATGCTTTGGTGGAGGTCGCGATCCCAGGCAAACGGTACGCCGTTCAGGTCGATGCTGACCCGACCTTCTCTCCCCTGGCCGGAGTAAATCAGGTGCAAGAAATCAGACGTCGCGATCATCAATCAGGGTGGGGTGCCGGCTCGGATGCGATGGGGGCATTGAGGGACCTGGCGTCTGACTCTCTTGGCATGGGCGTTCGGCGATGAGGCGGCGGCGGCGCGAGATATTCATGACGTCGGCTGAACTCGCTACCGCTGGGGAATCCCTCTACGGGTCTCAGTGGCGCACGCCGCTGTCGAAGGTGCTGAACGTCGGCACGCGCATCATCCGATACTGGGAACGAGGCGAGCGCCGAATTCCGGAGGCTATTGCCGCCCGCATCCGTCAGTTGGCGGACATCGGGCCGATTGGGCTGATCATCCGCAGCTCAATCCGAAGGGCCGCCCCGGAACTGTCGCGTTTCCAATCCCATCGAACCGCGGTCCAGGTGCTGGCGGACCTGTCGGCGGCGGGGATCATCTAGCCAAAGCGAGACGACGTGCGTCTGCGCGCGCCCCTCTGCGCGGAGACCGCGTGTTCACCCTTGAAAGCCGCGCAGCATCACGGGCCGCGATGGGAGCCCACCCGAAGAGGATCGCACTTGGTATCGGCCTTGACGATGGCGACCTGCCAGTCCCACCTGAGCCGCGTATTGAGGTGTCACTTAGAAGTGAAGAGGGCGGGGACCTCCACTCTTTAATGCCTGTGGTACCCACTCTGCAGCGAAGCTCGCGATGCGAACGGTCAACACGGGAGCTGGGTGTGAGTAAGCAGGTGACGACGAAGCGGCTGCCGGTGGCCGATATCCTGATTGGCACGCGTTGGCGAACCCCCACGGCGAAGCAGATCGCAATAATGCGGGAATCGCTACGAGAGAATGGTCTGCTCGCGCCTATCGGCGTGCGTCTCGTCAACGAGGAGAACGGCGAGAGCCGCTCGACCTGGGTCCTGGTCTATGGAGCCACGCGTCTTGTCGCCGCCCGGGAGGAGGGCTGGTCCAAGATCGAGGCGCGAATCCTTGAGGGCCCCGAAATCACCTTCGAGATGGCAGAACTGGCTGAGAACTTGCACAGGGGTGAGCTTTCCAAGCTCGAGCGGGACCGGCAGATTGCCAGATACGTAGAGCTTTGCAGCTCGATGGGAATTTTGCGCGGGGACCGCGCAAAAATTGGCAGAGGTCGCCCAGAAGGAGGCTTGAGGGCGGCAGCGCGGAATCTGGATATCGCAGAGTCGACTGCCAGGGGTGCGATGGAGGCGGCCACTATCACCGAGCCGGCCGCCGCAATCGTCACCGAGCTGGGGCTTGCCGATAACCCGGCAGCCTATCGGGCCGTCGCCGCCGAGCCGACTGCAAAGGCGCAGATTGCCAAAGCTCGTGAAATTGCGGGCAAGAAAGCTAAGCGAGGCGCCAGCACTGTCATCAAGGCCCGCGGCCCGCAGGTGGATCAGCTCATGGCGGCCTGGAAGGGCGCCCGGGCTGCCGCCAGGCGGGAGTTCCTTACAAAGATAGGGCATGCGAATTGTCGTTCGACGGGAGGTGCGGGGGCCGCCGGCACCTCGCGGCGCGCCCCTGAGAGTGAGAGCGCGTCAGGGATTGCGGCCAGGGGCCGGAAGGGGCCGCGGCAGGAGGGGCAGCTCGAGCTGGATTGGACAAAAGGCATTCCTCTCAACGGCGATCGCTAAACAAGTGAATCGGCGGGCGCCTCGGGAAAATTACAGATTGGTAGGCGAGAAGGGCAAATCTGCCTTCTCTGCATCGCTCGTCACTATGGTCCGGTTGGCCCAGTTGCGCTGAGGACTCCAACAGCTAGCAAGAAAGGGGAAAACGTCGAGCCATGGTTCGGTACAGGGTTTTGGTGGACGACAATTATCACTACATGGAGACGGACGAACGATACGAGCAAGGCATCTACGACAATGTCGAGGATGCGCTCGCTGTATGTCGTCGGTTGGTAGACCTCTCGCTCAAGGAGGGCTATGAGCCGGGCATGACTGCGGAGGCCTTGTTTGGCTATTACAAGAGCTTCGGCGATGACCCGTTCATCGTCGCGATTGACGGACCGGACGAGAGTGCCAAGTTTTCCGCATGGGACTACGCACGGAAACGCTGCCGCGCTATGTGCAATGGGTCAGTGGACAAAGAGAACCCGGGGCAGAGTGAATAGCGCCGGGATGAGCCCGGCGCCCGTCCGCCGCAGTGGTTCCCCGGATAGAGGTGGGGTGGTTTCGCTTTATCCGCATCCCACTATACCTTCCCACCGACGGATCGAGGCGAGTGGCGTCGGATGCGGGGGAAAATACCGGCCGCCCGCCTCCAGGCGCATGACTGGTCCCGCCGCCGGACGTCCGCTCCGCCATGGCTCCGCGTGCCACCAGCGTAGATCGTCGCCAACGCCAGAAGCCGTCGGGCCTGATTGGCATCCTTGCTGCTCCGCCCCAGGCGGCGAAGATCAGCCGCATCAAAGTCGCCACGCAGTGGCACCGGCATCGACACGCCGAACCTCCTTGGTTCGCCACACTGAGTCAGACCTTTGCCGTCTTGGGAATCCTCCGCGTGACGCCCAACGAGTCCTAGTCAGCGCAGGACGCTATAAGATTTCGCGTTGAGCGCGTCGTCCTGTATGCCATGCAGCAAAAGAACGAGCGAAAGGAGACGTATTTCCGCGACAGTTTCGGCCGGATTTTCAGGCAATATTGGCTCCGCCGCCTCGAAAGGGCGCCAGCATTGGAATTTGGCGCCAATCCCGCTACGACTCATCGGCAGTCCCCGCTTCGCTGACAGCTTTCAGAAGCGGTAGAGTACAGGGCGGTCGCTGACTGTGACTGTTCTCAGCCTTGTGTCGCTTCCCTGGCGCAGAACCCGAAAGCTGCTCCGGACAAAGGGAAGCTTTTCGGGCACTTTTGGACCCTGGAAGGAGAGGGTGCTATGAAGAGGAAGCCGCACTGTGACGAGCGGATCGTCTTACGGAGACCATACAACTGAGTGCACGGAAAGGGGGGGAACCTTGTCGGTCAAGGTCATCTTCGTCGGCTCTGGCGACTCATTTGGTGCCGGCGGTAGATTCACCACGTGCATTTTGGTGGACGCTCCGGGTATCCGATTTGCCATCGATTTTGGTGCTTCTTCACTCATTGCGCTGAGTAAACTTGGAATTGATCACAACTCAATCGACGTAATCTTCCTCACGCACTTTCACGGTGACCACTGTGGGGGAGTGCCATTCTTGCTCCTCGATGCGATGCTCGCAGCCAAGCGCCTGCGACCCCTCGCCGTCGTCGGGCCAAGAGGGACAAAATCCCGCCTGACATTGATTGGCGAGGCGCTGTTTCCGGGAATGTATGCGATGACGCCAAAGTTTCGCCTTGACTATGTGGAGATGGATGTCCTCGAAACCCGTGATGTCAATGGCATCAAGTTCACATCGTATCCTGCACTTCACACGCCTGAGACCAATCCGACGTCAATTCGCATCGAGGTTGCCGGAAAGGCCATTTCCTATACTGGCGACAGCGATTGGACACCGCATATGCCTACTCTAGCGGAGAATGCCGATCTATTGGTTGCGGAATGTTATTTTTACCAGAAGCCGGTTCGTCACCATTTGACTTATTCGGTGATCAAACGTCATTGGCATGAACTGAAGGCAAAGCGAGTAATCCTCACTCATTTTAGCCGGGAGATGATTGCTCATAAGGATGAAATACCAGAGGAGTGTGCATACGATGGTCTTACCGTCTACTTGTAGTGAACCCTGACGATTGATGAGGAGTTGGGGGGCGACGACCTCCGGGTTCGAGGTATGGCACAAGCGCTACTGTGGAGCTGCCGGAGCGGAGTTGAATTTGCACGATAGGATTTGAATTCTTATTGGCGTTGTGATCTGGACAGTTCGGTCTCGATCGAGGCACTGCCAAACACATATCAGCCCCTCGTCAAAGACGAATCGGTCAGTCAGCGTCGTCGCCTGCGAGCGGTGAAGGCGGCTTCCCAGCGTTCACGGGATGCGGCGGGTCATGACGCGTCTACGGAGCGTGGTTGGGTACGACGGCGGCATGCTGCTGGCGTTGCTTTCGAATGGCCGCATCACATCGGCCAACTAACTGCTCAATGAATAAAATGTACCTGCTGTGCCTGCGGAGAATGTCTAAGCGGACCTCGCCGACAAATGTGAATAGGCGCATTCAGTCTCGAAGGATGTTAGTCATCTCGGAGGTGTCGGTGTAACGTCCCTACCTTGCCGGCCGGTCCAGTATCGAGGGATTTTTCATGTTGATCTTATTGAAGACGACTTGGGCACTGCTCTTGGGCGTGGCACTGATTATGGCGGGTAATGGCCTGCAATCCAGCCTTCTTGGCCTGCGCGGTAGCCTCGATGGCTTCTCAAGCACGGCCATGGGCGCAGTCATGTCTGGGTACTACGTCGGCTTCCTACTAAGTTCACTGTTGACTCCGAAGGGGGTCCGAAGTGTTGGGCATATTAGGGTATTTGCAGCATTGTCGGCGCTGGCCGTCGCGGCAGTGCTGTTGGCCTCTCTGTATATTCAGCCAGTGACTTGGTTTGTCACTAGAGTAATCACGGGCTATTGCTACGCCGGCCTCTACGTTGTCGCCGAGAGCGGCAATTATGCCTTTAACAACACCATTTCTACAGATTGCGATTAGCGCAATTAAGCACCATTCAACCCCCGCGAAGGGTTGTCTTCAATTCCCAAAGCCTGTGATGTAGGTGCGGTTTGGGGCTGGTGTGCCCGAAAGAGACCGGCTGGCTCGGTCTCCCTGCACCCGGGTCGCACCCCCAGGTACGCCAGCTCCGATGCCCTAGCTGCTCAGTCTTACAAGACCGAGCATGTGCCAGCACGGAACGGCGGGATTATATGCAAGGCGAAGCCGAGTCGGCAATTGGCGGTCCAGCAGATGATGGGCCACGTCGTAGAGCCTTCCGGCTCGGCTTGCGTCTCGTTATAGCAGCGGCCAATCCATGGTCTGGGCTAAATCGCGAAGCTTGGCGGCAAGCATCATGGCAGCCGCTCGATCCATACGGATTGCCAACGTGGTTTCCGGCTGGGGGATTCCGTGGCCGCTGGGTTCCCCAAAGTGAGATCGAACTGTTGCGACGATCCGCACAAGCAGTTCGCCCTCCATTAGGCCAACCTGAAAATCCTCCAGCCGCTGTGGAATTTCATTGAGGCCAGGAGAAAGGTTTACAGAGGTTGTTTGCATGACTCGTGCCTTTGATCTATGGCTCGAACGGCAGTTAAAGAAGCGTGCCCGCGTGCCACTGCCGTTGCATTCAGCCGCTGTCGCTAAAATCCTTCTTGAGTTAGAAGCCGCTTCAATTCAACCGCGGTTTTTCGGTTCATCGTTATCGGTCCCAAGCGATCTTTCGTTGTCGCGACGCAAAGCACGAAGTTGTCGGGGATCCCTCGTCGCCCGTAGACGCTAACGCCTAATCCGTGGTTTTGAACGGAAGCCGCGGCCTCAACGTCGTTAAATTGGGTGTGTGGGAAGAACTTTTTAAAAAGTGCTTCTTCCTTTTGAGACATTCGGGCCTCTCGTAGGTTGCTTGGCCGCCACTAGGATACACGACAGGCGGGGCGGGAGTCTCATCCCGCCCCGTCAGTCTTCCTGCTGCCCCTGTTTGATCAATTGATCCTCAATGCGGCCTAACAGTTGCTCAATGGTCTTGAGAGATGCCACCACGGTATTGAGAGAGGGTGCCAGACCGGCCGCGATGAAGCCTAAGAGAACCGCTATGATGACCAGGACAATCAGCATGGGTTTACCTCCCGTCTTTGAGTCGGTAGGATTCTGACATGCCTAAGCGTCGAGTCACCACAGCCACCGAATCCGGCCCCGAGTGGGACCAATTCAAGCGTGCCGTGCTGGCGGTAGCGAAACAGCCACACGTTGACCGACCCAAGCCGAAGCCATCACCCAAGCGGCGGCAGTCAGTCGTCGTCAAGGAAGGGCAACAATAGCTGCGGGTTATCGGGTAACTCCAAGCGAGGCTTGGCGCGCCTAGCTCGGGCTGGCTTCTGAGCCTTCTTTGCCCCCACTAGTCCGCCGATAGGTGAGGCGCTTGCCTCGGATGCCCTTGGCGGCCTTTTGCATACGCTTCTCGTCATCCACGCCTAGGGCGGCACGCTCATTGTGCCTGAAATCAAACTCGCCTAGATAACGCTTCAAATGCTGCTGGCTGACATGGTGGAAGGTGCCAACTAGGCCGCGCTTGAGGATCGAAAAGTAGTTCTCAACCGTGTTCGTATGCCAGAAGCCACCGCGAACATATTCCTCGATTGAATGATTAACCGAGCCGTGGCCCGCGAAATCCTCGCCGATGGGCGGGTAGACCGTCCCTTCGTCCGTCATTAGGTACGAATGACGGTTGATTTGCGCCTTGAGGATCGGGCGCAGCGTCTTACCGTTGACGCTAGGCACATGGAAAGAGCGCACGCGCCCCTCGCGCTCTACAAGCGCAACAACCGCTTCCTTGGGCGGCACATGGTTCTTGCGGTTCTTAGCTTTGCCGCCGACATAGGTTTCATCGGCCTCAACAACCTTGTTCTTGCCGCCTAACTGGCCGCCAGCGTCTGGGAACATGTCGCGCATTCCCTCGCGAATGCGGTGAGCCATAAACCACGCCGCACGATAGGTGATTTCAAGCTGGCGGTGAAGCTGGTGAGCCGAAATGCCTTTCTTACTAGCACACATCAAATGCATGGCGAGAAGCCACTTGGTGAGCGGAATATGGCTGCGCTCCATGACCGTGCCGACCGTGACCGTGAATTGCTCGGCGCAACCCTTGCACTTGTAGAGCCCGTCGCGGTGCCTTTTGCCCTTCAACGCATAGGATGCGCCGACAACGCCGCAATGGGGGCAAACCGTCCCATTGGGCCATAGCAAAGCCTCAAGCCACTCGCGGGCTGCGGCTTCATTGTAGAAAATTGGGCTACCGGAAATCGACATGTTAGCCTCCATTGAGTGAGGCGACTATACCGCTAATGGGCATGGTGTGTAAAGGACATAATTGCCCCGAGAGCTGAATAAATGACCGCAGTAGCAATGAGAACCGAGGGCGTTTGTTCTCTATCTACATGCTGACCCAATATGCGGGCCTGATCGGGGGGCAGGCCATGCTCAATCTGGCGGACCCTTCAGGCTTTCGGCTCTTCAGCCTTGTGGCATTGCTCATCTCACTCTCCGTTATACCAATCTTGATGACCGCCAAGCAGGCGCCGGCCTTCTCGGAGCCAAGCCATGTGGGCCTAGTCCAGCTCTATCGGGTTTCCCCGCTTGGAACCCTTGGCACCCTTAGTGTAGGCATGGCCCAAAGCGGCTTCTTCTCAATGGGCGCAGTGTATGGCCCCGGATAGGGCTCGATACGGCGGAGGTGTCCATCTTCATGATCGCAGCAATCTTGGGCGGCGCTACGCTGCAATGGCCACTTGGGCGCCTTTCTGACAGCTTCGACCGCCGCAAACTTGTGACTGTTGCCGCCTTCAGCGCTGCGGCGTTGGCGGTAATGGCGATGTTTGCGTCTACGGTCTCTCTTGCTGCGCTTGCCGCCGCGGCATTTTTCTATGCTGGGATCTCCCTGCCTATGTATTCGCTTTGCATAGCCCATACGAACGATTTCCTGAAGGCCGACCAGTTAGTGGCTGCCAGCGGTACTCTAATTCTCCTCTACGGCACTGGCGCTATCGGGGGCCCCTTGGTAGATGGAGTACTCATGGGTTGGTTGGGGTCTGGAGCGTACTGGGGCTATCTTGCTGCCGCCTATGGGGCGCTAGGATTATTTGCAGTCTACCGGATGACTCGGCGGCGAGTACTCCCCCGCGAGGAGAAGGGGCGCTTTGTGGCAGTACCCGAGAATGCCACGCCCACAGTGACTAGTTCGACGCCAGACTTGTTGACCTAAGCTGGTTTGTTGAAAGTAACGCTTTTGACATTCCAAATTTCGGTTTCGCACTCAAGACAACATCAGCGCGGCATAGAGCTCAGGCCGCAGCCGAGAGCCCTAGCCGGCACCAGGTGTCGGATAACCCTTCGACAAGTGCCGCGATCATCGCGGAGTCATGAAGCGGTGAAGGGGTGAGCCGCAGGCGCTCTCCTCCCCTGGCCACGGTCGGAAAGTTGACGGGCTGGACATAGATTGCGTGCCGCAAAAGTAGCTCGTCGGCCACCGCTTTGCAGGCCCTGGCCTCGCCCACCAACACCGGTACGATGTGGCTTAGGTTTGGCATGACCGGAAGCCCCGCCTCGACCAGGCCGCGCTTCAAGATGGCAGCGACCGCCTGCTGGCGGGCCCGAAGGTCCTGGGCTCCGCGCAGATGGCGCAGGCTGGCGAGGGCGCCGGCGGCGATCACCGGGGGCAGGGCCGTCGTGAAGATGAAGCCGGGGGCTGTGCCACGAAGCGCGTCGACCAGGGCCGCTGAGCCGGCGACATACCCGCCCATCGTGCCGATGGCCTTGCCGAGGGTGCCTTGGATGACCGTAAGACGGTGGGCTACCCCGTCACGCTCGGCGATGCCGGCCCCGTGGGGGCCATACATGCCGACGGCATGGACCTCATCCAGATAAGTCAAGGCGCCATGGTGCTCGGCCAGATCGCAAATCGCTGCGATGGGGGCTATGTCGCCGTCCATGGAATAGACCGATTCGAAGGCTACCAGCTTGGGCCGGTCGGTCGGGGCAGCGGCCAGAAGTTCCGCGAGATGCTCTAGGTCGTTGTGGCGGAAGATCCTCCTCTCGGCCCCGCTGGAGCGGATGCCGTTGATCATCGAGGCGTGGTTGAGGGCGTCGGAAAAGACGATGCAACCCGGCAACAGACGAGTAAGCGTGGAAAGCGCCGTCTCGTTGGCGACATAACCCGAGGTGAACAGCAGGGCAGCCGCCTTGCCGTGCCAGTCGGCGAGCTCGCGCTCCAGAAGCACGTGATAGTGGCTGGTGCCGGAGATATTACGTGTGCCCCCGGCGCCGGCGCCGACACTGGCGATGGCCTCATGCATGGCGTCCAGCACGGTCGGGTGCTGGCCCATGCCCAGATAGTCGTTGGAGCACCAGATGGTGACTTCCTGGGTCCCACCGCCCTCGGCCCGCGGGCGATGGCGCAACGCCTTAGGGAACCGCCCCGCCAGGCGTTCCAGATCGGCGAAGACACGGTAGCGACCCTCGGCCCTGAGGCCGCCAATCACATCGTGAAAGCGCTGCTCATAGTCATATGTCGTCCGGCTCATACGAACCTTCCCGCGTGGAAGGTAATTGGCGAAGGAGCTGTTTTTCCAACCGACCCGTAGCTTTCAATAGCTTCTACTCCTCGTACTGACGGCCGATCAATCTTGGGCGGGCGAGGCGCATGCATGGGGGCATGTGCAGCACAGCGCGGGTGCGTGCTGTAATCCAGAGGCGACGAAGTCGAAGAAAGCGCAACCAATTGAGAGTAGAGCAGCGCAGAAGGAGCAGGGCAACCGGGAGCACAACCTCAGCAATTCCGACATGCGCTGCTATTTTGAACTCGATGGTACGATGTTCCCCGAGCGATCGATGACAGCCCGAAACTGACGATTCCGGTACCGGAACGTAATCCGGAGATTCCCTACATCTTCCTCAATTCCACATTCTGTTGCTTGATAGACTAGGCCAGATCTTAAATGCTGCAGCAGAGCGTCGATCGAGAGTCCGAGGCCAGAAGCCACCGTTTCGGCAGACACCACAATCGCTCCGTCGGCTTCGACTGAGGCGAAGTGCGCGCCGCGTGTCTGATGGACTGGGGGTGTTTTGATCATGCGAAATGCCCGAGTGGCGAGGGATTCAGTGGTAATTCGACGCTTAGTCTGCATGTCGGTCGGCTGCGCGCGCTCATCTTCGGCAAACGCTGCTCTCATGGGCCCATAACCAGCGCGAATGGATCAGACTTTGGCACGCTGGCTGGCGCGCGACTACACTAGCGTAGCTCGGTGGAACACCTTGCTTGAATTCTGGCAGAGGATTGCGGTCCCTCGCGTGCAACAAGGAGATACAAGAGTGTAGCAACGCGATTTCGTGGAGTAACCAGATATCGCCTATGCGTCGAGAGGGAATGTGACATGGCGACCGTGCAGATAATCTATTGGAGAGAAATTCCCTCGGCGGTGGAGGTGAGCGACGCAGGGTGCATTGTGAGGCAGCCACTCAGCGTTAGGTATCAAGGGCTGATAGAACGTGTTGCGGCGGAACGAGGGATAGAACTGACCGGCGATGACGGCGCACAATTGAGTACAGGGATCGCGGCGGAGGAACCTGGTGACGCCTATACGGTCGTTCTCAACATACTTGAGGAAATGGAGCAACGATTTCCGGAATTTGAACGGCAGGCGATCGGGCCTCCGCACATGTGAAAGCATTGTGGCGGCGGACAACAGCGTCACAGATTTGGCATTTTACGGGCGGGGGCCGTTGCTAGAGCATTTGAAGGCCAATAACCGCGCCTGGGCGGCGCGAAAAGTTTCAGATGATGCGGGGTTCTTTCACCGGCTCGAGCAACAACAGACGCCAGAGTATCTCTGGATCGGGTGCTCCGACAGCCGCGTGCCCGCCAACGAGATTGTAGGGCTCGATCCTGGTGAGCCATTCGTTCATCGCAACATCACTAATCTCGCGCCTCCGCGAGATTCCAACTATTTGTCTGTGCTCCAATTTGCTGTCGACGTATTGAGGGTCAAGCACGTTATGGTCGTGGGACATTATGGATGCGGTGGCGTGAGTGCGGCAGTGGATGGTAGACGACGTGGTCTCGTAGATCACTGGCTACATCCTGTCCGCGAAGTTTTCCATGAACATCGGTAGGAACTTCTTTCAATCCTGGATAAGCGCGACCGCATGAATCGCCTGTGCGAACTCAGCGTCCTCCGACAGGTGAAAAATGTCGCGTCTGACGTCTTCGTGCGGGAGGCTTGGGCGCGTGATCAGGACCTCAGCGTTCATGGCTGGATCTATTCACTGACCAATGGCTTGGTGACAGATCTCAACGTTGCCATTAACGGGCGGAGAGGTCAGGGCGTCTACGCTGGCTCCACAGAGTAGCGATTTTCGCCGCTTGTCCGGCAGCGCTCACGGGAAGCCGTGCTTCGGCGGTGAATTGACGGAGGATGCTCTGTGAGGAATTGCTGCCATCTTTTGCAGGGGTTCCAATCGTCAGCTCCGCTCCCCAGTGACCTTTGGTGACGTCAACCGTCCAAATCTGGCAGCTTGGCCATGGGTATCACCTCCTGTAAGGCGTACTGCTGCGTACCATAGTGCTGTCCGCGGACGGGTTCACGACCGCATCTACACTTGCGCCGAAATGGCGAGATCCTGGACACATGATTGTGGGGCCCTCGTGCCCGAGGGGACGGGTCTTTGAGTGCGCGAGCATTGTCAGTCGACGACGATCCGAGGTGGGACCCTTCGAGGCTCGGCCTCGACTTTTGCCCACACTCGCTGGGCGATGGCCCGAAAGGTCTTGGCATGGGCGCTGCCAGGATCGGAGACCACGACGGGACGCCCGCTGTCAGAAGTTTCACGTATAGCCTTGTCGAGAGGGATTTCACCGAGGAAGTCAACGCCCAGCTTCTCTGCCTCGCGCCGGGCGCCGCCATGGCTGAAGATGTCGCTACGCATTCCGCAGTGGAGGCAGAGGAAGTAGCTCATGTTTTCGATGATGCCGAGTACCGGGACGTCAACGTTGCGGAACATGTTAAGGCCTCTACGAGCATCGAGCAGCGCAATGTCCTGAGGTGTGGATACGATGATGGCACCTGAGAGGGGCACTTGCTGGGACACGGTGAGCTGGGCGTCTCCCGTGCCAGGGGGCAGATCGACAACGAGGATGTCGAGTTCGCCCCAGTCGACTTCCCGCAGCATCTGGTTGAGCGCGCTTGTTACCATCGGACCGCGCCAAATCATGGGAGCGTCGTCGGGCACCAAAAAGCCGACGGACATTACCCTTATCCCGTAGTTTTCCATGGGTAAGATACGTCTACCGTCCGGGGAGGAGGGGCGCCCGGAGATTCCCATCATTCGTGGCTGGGAAGGCCCATAGATATCGGCGTCGAGCAGACCCACGGCGAGGCCGAGGCCCTTGAGCGCAAGTGCCAAGTTGACGGCAGTCGTCGATTTGCCGACACCGCCCTTGCCACTTGCCACTGCCACGATTGAGCGAACGCCCGGTATGACAGGTCTTGCCGGCTGCACGCGGCTGTGCGGTCGGGAGGCCTTAGCCTTTCGTTCGGCCGTCAGCACTGCGGAGACTGAGAGCACGCCTTCAATCCGCTCGACGGCGATCTCGGCCTGGCGGCGCAGGTTCTCGAGCCCCGGCGCCAGGTTCCGATCGACTTCAATCGCAAAGGCAACGTGGCCATTCTTCAGGGCTAGGCCCGTGACCATGCCGAGATCGACGATGTTGCCGTCACGATCGGGGTCCCCGACCGTCCGGAGGGTGGCCAGCACAGCATCCTCAGTGACCTCAGCCATGCCGCGAAGCATCCTGTCGCTCGCTAAGGAAGGCCCAACATTGGGTCCTGATCCCTGTCTCTACCATCCATAGAAGCTCATTGCATGCGCTCATGTAGGAAGCGAACGGGCGGCGTTCGAGACGAAGGAGTAACGCTGTTTTGACAGCCCCGACAGGAGAAGGATGGTGGAGCCCGCCCAATCCTAGTTCAATTCCAGATTAATGGATGGGCTTGGCCTGAAGTAGAATCCTCGCTGAAGCAGCCTCGGGAACAGACCCACAGTGGCTCGATCGCGGAGTCGATGGTTGTGCTAAGGACGAGAGTTATCATGGGAAAGCCTGCTGATATTTTCTCGCACAAAATCTAGTGGCTTTTGGGGATAGTCGGCTCCCAATTCAGAGTTTCGGGATAGTCCTTGGTCACGTCAATCAACTGAGTGCCTAATCGCTCCAAAAGCGAACCCGGGAGCCACAAAAACACCTCATTCCCAGCCCCGTCCTTAAACTGCAGACCAACCGCGCGATCGTCCGGGTATAGCACCAAACTGATCTCGTTTACCGGGACCACGGTGTGGGGCTTGCTGGGACCTGGCGACTGGCTGGGCATAATGAGGTTCCTAGAGTTGGCAATCTAACGACGCCATCCGATCGCTGTCGGATATCAAAGGCCTGGGCGTCCAATCGGGTATATTGCTTCCGGAGGATGCTCCATTGCTCAACAACCACTGCCGCCGGGCAACACTTTACGCCCGGCCGTTTCATAGTCGCCGGCGGATGTTCCGCATCTTGCTAAATGCGGTTCATACGGTTGCGCACGAGCTCGTCGACGACTGAAGGATCGGCGAGGGTAGAGGTGTCGCCCAGCTCCTGATACGTGTTCTCGGCGATCTTGCGCAGGATGCGTCGCATAATTTTTCCCGAGCGTGTCTTCGGTAATCCAGGTGCCCATTGAATGAGATCCGGTGCGGCAATTGCGCCGATCTGCTTACGAACCCACTGAACAAGAGACTTGCGCAGTTCTTCCGACGGCTCGATGCCAACCTTCAAGGTCACGTACGCATAGATGCCGGAGCCCTTGATATCATGGGGATAGGCGACGACCGCAGCCTCAGCGACCTGGGGATGGGCGACCAAGGCGCTCTCGACCTCGGCCGTGCCAATACGGTGACCCGAGACATTGATCACGTCATCCACGCGCCCCGTGATCCAATAGTAGCCGTCCTTGTCCCGCCGACTGCCGTCCCCCGTGAAGTACTTTCCCGGGTACGCCGAAAAATAGGTATCGATGAATCGGCGGTGATCTCCATAGATCGTGCGCATTTGGCCGGGCCAGGAGTCGGCGATGCAAAGGTTGCCTTGCGCTTCGCCCTCCAGGACCGTGCCGCCTCCATCGACGATGATCGGCTGGATTCCGAAGAAGGGTTTGGTCGCGGAGCCGGGCTTGGTCGCAATGGCACCCGGCAGCGGAGTTATAAGAATGCCGCCCGTTTCGGTCTGCCACCATGTATCGACAATCGGGCACCTCTCGTCGCCCACAACGCGGCGATACCAAAGCCAGGCCTCGGGGTTGATCGGCTCTCCCACAGATCCGAGAAGCCGCAAGGAGGCACGGCTGGTCTTCTTGACGAATTGCTCGCCTTCGCGCATGAGCGCCCGGATCGCCGTCGGCGCCGTATAGAAGATATTGACGGCATGCTTGTCGACAACTTGCCAGAATCTGGACGGGTCCGGGTAGTTGGGAACTCCCTCGAACATTAGGCTCGTTGCGCCGTTGGCGAGGGGTCCGTAGACGACGTAACTGTGTCCCGTCACCCAGCCGATGTCAGCGGTGCACCAGTAAGTATCGCCATCGTGATAGTCGAACACGTACTGGTGCGTCATTGAGGTGTAGACGAGGTAGCCACCGGTCGTGTGCACGACGGCCTTCGGCTTTCCCGTCGAACCCGATGTGTAAAGGATAAACAATGGATCCTCCGCACCCATCACCTCCGGGGCGCAGTCGCTCGATGCGTTCGCGACGAGTTCGTGGTACCAGACGTCTCTTCCCGCGGTCCAACCGACCGTGCCGCCGGTTCGCCGAACCACAATCACCGTGCTCACACCCGGGCACTGCTTCAGCGCCTCGTCGGCGTTGACCTTCAGAGGTATCTTGCGCCCTCCGCGCAGGCCTTCGTCAGCGGTGATGAGGACATTCGAATCGCAGTCTCGAATCCGGACGGCCAAGCTTTCCGGAGAGAAGCCCCCGAATACAACCGAGTGAATGGCGCCGATCCTCGCGCAGGCTAGCATCGCGAAGGCGGTTTCGGGGATCATGGGCATGTAGATCGTTACGCGGTCTCCCTTCTTGACGCCCCTGGATTTCATCGCATTGGCTAGGCGGCATACGTTGGCGTGCAGATCTGAATAGGTCACATGCTTGGATTCTGTGGGACTGTCTCCTTCCCAGAGAATGGCGGTGCTGTCGGCCTTCTCCGACAAGTGCCGGTCTATGCAGTTGTAACTTGCGTTTAGTGTGCCATCGGCGAACCAGCGAATCTTCACATCTCCAGTGAAGCTCGTCTCCTTTACGCGCGTGAAAGGTTTCGTCCAGTGCAAGCGCTTTGCCTGCTCGCTCCAGAATCCTTCGGGGTCGGAAATGGACCGGTCATAAAGCTGGACATAGTCTGCCTCATTGATCCAGGCGTTTTCCGCGAATAACGTAGGTATGGGAAAGAGCGTTGTGCTCGACATTCCATTGACTCCCAACGTGCTCAATATCGCTGCCCGCATTTGGCGCGCGAAGCTATTATCAGTGTCATCCAGCTAGAGACAAGGGTCACGAGATAATGCGGAGCTCGGGAATTCGACGGGCTTTTGGGCCTCTGAGGCCATTGGATTGAGCCCGGAAATTCCTGGTCTCGGGCGAAAGGCAGTGTCGCGTTTGGGCGCAAGGCGAAATGCGCCGATAGGTGAAGGGGGTCGGCAAAGACATACCACGCGAGTTGCACTATATTCTGCCGGATATAGCTAGGCGAAGCCGGACGGCATGATCGATCCCTTTGGACGAAGCATCACCTATCTGCGCGTATCGGTGACGGACCGCTGCGACTTCCGCTGCGTCTACTGCATGGCGGAAGACATGACTTTCCTGCCGAAGGCGGAGATCCTGTCTCTGGAGGAACTCGACCGCCTGTGCAGCGCCTTCGTCGCCTCGGGCGTGCGCAAGCTTCGCCTCACCGGCGG
>Ga0209517_10004980_pt1 | contig 17157 bp, 12 predicted proteins | sample PeaSoiMetSII2010_FD_187695 | JGI IMG/M metagenome (GOLD analysis project Ga0209517, IMG submission 187695) | Peat soil microbial communities from Weissenstadt, Germany - SII-2010 (SPAdes) (version 2) | ecosystem: Environmental > Terrestrial > Soil > Wetlands > Peat | place: Germany...
TTCGGCAGCTTAGAATCGGGCTCCTCCACCACCTCTCCATGGTCGTCATTCTTGAGCGAACGCGGCTTCGTCCGCCAACTCAACTCTTCCAGCCGCTTTTGCATCTCATTCCCGCCCGTTTCGCGAGCATTACAATGTTCACAGTCTAGGCTGTGGATTCTCAGGAGGGACAACAGGTAGCAGGTCCAACGTCTCAAGTTCAAGCCACCTTCGGCACGGAGAAGTGGTAGCACGCTTGGATCATTCGCCCGTAATCAATGACTTACTTCCGAAAGCTGGAGTTGTTGATAAAACTCTTCAAGGGTTAACCGCTGTTCCATCCGGCCCGGGCCCCGTTTGGGATGGCCAAGCACCCGCCGCAAGTGCTCCCTGTAGATACCCTTGCTCCAAAGCGTGCACACCTAGAGCCAGAGGCAGGATGGTTGCCTAATCTAGACCCCCAACTTGCCATGAATCGGCACCAACTTGGACGCAAGCACATCGCCGAGGCGTGGCTTGTGAATCCAATCCAAGTTGGCTTCCACCTTATAAATAGAACGAGAACGCCCGCCAATCCCCTTCACGCGGGAAGAAAAAAATGTAATTCTCTCAAGGCGCGAGCCTCTAAAGCCCTTGCTTGGATTGGCTTCGCATTGTTGTCGTAAAATCCCCATTACACTCATTGACCTCTAGGTCCAATCTTTTGCCGAGCTTCTTGGTGCGCTCGCAGGGGCTCTCGCTCTAGTTCTTGCACAATCTCTGCCAATCGGGTGCAAGTGGAAGGGTGGACGCGATTTCCGCGACGCGCGCGGATAATGGTGTCGCGGGTCAGACCTGACCGCTCAAGTTTGCGGAGTGAAAATCGGTTGAGCCTTTTAACAAGCTCAGGAACACAGGGTCGCGTCCTTAATGTTTGGCGTTGACTGTATTGGATAGGTCCAGCGTTTTCGAGAACACTTATCTCCTCGCCCTCTTGGCCTCTGCGTTCAATTTCCTTTCCGATCAGGACAAATGGCAGCAACGCCCTAATTGGCCTACGCTGCAAACGACCGCGCGTGTATGCGTTGCACAATTCCCCATCCGGCGCAAGCGATTTATCCTCCGGATGCAGGTAGTGACGCCATAGGACGGTCGAAAGAGTTTGTGGCGTGAGAGTATGGCCGTTGTATTTTTCGGAGAGCTTTACGGTCCTTCCCGTGTGAATCTCTGTGTAATCGCTATCGCTCCCCAAACCCTCTTCTCGCCAGCTCGCGCGCGCGGGCCCCGGCCCCACGGTCCAAACCCGGTGGTGGGGGTCGACAATTTCTCCCGATGAGTACTACCCCGTCAAGGGCCCGCGGCAGGGCGGATGGTCTCAAAATTGATGAACCGCCAAGGACACGAAGTTACACGAAGGCGGACCTCTTGGGGTTTCCTTCGCGGACCTTTGTGTCCTTGGTGGTTAATGAACCTGGGACGTGATGGGGCGATGCGGGAAGTTACTTTTCGTCTTTGTGCCGCAGCCATTCGATAAACATCTGCTCTTTGGGTTTGTCGTAGGCCATGAGCAGGTGGCGGATGCTGCGTCCGCTGACAAAATGGCAAACTTCTTCGGCCAGATTCTTGGCATGGTCGCCGGCGCGTTCGAGAGACTGCGTCATGAAAATAACCTGCAGGCTGGAGTGGTGCGCGACGTTCTCCGGATTCTCGATGTGGCGCAGAAAGATGATATTGCGCAAGCGGTCCATCTCGGCATCGGCGCGAAGCACGTCGATAGCTTTCTTGACATCCTTCTGCGAGAAAGACTGGCCGACGTCCGCCAGCATCTTCTCCAGAACCGTGGCCATGTGGGTCAAGTCGCGCGCATCCTCCGAATCGAGGCGGGCGCCCGCAGCTTGCGCGCTGGTGGCAAAGCTCAACAGCAAGTCCCCAATGCGCTCGAGTCCGATCATGACTTTCATGCACGCCAGCAGTTGCCGGGTCTCAGCCTCCGGGACGTGGGTGATGGTCGAGGTCACACCGATGTCCACTTCCACATCAATGGCATCGAGTTCTTTTTCGCACTGCCGGATGGCGTTCAGTCGGGACATGGACCCAGTGGCAATGCCTTCGGCTGCGATGGCCGCGGCCTCTCGCGCAAGTTCGCAGGCCTCCGCGGTTCGCTGCACCAAGCGCGTGTGCGAGGGTTCGGGCGGAGGCGTTCTTACGCTGGCGGTGCTCATAGGCAAGCTACCCTACTTCATTGGATGCCGGATTTGCTCTGGTGGACGCGAGCAAACGACCCAGAGTCGGGCGCACAATCCCAACAAAATCATAATTCCTGGCGTCGCGAAACAGGTTACAAGGCGGTGAATTTCTGGTGGTTGTCCACTGAAAAGTTATGCGGAATCGGCCTCGGAAGCCGTCAGAGTGAACAAAAAAGTCGAGCCGTGGTTGAGTTCGCTCTCGGCGCGGATCGTCCCCCCGTGCGCCAGAACGATATGCTTGGCGATCGCCAAGCCCAGGCCAGTGCCCCCCGATTCCCGCGAGCGCGCTTTATCGACGCGATAGAAACGCTCAAAAAGACGCGGCAAATGCTCGGACGAAATTCCCGGTCCGAAGTCTCTGACGAAAAATTCGACGAATTCGACGCCGCTCTCGGCCGCGCGGGCTCCGAGAATCACTTTCTTTCCCGACGCCGCGTACTTCAACGCGTTCTCGATCAGATTGGAAAAAATCTGGTGGATCGCTTCACGGTCCGCATTCACCTGGCCGGCGGGAAGCGAGTTTTCAATCGCCAGTTCGACTCCATAAGAACGAGCCACTTCCTGAAAGCTTTCCAGAGCATCCTGCAGCAGTTCGTCGGCGCCAACCCGCAGAATGCTGAAGCGCTGCTCTCCCGATTCGACGCGGGTCAGAGTGAGCAGATCTTCGGTGAGGCGCGACATACGGGCCGCGTTCTTGCGGACGATTTCCAGGAACTCGCGCACGTGATTGTCGCCCAGGGGACCATCGAGCAGCGTCTCGGTGTATCCCTGGATGGAGGTCAGCGGAGTGCGCAGCTCATGGGAAACGTTGGCGATAAAATCGCGGCGGCTCTTTTCCATGCGCTCGGTCTCGGTCAGATCGCGGAGCACGGCGACGGCGCCGCCTCCCGGCATGGGTGCAGCGGTGACATCGAAAGTGCGGCCGGAAGCGATGGTGTTCGAGCGCGCGGACCTGACCGCCTGGTCGCGCGCCGCTTCCTGAATCGCCGCGAGAAAGTCCGGGTCGCGGACACTGTCGATCAACGGCGCATTCAAGCGAGGCGCATGAAGCAGCAGACGTTTCATGCCCCGATTGGCCCACTGCACACGCCCGTCGATATCGACCGCAATCACGGCGTCCTGCATGCTATTGAGAAGAGTTTCCAATTCGCGCTGACTGGTTTGAACGCGGGCGTAACTTTCTTCCACGCGGCGCGCCGTCTTATCGAGAGCTGCCGCCACCTGCCCGATCTCGTCCGTCGAAGTGGACGCGATTCTAGCCGTCAGATCCCCGCCCGCCACGCGCTCGGCAAAAGTCACGATCCGATGCAGACGCCGGCCAACATAGTGGGAAGCGAACGCCGCCACCACGACCGCGAAAACGAAAGCGCTCAGCGATCCCCAGAACAGGGCCACGCCCAGCGGACGATCCGTAGTTTCGATCTCGGCCAGCGGATACGCCAGGCGCACCGCTCCTCCGGAAACCGGCGCCGCCACATACAAGAAAGGAACGCCTAGAGTATGGCTGTTACGTTCATCCACTCCGACCTTGCCGGCGAGGGCGGCAGCAAACTCCTTGCGGTGCTCGTGATTCTCCATCGAGTCGGCATCGGCCTCCGAATCGGCCAGCACCTTGCCGGTGGGATCGATGACGGTAGCGCGGGCTCCCGCTGCCTGTCCCTCCTGGGCGGTAATGTCGGCCAGGGAGTGTTGCCGGTCCGCCTCCACGCGGTAGGCGAACATCAAGGTTTTCTGTTTGAGGTTGCGCTCGATCTGCGCGCGCAGGGTGCGTTTCCAAACCCCGTGCACGGTCATCTGCAACGTGATCGCGGTTACGCCAATCACCAGCAGAAACACGAACATCAATTTAACGAAGATGCGGCTTCTCAACGCGCAACCTCGAAGCGGTAGCCCGCGCCCCGTACCGTTTTCAGGTAACGCGGGTTCTCCGGATCGGGCTCAATCTTTTCGCGGATGCGCCGCACATAGACGTCCACTGAGCGCGGCGTGACATACGCGGTATCCCGCCACACCGAGTCGAGCAACTGGTCGCGAGTGAAAACGCGCCCCGCGTGCCGCATGAAGTGGTCGAGCAGCCGGAATTCAGTGGCCGTGGTCGGCACCTGCTTCCCGCGAACCGTCAACGTCATCGCGCCCGGGTCGATGTGGACGTCGTCAATCTTGGTCGGCTGCGGCGGCAGCGGCCGCTCAAAACGCCGCAGCACCGCCTTCACCCGAGCCACCAGTTCGCGCGGGCTAAACGGCTTCGGGATGTAATCGTCGGCTCCCAACTCCAGCCCCAAAACGCGATCCGCCTCGCCGCTCTTGGCGGTCAGGAAAATCACCGGCACCGGCGCCAGCGACACCGACTGCCGAATCTGGCGGCAAAGTTCCAGCCCGTCTTTTCCAGGCACCATGATATCCAGCAGAAACAGCGCCGGACGCTGCCGTTCGGCATCGGCCACGACCAGATTGCCGGTCGAGTAGAGTCGCACGCTGAAGCTCGCCCCTTCAAGATGATGGCGAACCAGGCGGGAAATATCCGGGTCGTCTTCCACTACATAGATTGTCGGTTTCACGCGAACCATTGTAGCTGGGAAGTGTTTCAATTCGATACCGGGAGCGGGCGATATCAGGCGCAGGTCGGATTCCGCGGGTTTAACTTGGCAGCCTTTGGTTCAAGTGCGATTCGTATCAGGACATGCCTTCAGGCATGCCGCAGACGCTGCGTTGTGAATGTGCCTTCAGGCGCTGCGTCGGGAGACTGGAGGCTCACTGCGGGACCACTAGCGCAGCCGCATTCCCGCCTCGGCGGAAAAATCCATCGCCACAAATTCCCTGCGCAGAAATTTTGGGAACGCGGCCGCCGCGATCATGGCCGCATTGTCGGTGGAAAGCCCCCGCGAAGGAAAGAAAACGGGAAGCCCCTGCATCCCCGCCTCGCGTTCAAACGCAGCCCGCAATTCCCGATTGGCGGCCACGCCTCCGCTTACAACGAGGGTCTGAACGTCATACTCGACTGCCGCCGCCAGCGTCTTCATGACCAGATCGTTGACCATGGTACGCTGGAAAGAAGCCACGAGATTGAGCGTTTGCCGGTCGCAGAGTCCGCGAATCTCTTCGAGCCCAGGCTTGTCTTTGCCAGCTGGAATCTGGCCGGTTAGAATCTGCCGCGCGAGCGCCTGGCGGCGAGCTTCAATCGCGGGCTTCAGCTTCTCGGTCTCAACGTATCGCAGAACCGCCGTCTTAATTCCGCTATAGGAAAAATCGAACTGCGGCCGACCGTCTTCGGCTTGTGCTTGCTGATTATCGCCCTGCTTGTAATCGCGCCGGTCGCGATGCTTGATCTGCGCCATCTGGAACTTGACCGCGTGCGGATCGCCGTGCGGCGCCAGCCGGTCGATGATCGGTCCTCCGGGATAGCCGAGTGCGAGCAGCTTGGCGACTTTATCGAACGCCTCTCCGGCGGCGTCATCGCGCGTGTGGCCGATGTTCCGGTAGGTCCAGAGATTTTCCTGCACCTCGGCGAGATAAAGATGCGTGTGGCCGCCCGAGACCACCAGCGCCAGCACCGGGAAATGAAGGTCGCCATTTTCGCTTTGCCGCTGCTCGTTCTTCCGCTGCCCCAGCAATACGGCGTGAATGTGTCCCTCAAGATGGTTCACGGCGATCAGCGGTTTCTCCAGCGCAAACGCGAGCGCCTTCGCATAGCTGATGCCGACCAGCAGAGCGCCCGCCAGTCCCGGCCCTTGCGTGACCGCGATGGCATCGACGGACTCATAAGTCTGTCCCGCTTCGGACAAAGCTGCGCGCACCACCGGAACAATCGCGCGCAAGTGCTCGCGCGAGGCGAGTTCGGGAACTACTCCGCCATAAGGCTGGTGCGTGGCGATCTGCGAAGCCACTACGTTCGACAGAATCCGCTGCCCCGAACCGACCACAGCCGCGCCTGTCTCATCGCAGGAGCTCTCAATGCCGAGGATGGTAGCGTCAGGCATAATTGCAGCTGGTAGTTTTTGGCTCTCAGCTTGCTTTCTAGTTTAGACGATTTGCATTCTGTAACCGGAGACACATGGCGCGGTTGTTGCAACACGTAGTCGCATCGGGGTTCCCGTATTCCGAACGTCTGATTCATCTGTTTGTAGGCGGATCGGAGCTTCATGGGGCGAAGGTACACGGGACAGACGATCTGGACATTTATGGCGCGTACGTCGAGCCACCTGAGTCGATATTGGGCCTCAGCGGGCTTCCGCACTATGTGTGGTCTACCGCCGGCGACGACCGCCGCAACGGGCCCAATGATGTAGATGTCACGCTCTATTCACTACGCAAATGGGCCGGGCTTGCGTGCAAGGGAAATCCCACGGCGCTGCATTTCCTGTTTGCCAGCGGCGAACTTGAAAGCCCAGTATGGGCGGAAGTTGTTGCGAACAAGAACGTCTTTCTCTCGCGGAAATGCGTGAAGCAATTCCTTGGGTTCGCAGACGATCAACTGAAACGTCTGACCGGAGCTAAGGGGCGCGGCAAGAAAGGCACGCGGCCCGAAATCGAAATCAAGTACGGGTATGACGTGAAGGCCGCAATGCACACGTTGCGGCTGTTGAATGAGTGTAAGGAACTGGTCTCCAACGGGTACATCACTCTGCCGCGGCCGGAACGCGAATTTCTGATCCGTGTTCGCACGGGAAAGTTCTCCATGGACCAAATACTGAAAATGGCAGATGAGCTGTTTGTGGAATGCAAGAAGGCTGGAGAAGAAACCTCGATCTTGCCTGAAGCTGTCGATCTGGATGCGGTGTCAAAACTGGTAGCCAGCTGTTACCGTGCATCGTGGGCATCTCAGGGGCACGCGACTAGCGACTGACCGCCCATGTCTGATGCCAAACAACACGCGACGGAAATCGTCCGCATCCTGCGCGAGCGCGGACACCAGGCTTACTTCGCCGGTGGATGCGTCCGCGACCTGCTGCTTGGCCACGAGCCCGCCGACTACGACGTAGCGACCGATGCGACTCCGCGTCAGGTCATGCAAATCTTTCCGCAGACGTTCGCTGTCGGGGAGCAGTTTGGGGTCGTGCTGGTCCCACAATATAGTCGAGAGACGGGCGTCCCCTCGGCAAGCTCAGGGCAGGCTCTCGGCGGTCACGCTGCGATCATCGCTGCGATAGTCGAGGTCGCGACCTTCCGCTCGGATGCCGGCTACTCCGATGGCCGTCATCCCGACGAAGTTCGCTTCAGCAAAGACCCGCGCGAAGACGTCGAGCGCCGCGATTTCACCATCAATGGCATGATGCTCGATCCCCTGGTGTTCGATAGAACAACCAACGGGATTCTGGATTTCGTCGGTGGCCGCGACGACCTGAAGGCCGGAATCGTGCGCGCCATCGGCGATCCCGAACGGCGCTTCGCCGAAGATAAACTGCGTATGCTCCGCGCCGTGCGTTTTGCCGCGCGCTTCAATTACACGATCGATCCCGCGACCATGGCGGCGATCCAGCATCTGGCGCCTCAAATTCACCAGGTCTCCTGTGAACGAGTGCGCGAAGAGCTGACGAAGATGCTCACCGAAGGCCGCGCCCGACGCGCCTTTCAACTGCTGGATTCGAGCCGCCTGTTGCCAGAAGTCCTGCCCGAAATCGCCGCCATGAAGGGAGTGGAGCAGCCGCCGCAGTACCATCCCGAAGGCGACGTATTCGTGCACACGCTGCTTCTGCTGGAGAAACTTCAGGCCGGTGGTTCCGGCTCCGTTTCCGCATCGAAGACGCTCGCCTGGGGAGCTCTGCTGCACGATGTAGGCAAGCCGCCAACCTTCCGCGTCGCACCCGACCGCATCCGCTTCGATGGGCACGTGGAAGTTGGGGTAAAGATGGCCGCCGAAATCTGCCGTCGCCTGCGCTTCTCCAACGACGAGACCGGCCAGATTCTAGCGCTGGTCGCGAATCACATGCGGTTTGCCGACGTCGAGCGCATGAAGCAATCCACGCTGAAGAAGTTTCTTCGCTTGCCTGCTTTCGACGAGCATCTGGAGTTGCATCGCATCGACTGTCTTTCCAGCCACGGCCAACTCGATTCCTATGAATACTCACGCGAACAGTTCCGTTCGTTGCCGCCAGAGGCAATTCGTCCGACTCCGCTCATTACCGGCCGCGACCTGATTGACGCAGGGTATGAGCCCGGTCCGCGCTTCAAAGAGGTGCTGGCTGCGGTCGAGGACGCTCAACTCGAAGGGCGACTCACATCGCGCGAGGCGGCGATGGAGTTTGTGCGCCAAGAATTTCCGCAATAGTGTGGCGCGGACACTCCTGTCCGCTGCCTTTGACTTTGATCTTTCTCATACCCGACCGCACATCTGCCCGCAATCGAGCCTCTTGGTTTCCGCCCCCACCCGAGAACCAAGAACAACATCAGGGTCAAAGGCGGCGGACAGGAGTGTCCGCCCACATGGACCTTCCTCCACCCAGAGCCATTGATAGTCTTGCGGTTTCTCCACTAGGCCGGCCCGCACTGGGTTTTGGCGGATGTAGTCTTGTTTTTCCTGAAAGCTTTCATTGCTTCGCAGCATGTGGTCGAAGGATTCTTCCTGCCAGACTGGGCCGGAAGTGCCGAGCAATCTGTTCACATTTCTTGCCGACACTCCCTGGATCAGTTTTAGGATTGCGGGCAGTGCGTAGGGCCAGCCTTGCTCGTCTCGCAGCGGGGTTAGCAACAGATGTACGTGATTAGGCATCACGACCGCGGCGTGGAGTTGAATGCGTTTACCGTCGTCGTGTCGGCAGTGCTGAAGAATGACATCGCGGGCACTTGCCGGGAACGGGTCCCGGTTCAACTTTCGGAAAGTCACAAAGATTGCCCGGTCAGCCTTCTGGTGATGTGGCAGGCGGCGTTGGTAGTCGTAGTTGTGGGCTGGAATCTGGCAATTTGCCATGGCTCATTTGAAATCGTCAAGTATGGTTGCTGTCTGTGACGGGTGAACAATGTGATTGGCCGGTTTTCGTGTGGAGCGGACACTCCTGTCCGCTGCCTTTGACTTTGATTCTGTTCAGCATCAATCGAAAGCTGGGCGATCGTCCAGTCCTAATTCTTTACCAAAGAGTAATTGGGTAGGGAAAAGGTCAGAAAGACCGCTGGAGAGACGAGCGTCCTTGCGCGATCCATATTCATCTTTGGCGCCGGCTTTTCGCGGACAGGAGTGTCCGCGCCACACAACCCTATTCCTCGTTCTTATCCCGGTCCTGCGAGGTTGTCTGGGCCGTGTCGGCTGCGCCCGGAACGGGCTTTTGCAGGTCGAGCGAGGGGAATCCTGCTTTCTTCAGTTGCTCGTTCAGTTCCGGAATATCTTTCGACTTGAGCTGGCCCCACGCGGACAACTGCTCCTCCAGCGCCTTCTCCAGTTCCACGAACGTTGCGGTTTGCTGCGTGGTCGGCGCGGCGTCGGCGGTATCGAGAGCGCTGACGAGGGCGTTGAAGCCGCTGTTGAGACGAGCCAGGCTGCGGCCTTCGGGCGTGCTCAGGTAGCGCGTACCGTAGCCGCCTTCGTCGCCTTCGAGGGACGCTGCTTTCGCTTCCAGTTCACCCGCTGTCTTCCCGATCGCGGCGGGCTTTGCTTTGTCTTTATCCGGACCAGCCAGCGATTTCAGCTGAGATCGCAAGCTGCGCACCTGTTGCAGGGCTTCGTAATCCTGGTGAAGCGCGCCGGCAATTTTCCGGTCGAGCTCGAATTGCCGGCGCAGATCTTCGGGGGAAGTCTTCAGCCGCGGATCCACACGGATTTCGAGCGGCTGGGTGTTTCCCCATACGCCGGAAGCGCCCGAGTCCAACCCAGGACCCGATCGGGCCGTCAGCCGCACAGTGTATTTGCCCGGCAGAACTGTCGCGCCCAGCGGATAAAGCGGCGTGTCGTGGTAGATGGCCGAGATCGGGTAGTCGCGGGTCAGCACTTCAGGGGCGGGACATGTCAAGTCCCAGATGAAACGATGCATGCCCGCGTTCGCCGAGAGCGTCCGCGCCGGACGAACCCAGTACATCGGAACGTTGAATTCTCTGGGGTTGAGTGGTTCGGGCTTGTCGTCGCTCGAAAAGTGGCGCACCACTCGCCCGGATGAGGCTTCGACAATCTCCAGCGTGACTGCGCCGGTTGCCGCGCCATTCAGCCAGTAGTCGATCATGGCGCCATCCGGCGGATTCTGTCCGGCAGGTTCTTCGGGTGGCAACGGCGTGTCGGTGTTGTTGTTGCGGCGGACGCGATAGGTCAGTTGGGGCGCGAATAGATGCGCCTTCAAGGAGTTTGCGATATCCGGGCTGAACTGGCGCAGCGGCGTGATGTTGTCGAGGATCCAGAACGAACGGCCGTGGGTTCCGACTACTACATCGTCCTGATGAACGACTAGATCGCGGATTGAAGTCGGCGGCAGATTCATCTTCAACGACTGCCAATGGTCGCCGTCGTCCCACGACACGTACACGCTGCGTTCGGTTCCGGCAAAAAGCAGTCCCTTGCGCTCTGGATCTTCCCTCACCGTGTTGACGGGCTCGTTCTCGGGCAGGCCGCTTACGATCTTCTGCCAGCTCTTGCCGCCGTCGTGCGTGCGATAGATATAAGGACGGAGGTCGTCGAGCCGGAAGCGGTTCACTGCCGCATAGGCAGTTGGGGTATCGAAATGGGACGCGTCCATCTGGGCCAGTTTGCTCCAGGGAGTCAGTTCTGGAGGCGTCACGTTCTGCCAGTTCTTGCCGCCGTCTTGCGTTACTTGAATCACGCCATCGTCGGTGCCGGCCCAGATCAGGGTTGGATCTTTCGGCGACGGAGCAATCGAATAGATCACGCCGCGATGCTTGCCCTTTGCGGGATCGGCCTCGACAAATGGGCCCAGGGTCGGCGGCGTGCCCGCGTCATCGTTCGTCAGATCGCGCGTCAGGTCGGGACTGACGATCTGCCAACTGTTGCCGCCGTCGCGGGTTTCAAACAGGACATTCGAGCCTAGATACAGCACATGCGGATCGGCGCTCGAGAAAATCAAGGGCGCGGTGCGATTGAAGCGATACTGTCCGGTGCGCAGAACGACCGGCGAAACGTCGCGCGTCTGGCCGGTGTTGCGGTCGAACACCGTAACCTTGCCGCCGTAGATCAGATTGGGATGCAGGGGATCGGGCGCTACGTAGCCGTATTCTTCGGTCCCGACCGTGGTCCAGTCGCGGAAGGTGATTTCGCCGAAGTCGCCGCGGCTGGCGGTGCCGACGGAGCCGCTTTCCTGCTGGCCGCCATAGACCCAGTAGGGAAACTGGTTGTCGGTGATGACGTGATAGAACTGCGCGGTAGGCTGGTTGTACCAGGAACTCCAGGATTGGCCGCCGTTGACGCTGATGGTCGCACCCTGGTCTACGGCTAGGGCGATAATGTCGGGGTTTTCGGGATTGATCCAGATGGTGTGGTAGTCGTCGCCTCCGGGCGCGCCTTTGATGGCCGTGAAGTTCTTGCCGGCATCGGTGGAGCGGTAGGTCGAAGTATTGGCCACGTAGATGACGTCTTTGTTTCGCGGATCTACGCGGACGCAACCGAAGTCGTCGCCTCGTCCCCAGACACGTTCTTCGTCGTTTACTTGCTGCCAGCTTTCGCCGGCGTCGTCGGAGCGGTAGATGCCGCTGGTTCTCACGTTCATCTTCGTCGTGTTCACCCAGGCATACATGCGGCCGGGATCGCTGGGAGAAACAGCAGGGCCGATGCGGCCGACGCCTTCGGCAGCGCCGGGCAATCCTTTGGTGAGTTGCCGCCAGGTGTTTCCGCCGTCGGTGGATTTGTAGAGACCACTGCCCGGTCCGGTGTAGCCGCCGCCGGTAGTCCAAGGCGGACGGCGCGAGGACCACATGCTGGCGAAGATAACCTGCGAATTATGGGGATCGAAAACGAGGTCCATGCCTCCGACGTTTTCGTCTTTGTACAGAACTTTTTGGAACGTCTGGCCGCCGTCGAGCGAACGGAAGATGCCGCGCTCGGGGTTCGGGCCGTAGGGATGTCCCTGGGCCGCAACGAAGAGGCGATTGGGATCCTTGGGGTCGATGACGATGGCGGCGATTTGTTGCGCGTCGCGCAGCGCGCCATCCCGTTGACCCAGATGCTGCCAGGTGCGGCCGGCGTCGGTGGATTTGTAGATACCGTCGCCTACCGAGAGATCGGGTCGGCGCAGACCTTCTCCGCTGCCGACGTAGATCGTGTCCGGATTCGATGGCGCTACGGCAAGCGCTCCTATCGAGCCGGTCGGCTGGTTATCGAAGATCGGATTCCAGGTGCGGCCGAAGTCGGTCGTTTTCCAGACTCCACCGTTGTTCGGCGCCATGTAAAAGACATTCGGCTGGCCGGGAACGCCGGAAATGGCCACGGTGCGTCCGCCGCGAAACGGGCCGATCATGCGCCAGTGAAGGTCCTGATACATCGCCGGGTCATAAGGCTGGGCGGAAAGTGCGAAAGGAAAGAGCAAAACACAGAGCGCGGCTAGCAGAACCCAACAGAGTCGCTTGTTCACGGTTGATCCTCGGGAAAGAAAAACAAGGATAAACCACGGCAGCGGGGGTTGGACAGCGCGGGAGCTTCAGAGTGGGTTGCATCGGATGCGACGCCTTTGGATGGCTGGCGACAACCCGGAAACCGACCTTCTTCGCGCCGGAGGCTCGCGCATCGATCGAGGCAGCAGGCCTACGGGACCGCCGAAACAGCAGCGGGCGCGCTCGCGAGATAGCGGCGCAACGCGTCCTGCCATTCTGGCAGGTGGATGTTGTAGGCGTGCAGACTGTCAGGCGACAGAACGGAGTAGGCGGGGCGGCGAGCTGGACGCGGAAATTCGGCTGTCGTCACGGGTTTGACTGCGGTCGGCAATCCGGACATGCGCACGATTTCGGCGGCAAACTCGTACCAGGTGCAGTTGCCGGAATTGGTGACGTGCACGATGCCGCGAGCGGACGCGTGGCATAGCCGCACGAGAGCCGATGCCAGATCGCACGTGAACGTCGGGCTGCCACGCTGATCGTTTACCACGGAAATCTCAGGACGCGTTGACGCCAGCTTGAGAATGGTTGCGGGGAAGCACTTGCCGCCGTGTCCGAACAGCCATGAAGTGCGGGCGATGCAGACCTCGGGCAGAATCTCGATCAGCCGTTCCTCGGCGCGGGCTTTGCTCTCGCCATAAACGCTGGTTGGATTTCTGGGATCGCCGGTTTGGTACGGCGAACGTTTGCTGCCATCGAAAACGTAGTCGGTGCTCACGAACAGCAATCGCGAGCCGGCTTGGCGGGCAGCCTCGGCCACATTGACGGCGCCGTCGCAATTCACGGCGAAGGCGAGATCGCGGTTGGATTCGCAGCCATCCACGTCGGTGTAGGCGGCGAGCAGAAGAATCCATTCGGGACGGGAATCGCGAACCAGGTCGCGAACGCGCGCGTGGTTTCGCAGGTCGGCGTCTTCGACGGAAAACGCCGTCAACTGATTGTGCTCACGGTTCAATTCCCGAACCAGGTCCTGGCCAAGCAGTCCCGAGGCTCCAAACAAGGTGACGCGCATAGCGGCATTGTAACTGGGAATTCAGATCCTAAAGGGGGCGTTTGATTTCGGAAGAGTTGCGGTATCGCGTGAAGCGATACCCGGATACGAACCTACTCCGTCCCAGTCGATTGCGGAGTCTGTACTCGGCGTCGCAGGGCGTGCAGGATGAGGGATCCGCTGATACCGAAACAGACCACGGCGGCAAACGCCACGAGATCGAGCGCGCGGCGTGTCATTCGGAGGTAATCGGCGAACAGCGAAACCATGGCACAGAGAATGCCGAGGGTGTTAAGCCAGAGGGGAGAATGAACCGGAAGATCCCGGCGAAACCAAACCTGGAGCAGGAGCGCGGCCAGTCCGATGGCGGCCACCACCACCAAAGCGACCGGGCTGAAAAACGCATTGGGCCCGGTGTAGATAACGACCAGGGCCAGAGCCAGGAGAAGCAGGCCGGAGGCGATCACGGTCCATCGGCGCGCGACTTTCGATGGAGACTGGGACACGGGATTGGTCACCGGGCGGTCTCCTGGCCAGTTCGCATATGCCATTGTATCCGCCGGCCTTGAGTTCTGCGTTCCGGCACCCGTGGTGAGCCAGCGGAGCTGCGGAAAAAGGCGGAGCCGATGCCCAGCCGCTAAAGAGTTCGCGTGAGAACTTGGACGGCCGAGCTTCCGCACCGCCCTCGACATGCGACAAAACTGCAATATCGCGACGGAGGGCCGGCTGGTTCCATGCAGGCTAGTTCCATGCATTCGATTTATTATGAGACACATCCATGCTGCCGACCCCGCCACTGACAACGAGAGCACTGCTCGAAGCGGCCGCCGCAATCGGAACTGCTGGCAGTCTGTTCTTCTATTTCCTCTCCGCGCTCGGGCTGTCCAGTTTCCTCAACGACAGGCGCAAGATACTCAACCACCCTCCGCTGCCAGAAAGCAACCTGCCTCCCGTTTCCATTCTCAAGCCTTTGAAGGGCGTCGATCCCGAGATCTGGGAAAGCTTTTGCAGCCACTGCGAACAGGACTATCCGCAATTTCACGTTCAATTGATCTTCGGGGTCAGCGAACCCGCCGATCCAGCCCTTGAAGTGGTGCGGAAGCTCCAGGCAAAATATCCCAACCTCCCGATCGAACTGATCGTCTGCAATCGCGTTCTGGGAGCAAACATCAAAGTCAGCAATCTGGTGCAGATGTTGCCTGCCGCGCGTCACGAAACACTCCTGGTGAATGACAGCGACATCCGCGTGCCATCCGACTATTTGCGGAAAGTGATCACGCCGCTCAGGGACGCGTCGGTGGGATTGGCGACCTGCCTCTACCGCGGTGCAGCCGGCCCGACCCTGGGCTCGCGCCTCGAAGCCTTAGGCATCGGCACCGACTTCGTACCGGGCGTATTGAGCGCAAGGTTTCTCGAGAGGGGATTGCGCTTCGGATTGGGTTCCACGCTGGCCTTTCGGCGTCGCGACCTGGAAGCCATCGGCGGATTCGAACCACTGCTCGACTATCTGGCCGACGACTATGAACTCGGCCGCCGCATCGCAGCAACGGGGAAGAAAGTCGAACTCAGCGCCGCGACCGTCACGACATTCCTGCCTGCCTACACGCTGCGGCAGTTTTTCCAACATCAAGTGCGCTGGTCGCGGACCATTCGGGATGCGCGCCACTGGGGATACGCCGGACTGCTGTTCACCTTCGGCCTGCCCTGGGCATTGGCGACGCTGGCGGCTGCCCGAGGGGCGGCGTGGGCGTGGGGACTATTCGCGCTGACGGTCGCCGCGCGGCTGGCTGTCGGCATCGTCGCGGCGGCGGTCGTGCTCAACGACCGGCAGATTTTCCGAAATGTTGCCTTGCTGCCGCTGCGAGACCTGATTGCGCCGCTCGTCTGGGCCGCAGGTTTTATGGGCAACCGCATCCACTGGCGAGGCGAGGTGTTCGGCCTGAAAGACGGCCGCCTGAGCAGGATTTCCCCATAAGCAGGATTGCTGGCGTTCGACTGACAGCGCCTGAAGGCGCATTCCAAGAGTAGAACTTTCGGCATCGCTAAAGCGATGCCCTGATACGACCCGCCGCGATACGGCCCGCCGATCACCGCGAAGGCATCGGCTGATTGGCGAAAATAATCTTGCCGCCGCGCCGCGCGACCACATACCGCGCCAATCCTTGTAGTGCCGGTGGTTCATCCTCTTCTGCCCACAAAAAAACGCGCTGCGGCCCCTTCCACATCTCGACAAACGAAGCCTGCGTTTCGAAAACCCGCGGCGCTCCCGGAAACTGCGTTCCGTACCACATGTTTCCGCCCGGCACGCGCAAACTGTGCAACGGGATGCCGGTGTAGAAATTCAGCGACGACGCATTTTCATACAGCCCTATCACCACGATCCGATCGCCGGGCCGGTACCGTTCGCGAATCGCCATCGCCAGGTCCCTCGACGAAAGAATCGGAGAAAAAATGCCGAACGCAATCCGTACGCACGCCAGCAGGACCACCATCATCGCCACCAGCGACGCATTCCCCGCTCCCGCCTGCCCGCGACGCCGCAGGAGCCAGTTGGCGAGCGTTCCCAGTAGAAATGCGAGCGAGAATCCAAACAACGGCACGCGGAATGCCCCCATTGCCTGCGGGGTCAAATCGAGAAAATGCCCGAAAGAAAGCGCGTAGTCTTGCGGATGTTTCCGCAGCAGGTCCGACAGATCCGTGCCCGGAACCGGCGCCTTCGAGAACATGAGCAGTGCAAAACCAACCACCGCGATGACGACGCCTGCCACCAGCAATACCGCCGACGAAGTCCGCCCGCTGCGTCGTTCCCGGCTGTCTGCAGCGGAAGCCCTCTCCCGTTGCAGCCATCCGCCCACCAGCAGCGCCATCCCGGGAATGGCCGGGATGGTGTAGTATTCCTGCCGCGTCGAGAGGCTGAAGAAGCCCACGATCACCACGTTCCACAAGAAAAACAAGAGATACGCCCGCTGCCGCCGCGTCATCTGCGCGCGGAATTCGCGCCACCGCCGCGGCACTTCCCGCAGCGACTGCGGAAGAAACACAGTCCACGGAATCAGCCACAAAACCAGCAGCGCCCAGAACAGCACCAGCGGAACCGTGTCGTAGTCACGCGGAACGCGCCGGTTCAGAAAACGCAGGAGGTGTTCATTGACGAAGTAGAACCAAAGGAATCCGCGGACCTGGCCCTGCGCCGGGTTTCGCAGCGCCGCCAGAATGTGCCAGGGCGCGGCGATCGCGAAAAAGACGACCGCGCTCGAAAGCAAACGCAGCTTGAGCAGGTGCCGCAAATTCCCCGTCAGCAACAGGTAAAGCCCGATCGCTCCCGCCGGGAACACCAGCCCGATCAGCCCCTTGGTAAGCACGTTGAGCGCGCAGACGGCGGCGAGGCCCCAGCAAGTCCAGCGCGCGGGCTTCGATTGTTCCAGCTTCTGTTGTTCCTGCTTCGGT
>Ga0209517_10004981_pt1 | contig 17141 bp, 14 predicted proteins | sample PeaSoiMetSII2010_FD_187695 | JGI IMG/M metagenome (GOLD analysis project Ga0209517, IMG submission 187695) | Peat soil microbial communities from Weissenstadt, Germany - SII-2010 (SPAdes) (version 2) | ecosystem: Environmental > Terrestrial > Soil > Wetlands > Peat | place: Germany...
CTAGTCGAAGCCCTATGATGGGCGCATAACGCTTTTGTTTTCAAATAGATAAGATATTGTCCTGGAGGGGCAAGACTGGCCTTGGTTGTGCCCATTGACTCGCGTTCCTGAGGCTGAATTCAAGCCAGAACAGGCCAAAATCGGGAGGGAATCTTCTGCAAACCGTCTACTTGCGGGGAGAGCGACTCTCCCGGGCTATTTCTCCTCGGTTCCCAAATTCGCACTCCAGAGTCGGAAAGCTTTTGGCACAAGCAGGAAATTGTTTTCATCATCCCAAGGGCGGTCTTAGGCGGGAGCCAAAACGGATTCGGTTACCAGACGTCTGGCTCGCAACTAACACTTGTATTTACAGTTAGTTAGCAATGTTTCTTGGATCCAGTTTCAGTTTGGAGCTCCACCCCCGATGGCAGGCAGATTGCTTTCTTAGCTACTGCTATCGCCTCGAGCGCACGCTCGATTGTGTGCCTCGTGCCCGTCACTGCGGGCAACTGCGCTACTCAAAGGAAACGGCAGACAAGCCGCCTTATGGATTTAGAGACGCCCAAAGAGCAGTGGTTCGCCCTGCAAGTCAGGTCCCGATGGGAGAGGTCTACAGCCGTCATTCTCTCAGGCAAGGGCTACGAAACCTTATTTCCAACCTCCCATCTGCAAAGACGTCAGGGTGGGCGGGTGAAAGAACTTCTAGCTCCGCTGTTCCCCGGATACGTGTTTTGCCGATTCGATGTTTCGAATCGGCTGCCCGTCCTTGTCACGCCAGGCGTTGTTTCGATCGTGGGGCTGGGGCGCATGCCGGCTCCGGTAGACAGTGCGGAGATTAATTCCATCCAGGCATTGGTTTCTCGAAGCCTGCCGGCTCAGCCTTGGCCCTATCTGGAGCTCGGCCAAAAGGTTCGGATCGACGATGGGGCTCTCCGAGGGATCGAAGGAATTCTGATTGGATTTAAGGGGCAACTGAGAATCGTGGTTTCGGTGACGCTGTTGCGGCGTTCCGTCGCCATGCAGGTGGATCGGAGCTGCGTCACTCCGATTCGCACCGCTGCTGATGCGGCCCAGCCGGATTTGGCGAGACTCCCAGCGATTCATGGAGTGACGGCCTAGCGGCCGGCGAAGGGATCGCCGGAAAGCTTCGCGAGCGCGATGGATTTTGCTGCTGAGACAGAAATTTGAGTTGAGTGAGTGAGGAGGAGTTTCTCGATGGGAAATGCTGAATCGAAGACGACCCCATACAATGGCAACGACGTAAACCCCGTCCGTCCGTTGAAGTCCAACGCCGTGCCGCGAAGGGACGCCGCGCGCTCGCCCGAGATCCTATCTGAGAGCCGGTTCCACTCGACGCTCACCCTCGAGCGCCGACGCGCCGAGCGCTCACGCAAGGTGTTTGTCCTGGTGCTGCTCGACGCCTACCAGGAGAACGGCAGCGCGGCCAGGACGCTCAACGAAGCGGTCACAGGAATCGCCAGCGTATCCCGCGAGACCGATCTGATCGGTTGGTACCGCCAAAACGCCATGGCCGGCGTGATCTTCACTGAAATTGGCGATGAGAACAAAGCCGAAGTATTGGTGACGCTGCGAAATAAGATTCGCTCGACTCTAGTGGAAACCCTGGGCGAAGCCAAAGCGGACCGCATCGCCATTTCCGTGCACGTTTTTCCGGAGGACTGGAACGCCAGCCAATCCACTTGGTCGGCAGACACCAAACTCTATCCGGATCTTCATCACCATGTGACCGAGAAAAAAATTCAAATGCGCATCAAGCGCGCCATCGATATCGTGGGGAGCGCGGCGCTGTTGCTGGTGCTGCTGCCCCTCCTGGCGACGATCTCGGTCATCATCAAGCTGACCTCCAAGGGACCGGTCTTGTTCAAGCAGGAACGCCTGGGAATGTTCGGTGCGCGTTTCAAGTGCCTGAAATTCCGGTCGATGTACATGAATTGCAAATCCGAAGTTCACCAGAATTATGCCAAGCAATTCATCTCCGGCAAAGTGGAAGCGGAAAAGAAGGACGGGACCGCGCCGACGGTCTACAAGCTTACGAACGATCCTCGCATCACGCCCATCGGCCGGTTCATCCGCCGGACGAGCCTGGACGAGCTGCCCCAATTTTGGAACGTGTTGCGCGGCGACATGTCCCTGGTCGGGCCCCGCCCGCCCGTGCCCTACGAATTCGAGATGTACGACTTCTGGCATCGCCGGCGTGTATTGGAAGTCAGACCCGGTGTGACGGGACTTTGGCAAGTTTACGGCCGAAGCCGCACCAAGTTTGACGACATGGTGCGCCTGGATTTGCGTTATTGCCAGACCTGGTCGCTGCTGCTCGACCTGAAGATACTCTTTGCGACTCCGAAGGCCGTAGTTTCCGGTTCCGGGGCCTGCTGAGCCACGCGAAGGTCCGCCCTCGATTGGCCGGAATAGCGGCCAGGAGTCCCTCTCACACGATTGCACGAGGGCGGAAATTAAACGGTTGAGAATTTTGGACCCTTCTTCATCAACCGTCGGGTATTCCTTACTTCCTAGTACCCGAGAACCATTGAGTTTCGGTTCCTAGCTGGGAAAAACTGGACCTATGGCGAATCACACCTTGGTGTCAGTGCCATCGCCGCAACTAGAAGCACACCGGACACCTGTCCAGGGTGTGACGCCGCCGGTTCAGAAGCGGATTCATGCCCTGCCAACTCGCTTCGCGGAGTTGGACGGACTTCGCGGCGTAAGCGCGCTGCTGGTAGTCGTATATCACTACCTCTCAGGCCCGGCCGTTTATAGCACTGCGGCCTTTCGGATTCGTGAAATTATTTATGTCTCTCCCCTCGCGGTTGATATGTTCTTCATCCTTTCCGGGTTCTTGGTCGGCGGAATTCTGCTGAATACCCGAAATTCTCAGAACTATTACAAGACATTTTATTTGAGGCGGCTCTTCCGGGTGATTCCGATTTATTACCTCTGGATAGCCATATTTGCAGTGACTGCCATTTGTGTTCCCGCGTTAAGGGCGAGCCTCCTGCCCCGGAGTTTCAACGCGATTGGTTTTGTGGCCGGTTTCCTGTTCTTCGTGCAGAATTTTCCAGGTTTCCCTGTGTGGAACACGATGGCGCATTGGCTCAGCACATCGTGGACGCTCGCGATCGAAGAGCATTTTTATCTGCTTACCCCGTTCTGCCTCCATCGATTGGACCGGCGCAAGTTGGTCGGCGGGTTGGCGGCGATTATTGCGCTTTCGCCCGTTGCTCGGACCATCGCATGGCAATTTACCGGCCTGAGGGATCCCCAAGATATGAATGGCGGGGTGGTCGGTGTATGGTCTCCGTTCAGGGCAGACGGTCTGGCGGCGGGAGTTCTCCTCGCGATTCTCTGGCAAACTCCACATGTCAAAGGCTGGATCTGCAGGCAAGTGAAATGGGTGATTTCTTGCTTGGTGCTGTCTTTCCCCGTCTGCGTTGGCATCGAGTACATGGCCGTCAAGCATGTTCGATATGCGGACAGCCTAGCAACCGGGTTGGGCCGGTCGGTGGTGGTGTTTTCGTGTCTGTGCCTGATTTTGCTGGCCCTGATCTATCAGGGAAAAGAAAATGTGTCCTTCATGCGCTGGCGGATGTGCCGCGAACTCGGAAAGATCAGCTATTTCATGTATCTGACCCACTGGGGCATCCTGTGGCTGGTATTGACCACCGTATTTCACGTATTGCCCGGCGCCAGCGCCAGAACCGACCTCTTGGCCGCCCTAATCGCTTTTCCTCTGACGATCGGGCTGGCCGAGCTTTCCTGGAAATACTTCGAGGGCCCGTTACAAAAGTGGTCGCACCGCTTCACCTACTGAGCAAGCGGCAACCGAATCAAACAGGTCCGCGAACGCCACGATGCCGTACCCTTCCGCGGAAAGAGGCTGGGAACGGTACTTCTGCGGCAATCCGGGAGGATTAATCGCTATCTTCCAAAAAGTTTCTTGGATAGGCTCTGACTAGTTGAGTTTCTTGCGAGAACGGCCCGTGATTGGGAATCGTTCTCTTCGATTTGAACTCTGCGGAGACGGCGCGTTGCGCCCAGAGAGTCATCCGCGCGCGAGCGGCTAGCGGGATGCCACAAAGCAATTTCAGATTGGCGCTCCTGCCGGCAGCTCGGAGCGGTTGATTTGAGGCTGATGGGAACGCGCTTCGCGAGAGCCAGGCGTCAAGCAAAATTGGGAGGTTGGAATGAAAGGTGTGGTTCTGGCGGGCGGCACGGGCAGTCGGCTAAATCCTCTCACCCGTGTGACCAACAAGCATTTGCTCCCAATTTACGACAAGCCGATGGTGTACTACCCCATTCAAACGCTGGTCAACGCCGGCATTCACGAGATTCTCCTCGTCACCGGAGGAAAGAATGCCGGAGAATTTCTCCGGCTCCTGGGAAATGGCCGGGATTTCGGCCTGAAGCACATCAATTACACGTACCAGGAAGGGGAAGGCGGTATCGCGGAAGCGCTAGGTTTGGCGGAGTATTTCGCGGGCGGCGAACCCATCTGCGTGATCTTGGGAGACAACATCATCGAGAACAATATTCGCCAAGCGGCGGATAATTTCCGGAAACAGGGAGACGGCGCAAAGATCCTACTGAAGAAAGTCACCGACGCGCAACGATTCGGCGTCGCGGAGGTGCGCGGAGACCGGGTCATCGGCATCGAGGAGAAGCCCAAGAACCCGAAGTCCGATTACGCCGTCATCGGGGTCTATCTTTACGACAAGACCGTCTTCGAGAAGATCCGCCGATTGAAGCCTTCCGGGCGCGGTGAGCTGGAAATCACGGACGTCAACAATTTCTACATTGAGGAAGGTAAGCTCACGTACGAAGTCCTGGATGGCTGGTGGACCGACGCCGGAACATTTGACTCGCTCCTCCGCGCCAACGATTTGGTGGCCGAAACCGGAGCGAACAAAATGTCCGGCGGGTTTGTGACTTCGGGGACGCGCTCCGAGAGGGCCAGGCGATGAAACTATTTGTCACCGGCGGAGCCGGCTTCATCGGATCCAACTTTATCCGCTATGTTCTCGGCCTTGATAAAGGCTACGAAATCGTCAACTACGACAAACTGACTTACGCCGGCAACCTGGAGAACTTGAAGGACGTTGCGGCAAGCCCGCGCTATTCCTTCGTGCGAGGCGACATTTGCGATGCGGCGGCGGTGGAAGCGGCGATGCGGGGATGCAACGCCGTGGTGCATTTCGCGGCCGAATCCCATGTGGACCGGAGCATCTACGAACCCGCTCCGGTGATCGAAACCAATGTTACCGGGACCTTCGTTCTTCTCAAGGTGGCGCGCACTCTGAATATCGAGCGATTCGTGCACGTTTCCACCGACGAAGTCTACGGCGATATGGAGCCGGGCGCGTTCGCCGACGAAAATTCACCGCTGCAGCCCAATAGCCCCTATTCCGCTTCCAAGGCCAGTTCCGATTTGTTGGTTCGCGCGTACGTCCGCACCTTCGGCTTCCCCGCGATAATCACGCGCGCGTCGAATAATTACGGCCCGTATCAGTTTCCCGAGAAATTCTTGCCGCTGATGATCACGAATGCGATCGAGAACAAGTCCCTGCCGGTTTATGGCGACGGCAAGCAGCAGCGGGATTGGCTCCACGTTGAGGATCATTGCCGCGGAATCCTCGCGGTCCTCGAGCGCGGGAGGATCGGCGAGGTTTACAACATCGGCGGCCTGGACATCGAAGAGAACATCGCCATCGCGCGCCGCTTGCTGAGATTGCTGGGCAAGCCGGAATCGCTACTCGCTTACGTAAAGGACCGCCCGGGCCACGATCGCCGCTATGCCCTCCACACCGATAAGATGGAGAGGGAACTCGGCTGGAAACCGTTGGTCAACTTTGAGGATGGCCTAAAGAAAACGATCGAATGGTATAAAAACAACACCGCCTGGCTGGAAGGCGTCCGGCAGGGAGACTATCGCGCCTACTATCAAAAATACTACGAAGACCGCGAGTCCTCCCTTAGCGCGATCGGAGCATCCGGTCCAAAGTCCGGCGGGACTCCACGCCGGCCCGCTTAGGAATTCCAGCCCATTCGCGGAACATTCAATGGGGGCGGCTCATCTTTAATTCTGCGAGGTCTTGAATCCGTTGGAAATTTTGCAGACATCCCTTCCCGGCGTTCTGGAGATCCAGCCGAAAGTGTTTCGCGATGAGCGCGGCTTTTTTCTGGAGACCTACCACCGAGCCAAGTATTCCGCACAGGGTTTGACCGACGTGTTCGTGCAGGACAACCACTCGCGCTCCGTAAAGGGAACGCTGCGCGGGCTGCACTATCAACTGAAGCATCCGCAGGCGAAGCTTTGCTACGTCGCCGAAGGGGAGGCTTTGGACGTGGCCGTGGATATCCGCGTGGGTTCGCCGCACTTCGGCAAGTGGACGAGCGTTTTGCTTTCCGCGGGAAAGCACAATCAGATTTTTATTCCGCGCGGCTTTGCGCATGGTTTTCTGGCGCTCACGCAGACGGTGCAATTCTTCTACAAGTGCAGCGATCTCCACGATCCCAAGGATGAGTACGGAATCCGCTGGGACGATCCGCAGTTGGGAATCAACTGGAACGTGCTGGATCCGATCGTTTCGGAAAAAGACGCCAAGTGTCCCACGCTCTCGGCCGCGCCCCGCGAATCGCTACCGATCTACTCCGAAAAATGAAACCGCGAATTCTGCTGATCGGCAAGAATGGCCAGGTCGGCCGTGAATTGGCTCGCTCGTTGCCCAACCTTGGCAGCCTGGCCGCGCTCGACCGCAGCGAGTTGGATCTTTCTTCGTCCGGCGACATCCGGCGCGCGATCCGCGCCTCGAGCCCCAATCTAATCGTGAACGCGGCAGCGTACACAGCTGTGGACAAGGCCGAAACGGACGAGCCCGCCGCCTTCACCATCAACGCCCAGGCGCCGGGCGTCATGGCCGAAGAGGCGAAGGCTATCGGCGCTCTCTTCGTGCACTACTCGACGGATTACGTATTTGACGGCGCGAAGAATTCTCCCTACCTCGAAGAGGATCCGGCGAATCCGAAAAACGCCTACGGCAGGACGAAGTTTGCGGGAGAACGCGCCATTGCAGACTCCGGCGCATCGCATCTCATTTTTAGGACGGAATGGGTGTACGCGCGCGAGGGCAGAAACTTCTTGCTCACGATCTTGCGGCTGGCCACGGAACGCGAAGAGTTGCGCATCGTTCAGGATCAGATTGGTTCGCCGACCTGGAGCCGGGCGATTGCGGAAGCCACAACAAAGGTTTTGGCTCGGGTGTTCTCAGTAGAGCAAGGCGGCGGCTCCGTCACGGAATTGAGCGGCATCTATCACTTGACCGCTGCCGGACAAGCTAGTTGGTACGACTTCGCGAGGCTGATCCTGGAGGAGGCGAAGCACTCTGCGCAATCCGCCCGCTGGTTTGCCGCTGCCACCAACGGAAAGCCACTCATCACTCGCCGGATTGTCCCGACGACCTCAGCGGATTATCCGACTCCCGCGCGCCGGCCGCCGTTCTCAGTCTTGTCCAATGCGCAGCTGCTGCGCGTCTTCGGCGTCCAATTGCCGGATTGGAAGTCTCAATTGCACGCTATGTTTGCCGACAACGCGGTCTGAACCACCTGACCTGATCGAATCGGAATGTGCTCGTTGGGAGGGGTGGCGAGAGGCGCCCCGGAAGCTAGCTCGGGAGGGGAAACCGAGGGTGCTGTCGCGAGTTGGCAGCCCTTCCTGGGTGCCGGTTCCGATCGGTTGGCTAGGAAGGGGATTGGCACATTTGAGGAAAGTTTTTCTCTCTACCAGGTCCCTGAGGCCTCGTGCGCTGAAGAGACCAGTTTCGATATGGGAGCAAGTAAATAAGTCTTTTATTTGTAATGGCTTGAAGAGGATGCGTTCGTTGTCACTTTAGCAATCCGGACCCTCTTTGGCGAGCCGGTTGCCTAGCTTATGTTAAGCTGAATGGAGCGTTAATGGCGGTAGCTTGTCTAAGCGCTCCACTCTCCACATATAGAGCCTCAGCGAACTGACCGGTCTTCCTCGCTTGGTCTTCAGAGGAACTTCGATGTTGGGTGCCCCACCGGGTGATGTTGGGCAGGCGCCCTTGGACGGCACCACCGCGGTGAAGCCTGAGACTCGGATAGTCTCCAGAGGCGGCAAGTCAATCAGCCGCTGAATCGGGGCACTCGAGTCAATGCGTTCCAGCCGGCAAGCAGATTGCAAGATTTGAAGAGAGGGCTGCGCCTCAAGCCATGTCCCAAAACTTCAGTTCGAATGGCTATCCATTCGGCGCGGCCGTCCTCGGCGGCGACTATCAGGGCCTGGGCATTGTGCGGAGCCTTGGCCGCCTCGGGATTCCCATTTGGGTGATTGACGACGAGATTTCGATTTCCAGATTTTCCCGCTATTCAACGTTCACGGATCGGGTTACCGATCTGCGCGATCCCTCGAAGACGGCGGGTATCCTGATTGACGTCGCAAAGCGCCGGGGCTTGAAAGGCTGGGTGCTTTTTCCGACTCGCGATGAAAATGTCGCCGCAATTTCACGCGCCAAGGACGAACTCTCCGAATATTTCCGCATTCCGACGCCGGCCTGGAGCGCCATCGAGTATTTGTGGGACAAGCGAAAGACGTACCGGCTGGCGGCCGAATTAGGAATCCCTGCTCCTCGAACCTGGACGCCCGAAACCGAAGAGGAACTCGAAGAGATCTACCCGCATCTGCCAGTCGCCCTTAAGCCCGCCATCAAAGAGCACTTCATTTACGCGACGGGAGATAAAGCTTGGCGCGCGGATACGCCCGAAGAACTTCGCAAGTTATTCGCAAGGGGCTCGCAGATTGTGCCCAAGGGCGAGTTGATGATTCAGGACCTCATTCCCGGAAGCGGCACCTCGCAGTTTGCTTACTGCTGTTTTTTTAAGGATGGAAAAGCGGTGGGAAGTCTGATGGCTCAGCGCCAGCGCCAGCATCCTCCCGAGTTTGGCCGGTCGAGCACTTACGTCGAAACAGTCGAAGTACCTGAGATTGAGTGCTACTCCCAGCGATTCCTGAAAGCGATCAACTATTACGGGCTTGTCGAGGTGGAGTACAAGCGCGACGAGCGCGACGGCCAGTACCGGATTCTCGACGTAAACGGCCGCACTTGGGGTTATCACACCATCGGCCGCGCCGCCGGCGTGGACTTCCCCGCATTGCTCTTCGACGATCAACTCGGTCGTTCCGGTCAAACCTATCGGGGCAAGCCGGATGTCCACTGGATTAGGGTCTTGACGGATTTCCCGACCTCCATTGGGGAAATCTTCCGCGGGAACCTCCCCCTTGGGGCGTTTCTGCGTACGGTGCGCGAAGCGGATGAGGAAGCAGTTTACACCTGGGACGATCCGGTGCCGGGTTGTGCCGAGATTGCTCTCATTCCGTATCTCATGGTTCGACGCGGTTTCTTTAACCGCTAATTCTGGGTTCTCGAAGTAATGAAACTTATATCCGGGAGAAATCACAATGATTCGGTGTGACGTAACGGTTGTCGGTGCTGGCCCCTACGGTTTGGCGTCTTCTGCACATCTGCGCTCTATCAAGGGTTTGGATGTGCACACGTTCGGCGAGCCCATGTCTTTCTGGGAGCGCAACATGCCGATCGGCATGTTCCTGCGTTCCAACTGGACCGCGACGCAAATCGCGGATCCCAATGGCGCGCTCACGCTCGAGGCCTATCAGGACGCGACGGGCGATCGTCTGCCGCCGGGCTCGGGCACGGCCGCGAGGCCCGTGCCCATTGAAACCTTCGTGCGCTACGGCCAGTGGTATCAGCGGGAGGCCGTGCCCAATCTCGATCGTCGAAAGGTCACAACGATCGAAAAAGATACAAACGGATTTCGAGTCCTCGTCGAAGACGGCGACGAAGTAATTTCACGCCGGGTGGTGGTTGCCGTCGGCATCGGCTCCTTTGCATGGATCCCGGCCGAGTTTCAGCACCTTCCTGTGGAATTGGCGGCGCACACCAGCAAGCATCGCGATCTCAACAAATTTGCCGGCAAGGACGTTCTCGTAATCGGCAGCGGACAAAGCGCGCTCGAATCTGCCGCGCTGCTTCATGAAGGCGGCGTGGGGCACACTGAAGTCATCGGCCGCGCGCGCGTCATTCACTGGCTCGGAGGCGTCGCGTCCAGAACGCTTCATCACGGCATGGGCAAATTTGTGAAGAAGCTGCTGTACGCGCCGACAGACGTGGGTCCCGCGGGCATCAGCCAACTCATGGCTCGTCCGAACCTCGTCCGGAAGCTTCCGCGCTGGTTGCAAGACCGCTTGCGCAAACGTTCGGTCCGACCGGCGGGTGCTCGCTGGCTGGTGGAGAGGCTGCGTGATGTCCCCATCAAGCTTGGCGCCAAAGTCGTCTCTGCCGAGGCTGTGGGTGATCGCGTCAGGGTCAAGCTGGACGACGGCAGCGAGCGAACCGTGGATCACGTTCTGCTGGGCACCGGTTACAAAGTGGACGTCTCCAAGTACGAACTCTTCTCGCCGGAGATCAAGCAGTCCATGAACCGGAACAACGGCTTTCCCATTTTGAAGCCGGGCCTCGAAACTTCCATCGATGGTTTGCACATCTTGGGTGCGCCGGCAGTCTGGTCGTTCGGCCCCCTCATGCAGTTCGTTTCCGGGGCGCGTTACGCTTCGGCCGCGTTGGTCCGCTCCGTCCAGGCGGGCTCCAACGGCAAGCACTAAAAGGATAGCCTCTGGGCTGCCGTCCCGTAGCCGGACAACGGCTGATTTGGTGGGACGCAGTCCTAGGAAGGACTTTGGAACATTTGGACATTGTTTTTCATCGTTCTGGGCTGTTTGGAGGGTCAGGAGTCTAGTAATTTCCACAATTTCTGTAACGCGCGGCTAAGTGCTTTCTTATGAGAGTGATGGAGGGGTGCAAGGTTCGGCTTCCGCAAGGCCAAACTACTCGCCTTTGGCGAGTCGGTTGCCTTACTTATATCAAGTGGAAGGCAATTCTGATGGCGGAAGCGTCGCCCAGCGCCATTAACTTCGCAACCAGTTCCACAGTTTGCTGAAGCAACTGTTTGGCGGGAAACCCAACGAGTTTCGAGGTAGGCCGTTCGCCGGATGGGTCTGAGGGAGCCATCGGTAAAACGAGAGTCGAAATCCTTAGTCCCAATTCAGGAGAGCCATGATTCGAGTAGGAGTAATCGGGTACGGATACTGGGGTCCGAACATCGTCCGTAACTTGCACCGTTTGGACGCTATGCAAGTCGTGATGGTTTGCGACAAGAGCCGCTCCGCTCTCGCTCGTGTCGAAAAAATCTATCCCGGCGTCAAGACGGTTTCCGATCCCGCCGAAGTCCTGAAATCACCGGAGATCGACGCGGTCGCGGTTATCACGCCGGTTTGGACTCACTACGAGTTGGCCAAGGCCGCGCTGGAAAACGGCAAACATGTCTTCGTCGAGAAGCCCTTCACTTCCTGCGCCAGACAGGCGATGGAACTCATCGAGCTCGCCGCGCGCAAGAATCTCCAAATCATGGTGGACCATACGTTCTTGTTCACCGGAGCGGTGCGGAAGATCCAGGAGCTCATCCAGAGCGATGTCCTGGGCGACCTTTACTACTACGACGCGACGCGCGTGAACCTGGGGCTTTTCCAGCACGACGTCAGCGTGATCTGGGATCTGGCGCCGCACGATCTTTCCATCATGGATTTTCTGATCTCGCAAAAGGCCGAGGCCGTCGTGGCCACCGGCGAGAATCACCTCAATGGCCATGAAGACATCGCGTTCATGACGGTCTATTTCCCGAACAACGTCATCGCGCATATCAACGTGAATTGGTTGTCGCCCGTGAAGGTTCGAACGACGCTGATCGGCGGCCAGAAGAAAATGCTGATGTGGAACGACGTCGAGGCGGACGAGAAAATCAAGGTCTACGACAAAGGTGTGGACATCACCTCGGCCGAAGGCGTCCGCGAACTGCTCGTCAGCTACCGGTCCGGCGATATGTGGTCTCCTCAAATCGAGCAGGTCGAAGCGCTCTACGTCGAACTCGGCTACTTCGCCGACTGCATCATGAACAATAAGGTTCCCTTCAACGACGGCCAGGCCGGATTGCGCGTCGTGAAGATGCTGGAAGCGGCGGAGAACTCGGTCAAGAAGAGGGGAGAATTGGTCCGCCTGTGAGCCACGAATACTGCTCCATCGCCCCCGACGTCAAGCTCGGCAAAGGCGTCAAGCTCTCGAAATTCATCAACATGTATGGCTGTGAAGTCGGCGACGATTCGAAAATCGGCGCGTTTGTGGAAATTCAGAAGAACGCGCGAGTCGGCCGCCACTGCAAGATCTCGAGCCACACGTTCATCTGCGAGGGTGTGACGATCGAAGACAACGTCTTCGTCGGCCATAGCGTCACGTTCATCAACGATTCCTACCCGCGAGCCACGGCCGCCGACGGCGCGCTCCAGACCGAGCAGGATTGGAAGGTCGAGAATACGGTGGTAAAGCGCGGCGCTTCCCTCGGATCGGGCAGCACCATTCTTTCCAACGTGACGATCGGAGAGAACGCCATTGTCGGCGCCGGCAGCGTCGTCACGCGCGACGTTCCTGCGAACATGATTGTGGCCGGGAATCCGGCCCGGATTCTGCGGCCCGTACCGGGGTCAGAGAGGACAAAGGAATGACACAGGCTGGAAATATTCCGTTTGTGGATCTGGTCGCTCAGCATCTGGAGATCGAGGGCGAGCTCGTGAACGCGTTCAAGAAGGCGCTGCAAAGCGCCGCGTTTGTCGGGGGCCCTTCGGTGGAGGGCTTTGAGCGCGAGTTTGCACAGTTTTGCGACGCCAAATTTTGCGCGGGCGTGAGCAGCGGCACGGATGCGCTGCGTTTTGCCCTGTTGGCCGCGGGCGTCAAAGCGGGCGACATCGTCATCACGGTTCCGCTCACGTTCATCGCGACGACGGAGGCCATCACCCAGGCCGGCGCGCGCGCGGAATTTGTGGACGTCGATCCGCGCACGTACACGCTGGATCCCGAGAAGCTGCGCGAATACATCAAGACCCGGTGCGCTGTGGACCCCAAGACTGGTCAGCTCATCGATCGGAAACACGGCAAGCCGGTAACGGCCGTTATCCCCGTTCATTTGTACGGTCAGATGGCGGACATGGATCCGATCCTAGATCTCGCCGCACAGTACAAGCTGATCGTGATTGAAGACGCCTGCCAGGCGCACGGCGCGGAGTACTTCTCGAAAAAAGAGAACCGCTGGCGCAAAGCCGGCTCCATGGGCCACGCGGCCGCATTCAGCTTTTACCCCGGCAAGAATTTGGGAGCCTGCGGCGAAGGCGGAGCCGTCACGTCCAACGACGAATCCCTCATGGGCAAGGTCCGCATGTGGCGCGATCATGGCCAGTCCAAGCGCTACTACCATGATATCGAGGGCTACAACGGGCGGCTCGACGCCATTCAAGCGGAATTCTTGCGCGTGAAGCTGGCGCATCTGAACAAGTGGAATGAGCATCGCCGGAAGGCCGCCGCGCAGTATCAAGAACTCCTATCGCCCGTGGCCGAGGCCATCACGTTGCCATTTGAATCCAGCTCCGCGAAATCGATCTATCATCTCTACGTGATCCTCGCTCCCGAGCGCGAAAAACTCATGGAGCATCTCGCGAAAGCGGGAGTCGGCACGGGAATTCACTACCCAATTCCAGTTCACCTTCAGGCCCCTTACCGTGCCCTCGGCTACAAGGATGGGGATTTCCCGGTCTCGGAGAAAGTGGCGGCGCACGCCGTTTCTCTCCCGATGCACGCGCATCTGCTTCCGGAGCAGCAGCAAGTTGTGGCCGAAAGCCTGGTCGCGTTCATGTCCCTGAATATCCCGATGGCCTAGGCCGTCGTTTGCGCAATCGTTCTTTCCGCGCCCGATGACGGATTGCTCGCAGTTTATGCCCGGGATCGCCTAGCCCGGCGAGCAATCCGCCGCAGTTCTCTTGAAGAATCAGCCGATGGCCGGCCACGGATACGGGCCGGCGCCCCTTGCAAATAATGCCAGACAGAAAACCAAAACGAATCTGCATGATCGCCTACGCGTTCTATGAGACGGACACGCGTATCATGCAGTATGCGACTGCGCTGACCGAGCGCGGCGACACCGTAGACGTCTTGGCGTTGCGCATGGAGGGGCAACCCGCCTTTGAGGTCCTCGACGGCGTAAACGTTTATCGCATCCAAACCCGCCGGGTGACCGAGAAGGGGCATCTGTCCTATCTCGTGAAGATCTTGAGGTTTCTGGTTCTCTCCGGTCTCATCGTCACCAAACGGCATCTCTCCGCGCGGTACGACGTCATCCACGTCCACTCCGTGCCGGACTTTCTAGTTTTCGCGGCGCTTCTGCCCAAACTGATGGGAGCCCGCGTCATCCTCGATATTCACGATATTCTTCCGGAATTCTACGCCAGCAAATTCGGCGTCGGGAGAGACTCTCTGGTCTTCAAGGCGCTTCTGCTCACGGAGCGAGTTTCGATCGCCTTTTCCGATCACGCGATTCTTCCGAATCATCTGTGGGAAGAGCGCGTCGTCGCGCGTTCCGTGAAACCGGAAAAGTGCACGATTTTCATCAACTACCCGGACCCCAGAATGTTCGCGCCGCGGCCGAAAGACATGACCGCAGATAAGTTCGTGATCCTTTACCCGGGGAGTTTGAATCAGCACCAAGGCGTGGATATTGCGATTCGAGCTTTCGCCCTGGTCACGGGACAGATGCCCGGCGCCGAGTTCCATATCTACGGTGATGGCCCGCAGAAACCGGCGCTCATCGACCTCGGAAAAGAGCTCGGCCTCACCCATCAACTGATCTTCCACGGAACTGTTCCCACTGCGGAAGTTGCGGCGGTGATGGCCCAGGCCGATTTGGCCGTGGTCCCGAAGCGCGCGAGTTCTGAGTTTGGCAATGAAGCCGCCAGCACGAAGATAATGGAGTTTATGTCCCTGGGAGTCCCTTTAATCGTTTCGCGTACCAAGGTCGACCAGTTTTATCACGACGACTCCCGCGTCCGGTTCTTTGAGTCCGAGAATGTGGCCGAACTTGCCGCCGCCATGCTGGAGCTTTGGAGAAATCCGGCGCTTCGCCGGGAACTCGTGGCCGGGGCGACAGACTATGTCGAGCAGAATTCGTGGAAGCAAAAGAAGTTTGAGTACCTGCAATTGGTTGACAATTTGCATCAGCGGCTGCCCCATCCCAAGACCAAGGCAGCGGAGAATTCCGCCCGCGCTACGAACGAAGCGAATGCCACGGAAGTTGTGCAAAGCCGTTCCCATTGACCGCTAGCAGACCGAACATGAGGCTAGATCGCATCGCCAGCATCGGATTGTTTCGTCCCATGTCGAGTTTGCTCGCCGACACTCACGAGACGCGTGTGCCGATCCTGATGTACCACAGCATTTCTCCCGAGCTGGGCAGCCGACACCCTTATTTCGAGACGAATACGACGCCGGAACTGTTCGCCCGACACATGCGCTTCCTGCATGAAGATGGCTACTCTGCCGTGGATTTGTCGGAAGCAATCGAAGCGATCATGGCGGGGCGTACTGTGCGCAAGCGGGTCGCGATCACTTTTGATGATGGCTTCCGCGATTTCTACACGGAAGCTTTTCCTGTCCTGGCGGAGTACAGATTCAAGGCCACAATGTTCATCATCACGGGGCTAACGGGTGAACGCCCCGTTGCCCGCAACGGCAAAGAATATCTCGCGTGGCCCGAAATCAGGGAGATGCAATCCTATGGAATCCGCATAGGCTCACATACCGTCAGTCATCCGGAGCTTTACCGGCTGAGTCCCTGCGATTTGGAGTACGAAATCCGGCAATCGAAGGAAACCATCGAGGACGCTCTTGGCGAATCCGTTCGCTCGTTTTCGTACCCCTATTCCTTCCCCGAGCAGGACAAGCAATATGTGGAGAGGTTGAAAGACCTTTTACAGACGCACGGTTACGAAAATGGCGTCTCCACGATCTTGGGGACGGCAGGCCCTGGCCACGACTGGTTCTTCTTGCCGCGCCTCCCGGTAAATTCTCATGACGATCTGCGCTTCTTAGCCGCGAAATTGGAAGGCGGGTACGACTGGCTGCACACTGCCCAGAAGTTTTACAAGAGAACGATCAAGCGATTTGCGAAAGGTTCGGCCAGTCCGCAATTGGCTGGAAGCTTCGAACGTTGACCCAAAGCGCAACTATGGACTTGTCGATCATCATCGTTAACTGGAATTCCGCGGATTACGTACGGGCTTGCGTCGATTCGCTCTATCGATTCTTGCGCGGGATCGAGTTTGAAATAATCGTGGTGGACAATGCCTCGGGCGATCACTGCGAGGAGATGCTGAGAGAAAATTTCCCCGGCGTAACCTTTGTGCAGACCGGCGCGAATTGCGGCTTTGCGCGTGCGAACAACATTGGATTTGCGCGTTCATCCGGCGAGGTCGTGCTCTTTCTGAACCCCGACACCGAGATCAGCGACGATTCACTCTTAAGGATGTTGAGCCGCCTCCGGGCCAACGACGCAGCGGCTGCCGCCGGCGCTCGATTGCTCAACACGGATGGCTCTCTGCAAACCAGTTGCGTGCAGTCGTTCCCGACGATCGCGAACCAACTGCTCGACTTCGATTTTCTCAGGCGCAAATTCCCAACCTGGAAGCTTTGGGGCACGCGCTCGCTCTACCGGACAGACAACGAGCCGGCTGACGTCGACGCCATTTCCGGCGCGTGTTTCATGATGAAGCGGAACATCTGCGAGAAAGTCGGCATGTTCAGCGAGACCTATTTCATGTATTCCGATGATCTCGACCTTAGTTTCAAGATTAAGAAGGCGGGTTATCGCATTCTGTACCTGAGCGATTGCACCGTGACTCACCATGGCGGGAAAAGTTCCGCTAAGCAGGAGGATAACTTCGCCGATCTTTGGCAGCGCGAGTCATTGGCGCAGTTCTTCCGGCAAGCGCATGGCCCCATCTACGCCGCGCTGTATCGAGTCTCGATGGCGGGCATCGCGGCCGTGCGCGTCGTCCTGGCTTTGTGCTTGGTTCCTTTTGGAAAGGCCGCGATGGGAAACAAACGCCCGGCGAGTGTCATGAAGAAATGGTCGCGGATCTTCCGTTGGGCTATCGGGCTCGAGTCCCGGCAAGTCCGAGC
>Ga0209517_10004983_pt1 | contig 17140 bp, 16 predicted proteins | sample PeaSoiMetSII2010_FD_187695 | JGI IMG/M metagenome (GOLD analysis project Ga0209517, IMG submission 187695) | Peat soil microbial communities from Weissenstadt, Germany - SII-2010 (SPAdes) (version 2) | ecosystem: Environmental > Terrestrial > Soil > Wetlands > Peat | place: Germany...
CAGGGGCAAGCGCATCGCATTGGGGACAGAGTGGTCAGTCCCCTTTTTCAAATTTAAAAAAGGAACACGTATGGACTTGCGCGCTTATTATCAACAAATCCGGAAGATCGAGTCGGAAATCAATGAAGAGACGGTGGTGATTGTGAGCCGCGAGACCTCGGATGGGGGACGGGCGGGAGTGCGAACCGAGGTGCCTCGCACGGTGGCGGCGCGGATGATCGCGCAGGAGACCGCGGATCTGGCGAGCACGGAAGTCGCGGCGCAGTTCCGGAGTGAGACGGAGGCCAAGTGGAGAACGTCGATGGGCGCGCGCCCTAAGAGCGCACCCGGGCTGGGGAAAAGTCGTAAGGAGCAATGAATATGGCCCTTCTGACGGATGGCAATCCAAACGACACGGCGGCGTTGCAGGTCTATGAGACGCAGGTTCTCAGCGTCGCGGTGGTGGAGGAAATCGACCTGGGCGTGAAGCTGGGACTGGCGACCGAGGAGATTTCAGAGGGCGTGCTGGACATTCTGCTGGACCACACGCGGTCAGTAGACCCGGAGTCGACGCTGCGGCGGATGATCGGCGTGTCGGACGTGGTGGTGTCACCGCAAATGAAGCGATGGCATGCGCTGCATACGCTCGCGCTTGTGTATCGGGATGCATTTAACAATCAACTGAATGATCGTTATCAGGCGAAATGGGCGGAATATCAGATGTTGTCGAAGAATGCCCGTCAGCACACGATCAGCGTCGGAATCGGGCTGGTGTTGACTCCGATTCCGCAGGCGCAGACGCCGGCGTTCATGATGACTCCATCGCCGGGAGCGGCGGACACGGTTTACTACATTTCGACGACGTGGGTTTCGGCGATGGCACAAGAAGGGGCGCCGAGCGCGGTGACGACGTTCGAATCGGTGGCGGGGACGACGGTGGTGGTTTCGGGGGTTAATCCACCGAGCGTGGCTACAGCGTTCAACGTGTATGTGGGATCGACTTCGACGTCGTTGACGCTTCAAAACTCGACGCCGGTTCCGATCGGACAGAGCTTCACGGTTGCGGCCGGAGACCTGGTGGCGGGGGTTGCGGTGGGCGACGGGCAGGCTGCGGATACGTACGTGATCGGCGGGCCGACATTGAGGCGAGGATAAACATCGTGGCGCAGACGGCGAGCATCGCGGCAAAACAATTCGTGACCTTTTTGACAGATACGGACACCGGGATCGGCGCGGCGGTGTCCAACCTGGCGTCGGATTCGGGGATTCCGCTGGCGCCGATTCCTCCCGCGAATATCGTGAATCAAAACGTGACGATCGCGATTGCGGAGCGAAGCACATCCGTGAAGTATCCGGTGGTGCATGTGTATTCGAACCGGGTGCGGAATATATTGACGGAGAAATTCCGGACCTTTTCGGGAAAAGTGCAGACGGTGGCGGAAGTGCGCGTGTCGCAGGACCGGATCGAGGGGATCGAGGATCAACTGCGGCTGTATGTCGACGCAGTGACGCAAGTGCTGGACACGAATCGCGGGAGTTGGGGGCAAGGCTTGTTTTTCACGGGCCATTATGAAGTGAGCTTCGATCCGGTGCAGCAGGGTGGGCGCAATCATCTGCAGGTGGCGAGGGTGACGTTCGAAGTGGATTTGTCGAGTTAAGGGGACAAAGTTAATGTCATGTTGTTATACGTCGTCGAATAATGAGCGGGTTTACGCGGTCCTGGAATCGACTTACGGAACTGTTCCGGCGATCACGGCCGCGAACCGGATTCCGGTGGTGAAGCTAGGAGCCAAGCAGGTTGCGGAGCAGACCAAGCGCCGCGACAAAACAGGAAGCCGGACGTTTCCGGGACTGCCGAACACGATTCGAAAGACGACCAGTTTTCAATTGAACACGTTCATGACGGAGTGGACGAATCAAACGATCCAGCCGAGCCTGGGTCCTCTGTTTCAGGCAGCGATGGGGGCGACGCCGGTGTTTTATACGGGCGGAACGGTCGCGTCGGTGACGGGGGGCACGGAAATTCATTTCACGGCGGCGCATGGGTTGAGCGCGGGGCAGGGCGTAACGTTTTCTGACGAGATGCGGTTCGTCGCGGCGATCCAGGATGCGGAAACGATTTTCCTGAACGCGCCGTTCAACAACATTCCGGTGGCGGGGTCCACGTTCGGGACTACGGTCACGTATAACCTGGCGGAGACCCTCGGAAGCGTGAGTATTTTCGATTACTGGGATCCATCGTCGGCGGTGCAGAGGATTCTTGACGGGGCGGCGATGAACACGATGGCGGTGAAAGTCAACGGAGATTTTCAGGAATTCGATTTTACGGGACCGGCTCGGGATTTGATCGATAGCGCGAGTTTCACGTCGGGCGAGGGCGGGCTGAGCGCATATCCGGCTGAGCCGGCGTTGACGGGGTTCGATTACACGATCGTGCCGGGGCATCTCGGCGAGATCTGGCTGGGCGTGACGCCGGCGCAGTTTATGACGCTGACGGCTGCGACGTTGACGCTGGATAACGATCTGGAGCTGCGAGTGAAGGAATTCGGGAGCGATTTTGCGCAGTGCGTGGTGGCGGGGCCGAGAAAAGTGATTCTCGATTTCGAATTGTTCGAAATGTGCGATGTGCAGACGGCGGGGTTGTATCAGGCGGCTCGGCAGAGATCGCCGATTCCAGTGATGTTGCAGTTGGGGGAAGCGACGAATCAGTTATTCGGCGCGGCGATGGTGCCGGAAGTCCCGGAGTTTCGACGATAGCCAGACGAGGTTGCAATGGAAATTTCAAAACGACCGCGCGCAGGGGACCGTGGATGATGAGCTGTATATTGCATTCGGGTGAGCGCTATGAAAGCTCGGTGTGGTTCGATTCGGACACGCGGGCAGGGGTGCGATTCGGAATCGCGCGGGTGTCGTTTGGGAGAAGGATCGAACTGGCGCGAAAGATCCGCGAGATCGGACGGCGGATCGAGTTCATGGAGGCGGGCGGGGAGGCGCGGGACAAGCTGGAGGCGGCGGTTGCGTCGGCGGAGATCGATCGCGCGTATCTCGACTGGGGATTGATCGGCGTCGAGGGGATCGAGATCGACGGAGCGCCCGCGACGCCGACGTCGTTGGTCGAAGCGGGGCCCGTGGAGCTGGCCGCGGAAATTCTGGCTCGCATCAAGAGCGAGTGCGGGTTGAGCGAAGACGAAAGAAAAAACTGATGGTCGCATTCCATTTTCAAAGTTCGAGCCAGGCCGCGTGGCGATGCGACGAATGCCGACGGCAGAAGCTGGAGGCGCGGAGGCGATGCGGCTGGCTGCCGGTGGAGAAAGTCGGTCCTCGAAGGCTGGTGTGGGCGCGCGGGCGCGTGGCGACGGAGGAGTGTCCGAAATCGCTAGTGACTCCGCAGAGCATGGAGTGGATCGAACGGTTTTTCACGTGGAAGTTCGAGGGCGGGCGGGAGATCAGCGAATTATCCGCACGGGATGCGGATGCGTTTTTGATCCTCGAGAGGGAATGGAGAGCGGGAAACGATGCCGAACACAAATCCGCTTAGCGCGGTTACGAGTTTGCTGGGGAACTCGGGTGGGCTGAACAGCGGAGCGGGCGAGAGCAGCGCGCTGACGCAGCAGCTCACTTCGCTCACCCAGCAGCTTCAGCAGTTGCAGACCGTGAATCAGACGCAGATCGAATCGATCGAAGCGAACACGCAGGCGGTCGCGCAGAATTCGGGCGCGAAGGGTGGAGGGTCGACGGCGGGTTCGATTGGCGGCACGATCGAGAGCGTGCTCGGGTTCGGGTTGGGGTTGAGTCCGCTGATTTCGGGACTGGTGAGTTTGTTTGGCGGGGGTGGGAGCAGCGCACCGGCACCGCTGGTTCCGTATATCGCGCCGCTGCCGGTGAATGCGACGGCGGGGATCAGCGGATCGACGGCGGGAGCGTTCGGAGTGGATACGGCGGATGGAGGATTGCCTCGGCCGGCGCCGGCATCGACAGCGGGGACGTCGCCAACGTCGGGAGGGACGACGCAGATTACGGTGAACGTGCAGGCGATGGATAGCCAGTCGTTTCTCGATCACAGCGACGATATCGCCCAGGCGGTGCGGCAGGCGATGCTGCAATCGACCACGTTGAATGACGTGATTAGGGCGGTGTAGGGGTGGCAAATTTTCCAGCGTTGAAGACGGGCGCGGTGGCGCAGTACCCGTCCGATCAGCAGCACAATTTTTCGACGCAGGTGGTGCGGTTTCTGGATGGCAGCGAGCAGAGATTTCCCAACTATGGCGCGACGCTGCATTGCTGGGCGATCCGGCTGGATCTGCTGGACGAAGGGGAATTGACGAATCTGCAGCAATTTTTCTTAAGCGAGGGCGGACGGGCCGGGAATTTCAGTTTCGCGGATCCGTTCGATGGGACGGTTTACTCGAATTGCAGCTTCGACGCGGATCAACTGACGCTGGAGTTTAACGAGTCGTCGCAGGGGAAGACGCAAGTGACGATCAGGGAGAACCGAAGTTAACATGCTGGTGTTTCCACAACTGGTGACGGGCGCGTCGGCGCTGTATCCGGTGACGAAAAACTCGATTCAGCGCACGGTGGTGAATACGCTGGGCGATGGAAGCACGGTGGTGCTGGCGGATCCAGACGCGGCCGCGACGGCATGGGAACTGAAGGCGCAGGGAATGACGCTGGTGGAATGGACCGCGATTGAGACGCTGTTTGTGGCGACGTCGGGGATGTGGCAGACGTTCACGTTTCTGGATCCGGCGGGAAATTTATTCGCGCAGAGCGAAAATCTTGCGGCTGGGGCTTGGACGAACGGGGCGCTGATTGGGTTGACGGCCGGTATTAGCGATCCGCTGGGAACAACGCGGGCGACGCGCGTGGTAAATGCGGGGCTGGCGGCCGAATCGGTGGCGCAGATCCTGAATGTGCCGGGGAATTTCGAATATTGCATGAGCGTGTGGGCGCGGACGATCGGCGGGTCAAGCGTGACGCTGAGTTTATCGACCACGGGGGCGAACTCGCAGAAGACCTTCGCGCTGACCACGGCGTGGCTGCGGATTGTGCTGGCTGGGAACCTGGCACAGAGCACGATTTCGGTGACGTTTGCCGCGCAGCTTGCTCCCGGAGCCACGGTGGATTTGTTCGGGATGCAGGTGGAAGCGCAGCTCGGGCCGTCGGATTATAAGCAGACGCAGGAACAGGGCGGCGTGTATGCGAAGGCTCGGTTCGCGCAGGACAGCCTCACGGTGACGGCGCAGGGAACCGACGTTTACGACGCGACGATTCAGATCGTGGACACGGAGGGGTAAAGAATGCCGACGATCGACACATTGAAAGAACAGGAAGCGCCGCCGACTCCCCTGTTTCTGTTCGATTGCGTGCTGAGCTCGGGATCGACGGAGCGATGGAGCACGCACTCGGTGACGTTCGGCGGCAATTCGTACCCGGCGCGGCTTTTAAAACATAATTTATTCGAATTGCGAGGTTCGCCGGTGGACGGGCTGGACGGGTCTGCGGTGGTTCAGGTGATGCTGGCGAATGCGGACTCGCACTTTTCCCAGATCGAACGCGAGACGGGATTCAAAGGCGCGCAGGTCACGGTTCAGTTTGTGTTTTTTGACCTGGTGGGAGGCGCGGCGGAGTCGGAAGCTCGCGTGGTGTTTCGAGGCGTAGCGAATCCGCCGGATCAGATTACGGAATCGGCGCTGCGGGTTTCGTTCAACAACCGGCTCAGCTTGCAGTGGATCGTCCTGCCGGAAGTACAGATTCTGCGGCGGTGCCCGTGGATGTTTCCGACCAATCTGGCGCAGCGGGAGGAAGCGTTCAATGGAGGCGTGAAGGGGAAATATTCTGCGCTCTATAAATGTGGATATTCGCCGGATATCACGGGCGGCGTCGGGAATCTGAACAGCGGCGCGGTGTTCACGAGCTGCGATTTCACGCGGGCCTCGTGCCTGGCGCGCGGGATGTTCAATATCGATGCGTCGTCGAATGTGACGGCTCGGTTCGGCGGACTGGAGTTTGTTCCTCCGCAGATTCTGGTTCGGAGCTTCGGCGAATCGGGCACGCATCTCTCGGCGTTGCAGGATAATCTTGCGATTTATAACGATCCGGTGCCGCTGGTGTACGGAACGGCGTGGTATCAGCCTCCGATCGTGTTTGCGCGCAATGACGGGAACCTGACGCGAATGGAAGTGCTGCTGGGGATGGGGCAGATCGACAGCGTGATCAAGGTGCTGGTGAACGATATCGAAATTCCGCAAGCGCAGAGCGGCGCCGACATGACGGCGACGGGGTGGTTCGACGTGGTGACGCCGGGGACTCGCAATGGCGCGTTCAATCCGGATTTTACGGATTCATCGGGGAATCCGCTGGGCGATCCGTACGGGAACATGGCGATGATGAGCGTCGTGGTGCCAAACGCGATCAGCGACGGAACCTCGCTGGCTACCATTCAGGTGCTGATCAATGGATTGCTGCTGGAGCAGTACGATTCGAGCGGGACGTCGCTGGGCGAATCGTTTTCGAATAATCCGGCGTGGGTGCTGCTGGATGTGCTGCGGCGGAGCGGATGGCTGACATCGGAGATCGATTTGACGAGCTTCGCATCGGCCGCGGCCGATTGCGCGACAGCGATTGAGACTACGGATTTGAACGGGAATCCGGTGGCCGCGACAAAATTCGGCTGCAACCTGGTGATTCAGGATACGCACAGCGCGGCCGAGATCGGCAACGGGATTCGCAAAGCATCGTCGCTGATGTTGACGTACGGGAGCGGGGGATTGCTGACGCTGCGCGTGGAAAATACGCTGGCGCTGCAACAGCCGTCGCTGCCGGATGGGAGCAATTCGACGGAGGAACTGGACGGAGGCTGGCCGGCTTACGAGTTCAGCGACGGGTCGGCTACATTTTCGGGATTGGTGCGGAGCGCGAACGGGGCGCCAGCGATCCGGCTGTGGTCGAAGAACACGGCGGCGACGCCGAACCGGCTGACGGTGGAGTTTCAAGACGAGTTCAACGAATATCAACAGGACAGTTTGTCACTGGTGGATGTGGATGACGCGCTGCTGACGGACCGGCAGGTGACCGCGTCGTATCAGGCGCTGGGATTGCCGAATTTCGATCAGGCGACGCGGGCATTGACGCTGCAACTGAACAAAACCATCGACGGATATACGTTCATTGATTTTGAAACCACGGTGAAGGGGATCGGCCTAGCGCCCGGGGACATCATCACCATCACCTATTTAAAGGAAGGGCTCGAGCGGCAGCCGTTCCGGGTGGTGAGGATGTCGCCGGGCGCGAATTATCAGACGCTGCAAATCACGGCGCAGTGGCATGACGATGCGTGGTATGAGGCCGGTGCGACGGCGACGGGGACCCGGCGGCAACCGGGCGCGGGAGTGGGGATTCCGAATCCGCTGGTGGGCAGCGTGCTCGATTCGCATGGGATGGATCAGTTCGGGATCACGGAATCGTCAACAGAATCGACGGATGGGACGTTCACGGTGACGCTGAGTGTCGCGTTCGATCCGCCGGCGGTTCCGGTGGCGACGGGAGTGGGGATTCCGCTGTTGAGTTTGGAAGCGTCGATCAGTTCGACGGGCGGGACGCTGGCGGGCGCGCAGATTTTCTATTACGCGATCAGCGCGCTGGATGGGAGCGGCGGAGAGAGCGCGCTGTCGTTCACGGTACCGGCGTCGATCGCGGCGGGAACGAATACGAACACGGTCACGCTGAATGGATTTAGTTTTTCGTCGGGGACGGCCGGGTTTAACGTGTATCGCGGGATGAATCCGCTGGAAGTATTGCTGATCGCGTCGAATGTCGCGGTGGCGAGCAGTTATACGGATCCCGGCGCAACGGCGGAGCTGCAGGGTCCGCCGGATGAGAATTACGATCACGCGAATTTTTACTGGAGACTTGAGGAGCAGCCTGAGGCCGCGGTGCAGACGTCGACCTCGACTACAGTAGGCAACAGCGGGCTGGGGATGCTGACGAATGAGTTCGTGGGCGACCTGGTACGCATCACTCGCGGCAAGGGCGCGACGCAGGAACGCGCGGTGATCGCGAATACTTCGACGACTTTGACCGTCGCGCCGGCATGGACGGTGACGCCCGATACGACCAGCTTCTTCGTGGTCGCGGATTCAACCTGGAATTTCGGCGGGCTGGGCGCGACGAGTCCCGTGACGATCGAAGTTCCCAACCAGACTGGAGCAACTGTGGAAATATCGGGTAGATCGGCGAATGCATTGAACCAGGAGAGCGCGGTGCAGTTGAATCCGCTGACGCGCTGGCAGATTGGAGGCGCGTCGGGCGGCGGCGTGGATGCGGATGTACCGGCGGCTCCGGTGTATGCGCTGAATCTGGCGGGGCAGGGGACGGTCGACCTGGTCGGCATCGGATTCACGGATCTGACCAACACGCACACCATTCTCGCCGGGACGCTGACGCTGTTTTTCTGGAATGAGCTGAGTAGTCCCTCGACGTTCACGCTGGCGAGTGCGGCGGCGTCGACGGATACGACCATCACACTGAGCGCGGCTGGGCCTGCTTCCATCGGCGATCTGATCCAGATCGACGGCGAGATTCTGGCGGTGACGGGGACGCTCAGCGGCGGGACGGTTTATCAGGTGACTCGCGGATCGCATGGCAGCCCGGCGGCATCGCACGCCTTGGCTGCGCCGATTTATCACTTGCAGAAAAATGTATCGATCATGCCGTTCGTGAACGATTTCTTCGGCAGCCCGGCGAGCGGCAGCTACACCTATTCGATGTTTCTGCCGGATGTGCGCATCGGCGCTGCGGAATTTTTCGTGACCAATGTGCGCGGGAACAGTCCAGTGACGGCGGAGTCGTTCGGCGCGACCACGGACCAAGGGTTGCGGACGCTTTCGGGCGGGCAGCTTTCGATTCAAGTGGAGGGTTACCTGGCGATCCAGACGGACGCGGCACCGCCGCTGGTGATGGAGACGGCCTATGCGGCGCGGGATATTTTCGCAGTAGTCGCCGAGGCGCCCAGCGGAGGTCCCATCAACTTGACGCTTCGGCAGGGAAGCACGGTGTATTGCACCTTGACGATCGCCGATGGAGCGACGATTTCCACTCCGTCCGTAAATGGATTCGGTTTGCCGCCGCTGGCGTCGGGCGCGCAGGTGAGCCTCGACATCACGTCGGTTCCGGGCGCGACGGGAACTTTGCCGGGTCGCGATCTGACGGTGACCATCCGGTTGTGAGGTCGACATGGCAAGCATACAGAAGCTGACTCCGGATCGCGATTTGCAGTGCTTTTTCTTCGAGCCGTCGGCGATCGCGGCGCTAAGCAGCACGTCGGATAGCGGGTTCACGGTTTCCGGGACTTGGCGCCAGCAGTTCGATTGGGCGGTGATCGAGTGGAATCGCGACAATACGCATGAGCATCCGGCGTTTCGGAATCTGCCCGACGGCGATTTGAGCGGACTAGTGTTGACCTACAACGAAACGCGGACCAACGCGATTCCGATGGACTCGGATCTGTTCGCGACCGTCGACTGGCCGTCGCTCCGCGTGTGGGCTACGCCGACGGGCGGAATCGAAACGGTCTATTGGGTTTCATTGCTCGCACACGCGACGCCGGTCGCGGGCAGCTATCAGTGCGCTTACGCCGACTTCACGGTTTCGGGTACTGTGACCGCTGGTGATTATGTCGGGATCGCTTTTTTTCAGGAACAATACACGCACCCCGTCGTCAGCGGCGATACTCTGACGTCGATCATTAGCGACCTGGCTGCGCAGATCAACGGGCATTCGGCTTTGCTGGCTGCGACTCCGACAGGCAGCACGATTCGCGTGTTTTACACGGCGGGGCAACCGCTTTCGAGCAGCACCGCGGGAGCAAATGGCAATCGATTCGGGATGTATACCTTTTCGACTGGCACGGAAACATGGGACGCGCCCTCGAAGACGTTCGCCAACGGAACATCGCCGACGCAGTGGCAGGTGGCGCTCGATTTCAGTACGCTGCAAGGGACATTGACGCCGGATCTTTCGGGAACACTCGTCACGATCCCGACCAACAGCATCCGCAAAATGCGATGGACCTACGCTGCGGATCTGCAAGACGAGGCTTATGCGCGAAGCGAATTTCAAGTTGTGGTTTCGGACTGGACCGTTACGGGAACCAATCGGATTTATTCGGTCGCGGGGCCGGGTAGCCGCAGGATCGAGGACGATGCGCTTGAAGTCAGTTATTCCGGCGCGTGGACGGAGGAGCGCGGCAACTATTCCGGCGGCACGATTCACCACACGACCAGCCTGGGAAGCTCGATCACGTGCAGCTACGTTGCGACATACAGCCACACCTTATATATAGGGCTTCGGTACGCCGGGACGGCGGTTGCCACGGGCGCGATGGTTTCGATCACGGTGGATGGAGCCGCCGTGACGACGGTGAATACCCTGATTTCTCAAGAAGACGTTCTGTTCCGGTTTCCGGTGGGAACCTACGCGGCCGGACCGCACAGCGTCGTGCTGGCGCAGTCGGGTCCCGATGGCAATGATTTTTATTTCGACTTCGTCGAGCTGGCGGTGCCTTCGACGACGCTTCCGACGGTTCCCGCCGAGCCTCCCATAACGCTCGCGTCGGACTGGGACACGGATCATTCGCTGGCGCTGGCTCCGGAGCGAACCGCGTGGATGATCGATTCACTCGGCTTTACGGGCCGTCAGAATCATTATGTCGGTGCGTTATGGTTCTACGAGCTGGTCGACGCGGGAAATGCATACGCGACCGGCACGGTGACGTTCACCGGGACGCCGGCGTTCAGCTCGACAGTAACCGTGGTGATCGGCGGGACGCTGACGCTGACGAAACTGGTTCATGAAGGCATGACCGGTGACATGGTCGCGCTGGCGTATTCCATCGAATTGAATCGCGGCTATACGGGCCTGTGGGCCAGCGTCGCGGGCAACGTGGTTATGATTCAGACGAGGACGTTAGGCCTGGCTGGAGACAGTACGACGCTCTCGGCATCGACCACCAGCGGTGGTTTTACGGTGTCCGCGTCAGGCGTGAATTTCACCGGCGGAGCAGACGGGAACTGGTACACCGACCTGACGGCGTCGCCGAGATTGAATCGGGCGGTGCGTGACTGGAGCCTCAGCTATTTCACCGCGCTGGCCGGATACGGGATCGATTGCGCGGCGTCGTTCAGCATGGAACTGGGCAACGGCGATCCGTCGGCGGCGGCGGGCATCGCGCAGGTAGGGCCGTCGGGCGATCCGATCCTGCTACCTACTCCTTCGCTGCAAACTAATTTTTCGCCGACGAGTCTCGCGTTTTGGCAGGAAGTCTATCTGGAGATGGCGGGGATCCAGGCCGCGGCGGGATTGCAGCCCTATCTCCAATTCGGGGAAGTGCAGTGGTGGTATTTTCCCAACGATGGCGACGGGCATCCGTTTTCGGGGATGCCGTTTTATGATGCGTGGGATCAGGCGCAGTTTCTGGTGGAGTTCGGGCGCGCGATGACGGTGTTCACCACCAATACCGTGAATCCGGCGTCCTATCCCGACGAAGTTTCTTACTTGCAGGCAACGCTCGGTAATTTCACGAATGCCATTGTGACCTTCGTGCGCGCGACTTATTCCACTTGCAGATTCGAAGTGCTGTATCCGAACGACACGAATCAGACCGCGTTCAATCAGGCCTTCAATTACCCTCCCGCTGCGTGGACTCCCGCGGCGCTGACGTGCCTGAAGACCGAGAGCTTCGGATTCACGCTGGGGCGCGATCTCGATCTGGCGGAGCAGACCATCGACTTCGGAACTTCGCTGGGATTCCCCGCCACGCAGCGCAGTCACCTGGTCGGCATCGGCGATTCGACCACCGCGTGGCTCAAAGAAGCTCGCTCGGCGCTGGGTAAAGGATTCGAGAGCGTGGTGCTGTTTGCCCTTGACCAGTACTGCCTGATTGGTTACGCCACGCCGTTGCCCGAAAGCTTGCGGCGCAGTGTGCGAATGGGCAGTTGATACACTGAAGAGTTGCTCCAGGTCCAGAACGTATCGAAGGTTTATCGTCTGTACCGGCGGCCGGTCGACCGTCTGCTTGAAGTCCTTCCTTTCACGCATCAGCACAAGCCCACCGAGTTTTGGGCACTGCGCGATGTGAATCTCAGCGTCGAGCGTGGCGAGGTTTTGGGTGTGGTGGGTCCCAACGGGAGCGGGAAAAGCACGCTGCTGCAAATCGTCAGCGGAATTCTGGAGCCGACGCGCGGTCGCGTTTTGTCGCGCGGGAGAATCGCGGCGCTGCTGGAGCTGGGCGCGGGATTTAATCCCGAGTTCAGCGGGCGCGAAAACGTTTTTCTCAACGGCGAAATTCTGGGAATGCCGCGTCGGGAGATGGAGCGCGTTTTTCCGCAGATCGAAAAATTTGCGGAGATCGGTGCGTTTCTGGACCGGCCGGTGAAGGAATATTCGAGCGGCATGTATGTGCGGCTGGCGTTTTCGACCGCGATTCACGTGGATCCGGAAATTTTGATCGTGGACGAGGCGCTGGCCGTGGGCGACGCGATATTCGCGAATCGCTGCATCAAGAAATTCGAAGAATTGAAGAAGCGAAACGTCACGGTGTTGTTCGTGTCGCACGATCTTGGGTTGGTCAAGCGATTATCGGATCGGGCGGCGCTGATGCTGGATGGGCGCGTGGCTGCGTACGGTTCGCCCAGCGAAGTGGTGAATCGATATGTCGGCGTGGTGCTCGATCGCGAACAGCCGCAGCGTGAAGAAGCGCCCACCGGCGGAAATTCCCGTCACGGCGATGGCGCCAGCCGCGTTCTCAGCGCGGAGCTAATCGACAAACGCGGCGCGTCCACGCGGCAGTTGACGCCCGGCGAGCCGGTTACGATTCGCGTGCAAGCGCGCGCTGAGAAGGACTTGGAAGATCCGGTGGTCGGCGTGTTGATTCGCAACCGGCTGGGGATCGATGTGTTCGGCACGAACACCCGTATCGAAGGCGTCGACCTGGGCAAGATTGAAGCCGGCGAAACTTTCGAGGTCGAATTCACGTTCGATTGCCTTCTCACCCGGCAAGACTATACACTGACCGTTGCCACGCAGTACCGCGAAGGCTACAGCCAGGATTGGCTGGACGATGTGATCTCATTTTCCGTGGTGGACGCGCGCGATGTGGCGGGGCTCGCAAATTTCAAAACCAAAGTGAACTGGCGGAAAGTAGATCGAAAGGTGGCGCAATGAGGCTCAAGGAAATTCAAGCGGCATTGAAAGAGGAAGGGCTCGACGGCTGGCTGTTTTTCGATCATCATCGTCGCGACCCGCTGGCTTATCGCGTGCTTCAGTTCGTACCCGGGTCGATGTTGTCGCGGCGCTGGTATTACTTTGTTCCGGCCACGGGTGAGCCTCGGCGCATGGTGCATCGGATCGAATCGCACACTCTGGATGCGCTGCCGGGGACGCTCTCGCAGTATTCCGAATGGAATGAGATGGTCTCCCGCCTCGGGGAGCTGCTCGCCGGAGCCAAGCGAATCGCCATGCAGTATTCGCCGAATTGCGCGGTGCCTTATGTGGCCATGGTGGACGCCGGGACCATCGAGCTGATTCGCGGGCTCGGGATCGAGGTGGTGACGTCGGCCAATCTGGTCCAGCAGTTCGAGGCGGTTTGTACCAAGGAGCAGCGAGACAGCCATTTTGAAGCGGGACGAAGAATCGACCGGGTGCGGCGCGAGGCGTTTGCGAAAATCGGCCACGCCATCGAAGCGGGCGAGCGTGTTACGGAGTGGGACATCAAGCAGTTCATTCTTGCGCGCTATGAACAGGAGGAGATTTTCATCGATCACGGGCCGGATGTCGCGGTGAATGCGAATGCGTCGAATCCGCACTACGATCCGACGCAGGATGCGTGTTCCGAGATCAAGAAGGGCGACCTGGTGCTGATCGACATGTGGGGAAAGCTGCTCCAACCGGATAGCATTTATTACGATATAACCTGGGTTGGATATTGCGGAACTAATGCTCCGGATAAGATTGTTAAGGTCTTTGATGTGGTGCGTGGAGCTCGCGATGCGGCCATCCGGCGGGTGCAGAATGCGGTCGCGTCGAAGCAGGAATTGCGCGGATTTGAGGTAGATGACGCGGCTCGCGGATATATTAAAGCAGCAGGATTAGGCGCGTATTTCTATCATCGAACGGGCCATTCTATTGGGACTGACATCCATGGCACCGGCGCAAATATGGACAATTTAGAGACGCATGATGAGCGTAAAGTCATCCCCTGGACGTGCTTTTCAGTCGAGCCTGGATGCTATCTTCCGGACTTCGGGATTCGATCTGAAATAGACATGTTTATTGACGATGAAGGTGCGCACGTTACCGGTGAAATGCAGGAGAGGCTTGTCGCGATTTAACATACGACCGATTGGGTTGGCCTTGTGCGCGTCCCTGCTGGCTCCCGCGGCTGTCATTACACGCGATTGGAACGACGGCAAGCTCACCATGAAGCTGGACGACGGCGCGGCGGAGCTGGAATGGATCAGTCCGGTCTCGTTCCGATTCGCGCGAAGCTGGATCGCAAGCCTTCCCGAACTGCCGAAGATCAAGCGCGACAAAGTCACTCCCGTTTTCGATGAAGGTGGGTCCACGATCACGATGAAGACCCGTTACCTGACGATCGAGCTACATCGCAGCGATCTTCATCTGAATATGAAAGCCGGCGGGACATCGGTAACCGATGCATTTGCGGAGCGCAGTAACGATGGCGCAGAATTGCGGCTGGCGTTCGCGCAGGACGAGCGGGTTTACGGCCTGATGGGCGGCGGCGCGAATCTGAATCTTCGCGGCGAGAAGCTCGAACGGATGCACGGATTCTTTTTCACCAGCGCCGGCTACGGAGTTTACGTGCGATCTCCGGAGCGATGCGTATTCGATCTGGCGAACGCCACGGTGCTGGCTCCGGGAGCGAGTTCCATCGATTACCTTTTTTATTACGGACCCACGGCGAAGGAAGTGCTGGAGCAGCATGCCACGTTCAACCCGACGCCGGAAGTGGACGCGGAAAGGCTCGATCTTCTTGCAGCGGAGCGGCTGCCGAAACAAGTTACGCCGCTGCCCGACGCGCCCGTGCGGACGTGGGACGCGCTGGCCGGGCTGATTCGAACGGTGAATCAGTGGAGTCTCTCCGGCGTGATCTATCCGGCGCTGGACGTCTCGATTTTCGATCGCGCGCCGGAGGATATCAAGAGACGCGCGGCCGATTTGAGCTCGCTGTATCCAATCATTTATAGGCGCAGCGGCGAGGGCGGGATCGATGTCGCGACGCGGAAGATGTGGACTCCCTATCTCGCAACATACCTGCGCGAAGCCTTCGATCGCGGGTATCCATTGACGCGGCCTCTGCCGATGCAATTCTCGAAAGACAAGCACGTCAGCGGGCAGACGGACGTGTTCATGCTCGGCGATGAAGTGCTGCTGGCGCCGGTGGTGGGGCCGGGAGGGAAGCGCCGGGTCGAGCTGCCGCGCGGAATCTGGACCGATTTTCGAACCAACACCGAATATCCCGGCAATCAGACCATCGAAGTGGATGCGCCCGCGGGGCGCGTGCCGACGTTCGTGCGCAACGGATGGATCGTGCCGCTGGCGATGGACCAAAAAATGGAGCTGCACTATTTTCCGTCGCTCGGGGGCGAGTTTTTTCTGTGGGAGCCCGACCTGAGCGAAAACTCGCAGTTCCACGCGGCGCCCGCGGGCGATTATGTGCGCGTCGAGATCGAGTCGAAGAAGCACCGGACGTATGAGTGGATTCTTCATCACATGAACGCTCCGCGTGAGGTGGCTGAGGAGAGCGGAGCGTACCAGAAGGTCGACAAGCTGGCCGATCTGAAGGCCGGCACGTGGTGGCACGATGCGTCGAAGAACAATTTACATCTGATGCTTGAAGCCAAGAGCGGCGAGGACCGGATTGTCAACATATCGTTCTAGGAGCAAAATCGCAGCATTGCACGCTGGGGCTATGATGGCTATCCGACCCCGGAGTCATTCCGAGCGGAGCGAGGAATCTGCTTTTCGTTCGGCTTAAAAGCAGATCCCTCGCGGCGCTCGGGATGACGGGCGTTGCAAGTGTGACTATGTGGGGCAGTAATGACTCAGAACACTAGAAATGTTTCCGGAGATTCGTAAAGCCGTCGCCAAAATACCGAGAGGCAAGGTCGCGACCTATGGCGCGGTGGCGGAAGCCGCGGGATTTCCCGGCAATGCGCGAAGAGTCGCGTGGGCGCTGCGCGGCGTGGATGGAAAGCTTCCCTGGCATCGCGTCTTGGGCTCAGGCGGAAAGATTCTCTTGCCGCGAGAAGCGGGCGCGGAACAAAGGATGCGGCTCCAATCGGAGGGTGTCCAGTTTCGCGGCGCGAAGGTGAATATGGAGCAGCACGAGTTTCGATTCAGGCGCCGGCGATAGTATGATAAGAATTCTATGAAAACAGCTTTGATGGCAGTGTTGATGGGCGCGATCGCGTTTTCCCAGACGAAAAGCGGCGCGCCGAAAGCGGCGACGGCGTCCTCTGGGCAGGCCCCCGCGGTGTACCGCGTCAAAATGGCGACGACCAAAGGCGACGTGATCATCGAGATTACGCGCGCCTGGGCGCCCCGCGGTGCGGACCGTTTCTACGCCCTGGTCCGCAGCGGATTTTTCACCGGCGCGCCGTTTTTCCGCGTGATGTCGGGATTCATGGCGCAGTTCGGCATCGCCGCCAGCGTCGAGGTCAACAAGAAATGGGAGGCGCAGCGGCTGATGGACGACAACGGTCCGCACCAGTCCAACAAACGCGGCACCGTGACGTTCGCCACCACGGGCCAGCCGAATTCCCGCGGCACCCAATTGTTTATCAACTATAAGGACAATACGTTTCTCGATCCGCAAGGCTTCGTGCCGATCGGGCAGGTGGTGGAGGGGATGGACATCGTCGACCAGTTTTATTCCGGCTACGGCGACACCAGCACCAAAGAGGGCGAGATTGAGAACGGCGGAAAGGCTTATCTCGACCGGTACATGCCGAAGATCGACAAAATTGTGACGGCCACCATCGTTCCGGTGGCCCTGGCGGCTCCCAAACCGGCGGCGGCGGCCAAGCAGTAGCACCATCCAAACAAATCGCGCTAAAATGTTCTGAGGAGATTCTGTGGAAAA
>Ga0209517_10004985_pt1 | contig 17134 bp, 13 predicted proteins | sample PeaSoiMetSII2010_FD_187695 | JGI IMG/M metagenome (GOLD analysis project Ga0209517, IMG submission 187695) | Peat soil microbial communities from Weissenstadt, Germany - SII-2010 (SPAdes) (version 2) | ecosystem: Environmental > Terrestrial > Soil > Wetlands > Peat | place: Germany...
ACGGGCCGCGTATCCAGGAACTCAAGAAAATCGGCCTCTTTAAGCAGCTAAGCACGCGCGAACTTCGCGAGGTGGACGAGCTCCTGCACGAGCGAGTTTATCAAAAGGACGAAATCATTTTTGACGAGGGCGACATCGGTTTGGGGCTGTTCATGGTGGTTACGGGGCGCGTGAAGCTATCCTCCAGCCATGCGCCACTCCAGCAACTCGCGCCAGAGTTCGGCAGCGGCGACTTCTTCGGCGAAATGGCCCTCTTTGACGACGCGCCCCGCTCGGCGCGCGTGACCGCGGTTGAAACGGCGCAGGTGGTAGCCCTTTTTCGCCGGGAATTTTTCTCGCTCATGGAACGAAACCGGAGCATCGGAACGAAGATTTTGTTGGAGTTGGCGCGCACTGTGTGCCGCCGCTCACGCCTCCTGCTGTCGGGTCAGAAGCATTTGCCCCTCGTATGAGCAAGGAGCCCCAAGTTAGCGCCACAACCTGGCTGGTCTCGATTTCGGCTACCTGCTGCCTCCTCTTGGTATTCCGCCGGGTCCTTTGGCTGGTGGTTCCTGGCCTCTCCGCGCTCGTCGTCTATTACTGTATGAAACCCCTGGTCCGGCGACTGATCCGGGCGGGCTTAAAACCACGCGCCGCGGCCCAGGCTGTCGCCGGGCTCCTTTTTCTCGCGACCGTGCTGGCGGTCATTTTACTGTTTTCCAGGGCGCATGTGAGCGAGTGGAAGGCAACCGTCGGCCGCTACGTGCAAGGCGGACTCGAGTTTTTGCAAACCACCGAAGAAATCCTGGCCCAGAAACTCCCCCTTCTGCGCGGCTCGGCCATCCTGCGCAACCCGCCTAAGGATTTGGATACGATCTCGCAGAATTTCGCCGAAAAGTATTTAGGCGCCTTCCTTCTGCAGACCCTCCAATGGCTGCCCTCTCTTTTGCTGATGCCTTACCTGACCTACTTCCTCCTTCAGGATGGCAACCGCTTCAAGAAGCAGCTCGTGCGCAGCGTGCCTAACGCTTTTTTTGAGAAGGCATTGCTGCTGTTCGACCGCATCGACATCAGCCTGCAAGGGTTTTTCGTTGGCCTCATGAAGCTGACGTTCCTGGACACGGTCTGCCTGGCGCTGGGCCTCTGGTTGTTCGGCATCTCCTCACCACTGGTGCTCGGGTTGGTGGCCGCGGTACTGGCCTGGGTGCCATACGTGGGCTCGTTGGCCGGCTGTGTGATAGTCGTCTTGGTGGCGGCAACCGATTTTCCTACCCGGCCCGGCATTACCTATGGGTGTGTTCTCCTCTTCTTCGGGGTCCGCATCCTGGACGATTTTTTCTTCCTTCCGAACACCATCGGCCGGAGTTTGCACATCCACCCCGTCTTGAGCGTGCTAATGCTTTTCCTCGGCGCCGAACTGGCCGGCCCCACCGGGCTCGTGCTGGTGTTGCCGGTGCTGGGCGTCGTGACCGTTGCTACCGAGACGCTCGGGCAGATTCTTACTGACCGCTGCCTGCGGGAACGTTACCGCCTGGCCAAACAGCTTAATGCCCGGGCCGCACTTTCGGTGAAATAACGATCCTCGTTCAGCCTGCCTGAGAAGGTCCGGGACGAGTTCTTGCTTTTCAAAGGGACCCAGTTCGTGTAAGCCAAGACCATATATGAGACAAACTTCATTTCTGTTTTCAGGCTTCAGTGCTCTCGCCTTGGCGTTCTCGGCTGGCGCAGCTCCGTCCGTCGGCGTCGGCCCCAGCTTCAAAGGTCCGATCGGGCTGCAGCTCTACAGCTTGCGCGAGCAGTTTGCCAAGGACGTTCCCGGCACGTTTGATATAGTCAAGAGTTTCGGCATTCGGTATGCCGAACTGGCTGGGACCTATGGCGAATCCCCGGAGCAGTTCAAAGCCCAATTAGCCGCCCACGGCATCGAGCCTATCAGCGGGCATTTCGCCTATGAGCGCTACCGGGACGATGCGGAGGCCGTCGCGCGCGAGGCCCAGGCGCTGGGCCTTAAGTACGCAGGCTGCGCTTGGATTCCCCACTCCGACCCCTTCGACGAGAAGACCTGCCGCCAGGCGATTGAGGTTTTCAACCAAGCCGGGGAGACCCTCGCCAAGCACGGCCTAAAGTTCTTTTACCACGTTCACGGCTACGAATTCCAGCCTCACGGAGACGGGACGTTGTTGGATTTGCTGATCAGCCAAACCAACCCCAAGAACGTCAGCTACCAAATGGACATCTTCTGGATTGTGTTCCCCGGCCAGGATCCCGTGAAGCTGCTGCAGAAGTACGGCAAACGCTGGGAGTTGATGCACTTAAAGGACATGAAAAAGGGAACCCCCACCGGCGCCCTCACCGGCCACACCGAGGTAACCAATGATGCGGCTCTAGGCGCCGGCATGATGGACCTCCCCGCCATTCTACGCGCCGCCAAAAAGGCCGGAGTTAAATGGTACTTCATCGAGGATGAATCGCCCTGGTCCGAGAAGCAGATCCCCCAAAGCTTGCGCTATCTGGAGGAAGTGCGATTTTAGCGGACCATGAGAACCGCCTTTTTCCCGGCCAAAACGTTGAGCAATTTGCCGGCGGAAAACGTCGAAGCGCTGGCCGTGCTCTGTGCCGAATTCGAGCGGTTCGATGGCTTCGCCCGCCAACTGCCCGAGCATCATAATGACTACGTCGAGGCGCTGAGCATCCTCAAGGCCTTTGCCATGGCGCGCAGCGCGAAGCTCGAGCCTTTCCCTGAAATCGGACCGCAACGACACCAGAACATTTCCAGCGTCACGACCTATTTCAACCAACTGCGCGGCGTGGTGCGAACGGAACTCTCCAGTCGTCATGCGCGAGGCTACTTCGAATCGAAAACCGAGGAGTACGTCTCCCTCTTTTCCAAGCTGGCCGTTTATGAGTTCTCCGAGGTTGAATTCAAGCGCGTTCACGACTTGGTAAATGAGTTGCGCGATCTCATCCGCGACAGCAGCCTAATCGCCCCGGAACACAAGCGGCGGCTGCTCCGTAAGCTCGAGGCCATGCGGGGCGAGCTTTACCAAAAAACCAGCGACATTGACCGCTTCTGGGGCTTCATTGGCGAGGCGGGGATCGCCATGCGCAAGTTCGGTGCGGACCTTGCCCCGATTTCCGACCGGGTGCTCGAGTTGGGCGGAATAGTCGTCGGCGTGATTTTCTCCAAAGAAGGGATTCGAGCGCTTCCGGAAGTGAGCCGGATGCTGCTCGCGCACGAGGCCTGAGGCGCGGAGACCGCCTTTCGGATTTATGAATTGGCTCCGGCGAGCGCTCGCTCCGCAGCACCGTTCCTGGGTCATCTATTTCTTTGTGCTGCTGCCACTGCTGATCGGTGCGCACTACTACAAAGGCTCCTTCGATCGGCGCCAGTTAACGCGCCTGGCTTCTTCCGCTCGCCGGGTCTTAGCCGACAAAGACGAATTACCCAAACTCAAGATGGAGCGGAGCAGCCTCGAGTTCCAACTGCCCAACCTGCGTAACAAGTATCCCATCTTAACGAATTCCACGCTGGCCCGCGATTGGTCCGCCACTGCCACCCTCAGCCAATTGGACCCGGACGTGTGCGAGAGCTGGCGGGCTTACCTGGACCGCGTTTCGCCACTCGTAGCGCAGCGGAATCCGGACCTCCAACCCTTCGTTGCGCTGCAGGAAGGCTACGAAAACGCGGTCGAGCGCCTGGCCCGCGACGCCTTCGCCAAGAATAAGACTGCTCGTTTCCTAAATCTCAGAACCAATCAATTTGCTGCCCTGTTCGGCCAACCGGACTACGTGGCCGCGAGCCATCGATTCGACGAGGCGGCGGGAAAAATCGCAGACGCCCAAACCATCGCGTTGCGCGCAGCCTATCGCGCCGCCGTAGTCAGTTCAGTAACAAACCTCACCCCCAAGCTTCAGACCTACGCCCAGGCCACCCTGGATTTGGGAACTGACTGCGATGCCCTTCGCCAGCGGTTGGCTCAATTGGACGAGAAGCTGGCCGGCTTGGACGAAGGGCTGGAGCAGGCGCCTGCGCAAGCCGCACAGAGCGATGGACCCCTGAACGTCCAACACCTTGCCACCATGCAAACTTTTGCCACCTGGCTGCCCCAGCAGCGGGACTTTTTCACCTTTGAACTGGGGGTCGCGATTCTGGGTTTCGTCATCACGATGCCCTTGGAGTTGCGCGATCGGCGCTGGGTCAAAATTCTGGCCTCGGTGTTGTTGATTCATTTCGGCTTGTTGGCCCTGCGCGTCCCGATGAACGTTTCGGACATCTCCTCCACCAACAGTGTTTTCAGCTTTTTCGGCTACCTGGTGCCGGCTGTCCTGCTCGCCGCGCTGTGGACCTCCGATATTACTTTCTTCTTTTCGAAGGCCCTGTTGCAACTCGTCGATTCTTCTGGCCCGGCGGAGACGGAACTAACAAGTCTCAGGCCAGCCTATCGGGCGGCCCAGCAAGGCGACCCTCGAGGTGCCCTTCGTTTGCTAAAACCTAAGCTGCTTATGGAACCGACTAATTATGAGGCGCTGGTGTTCAAGGCCCGGCTGCTCCGCCAACTCAACCGCAAGTGGCGGACCAAATGGACGCTTAAAAGGATTCTGCGCAACCCTCGCCTGGAGGACGGCCAGCGTGAGCACGCTCTGGACCTGCTGCGCAACCTCGACGGTCCCGCTTTGCCCTGCTGGCAACCGGAACTTTCCAGCGCCATCCGGACGCCGTTGCCGCAGGAAGACCTTGGCGAATTTGGCCGAGGCAGAGCCGGAGGTAATCCTGAAACACCGCAAACCGAGGCTTCTCCCTCGCCCCTTCGGAAGGGGTGAGGGTCGGGGTGAGGGGTCCCTTCACTCGTCTCGGTTCATGGTCCCAACGCAAAAGCGAAACCGGGCTCTCCCAAAGGGCCGCTTAATGCCGCGCTGGGACGCCTTCGGCGGCACAAATTCCGCCGAACGAAATCTGGCATCCGGTTGTCCATATAGCATCTGCTAAGTGAAACTTGCGGCGTTCCATCGCCTTAGGCAAAACTTAGGGAGCACAGATGACCAAGCTGCTGTTATTTTTTAGAGCAGTTGCGCGAAGTTGCGGCACTACCCGGCTGCGGCTCGCCTGCGCTTTGGCCGGGTCCGTCCTCGCGTTTGGCACGGGCGCGCTAGGGGCGTCCTTCACGGCGTCCCTTGACCGCGACACCGTCACCCTAGGAGAAAGTTTGACCCTGTCGTTAACATTTTCCGGCGGGGCGCCCGAGAACCCTCCCGCGCTGCCGGCAATCCGGAATTTGCAGATCGATTACGTCGGGCCTTCCAGCCAGTTCAGCTTCATCAACGGGCAGGTCAGTTCCACCGTAACGCACAATTTCACGGTTACCCCCCGGCAAGCCGGGGAGTTCACCATCCCGGCCGTAACAGCCGAGGTGGCCGGGGCGAAGCTGGCAACCCAGCCTCTGAAGCTGAAAGTGCTGGCGCCCAACGCACCGCCCCCTGCCGCCGTCGCCGCGGGCAATGAACCCGCCTTTATGAAACTCGTGTTGCCAAGGAAAGAGATTTACATGGGCGACACAATGCTGGCAGAGCTGCAGCTCTACGTGCGCAGCGGCGTGCGGTTCGGCCGCCTCCAGCTAACGGGCTTCCCCGCCGATGGCTTCAACGTGGGCAAAATGGCCGAAGGCCAGCGCCGGCAGATGCAAGTCGGCAACGCCATCTACACCGTCATCCCAGTCTCGATTGCGCTCAACCCCGTGAAGACCGGCGCTCTCAACCTTGGGCCGGTCACCGCTACTCTTGTGATCGAAGTCCCTTCGTCCAACCGCCGGCGGGACATCTTCGACCCGTTCGGGATGTTCGGCAACACGGAGGAAAAGCAGGTTTCGTTGGCCACCGAAACTGAGGCGCTCCGAGCGCTGCCCTTGCCCACGCAGAATTCTCCGCCTAACTTCAACGGCGCGGTCGGTTCCTATTCACTGAGCGTCACGGCCGGCCCGACCAACGTGGCGGCGGGGGATCCGATCACCGTGCGCGTGCAAATCTCTGGGCGCGGCGCTTTGGACGCGCTTACGTTGCCGGCGCAAGCAGGGTGGGAGGATTTCAAGACTTACCCGCCCACGACCAAGGTGGAGACCAGTGATGGATTTGGCCTGCAAGGCACCAAGACGTTCGAGGAGGTAGTCGTGCCCCAAAGCGCGGAGGTCAACGCCCTGCCGCCTATTTCGTTCAGCTTTTTCGATCCAGACCAGAAGGCCTATCGCACAGTGACGCAACCCGCCCTGCCGCTGGTGGTGCGGCCCAGCGCTTCGGCCCAAGCGCCGGTTGTCACGCAGGGGGGGCGTAGGCAGGACACTCCACCCCCCGCTCAGGACATCGTGGATATCAAACAACATTTGGGGGCGATGGTTCCCGTTGGCCCCCCCTTGGTGCAGCAGCCTTGGTTCCTCGCGGTCCAAAGTGTTCCGGTGCTGGCTTGGATTTCTACGCTCGTTTGGCGGCGACGCGTCGAGAGCCTCGCGAACAACCCACGGCTGCGCCGGCGCCGCCAGGTGGCTCAGATCCTGCGCGAGGGCCTAGTGGAGCTACGACGTCTGGCGACCGAGAATCAATCCGATGCTTTCTTCGCCACGCTCTTTCGCCTGTTGCAGGAACAACTTGGCGAGCGCCTCGATTTGCCCGCTTCGGCCATCACCGAAGCAGTGATCGAGGAGCATCTGCGTCCTCGCGGTGGGGCAGAGCCCACGTGGGCGCCTTTGCAAGAGCTATTTCAGACCTGCAATCTGGCGCGTTATGCGCCGTTCAAGAGCAGCCAGGAGCTAGCGGCGATCATTACGAAATTCGAAGCGGTCTCGCACCAGTTGCAAAGCCTCGAGCTATGAACGGCGAAATCACAATGCACCAGCGCGACCGGACCGTTGATGGGTTGGCTTTGGGCTCCTCCCGCCGGACGGCGTCGCGCTTTCCCTGGGCAATGCACGCATCGTTCCTAACAGCCCTAAGTGCTTTCCGGCGTCGAACGTTGCTCTTAATAGTGGCTTTGCACCTGAGTGTCTGTGTCCTGGCTGTGTGTGCTGAGCCGTCGATCGCGGGCTTCGAGGCCGCCAACAAGCTCTACGGGCAGGGGAAGTTCGCCGACGCGGCAGCCGCCTACGAGAAACTAATTCAGAGCGGTGAGGTCTCGGCGGCTTTGTATTTCAACCTGGGGAATGCCTTCTTCAAAGCAGGCCAATTTGGGCGTGCCATCGCGGCCTACGACCAAGCCGGTCACCTGGCTCCTCGCGACCCGGATCTACGGGCGAACTTGCAGTTCGCGCGGAACCAGATCCAAGGCCCCACGCTGGCCCCGAGCGCCTGGCAGCATTGGCTGGCTACGCTCAGCTTGAATGAATGGACCCTGCTGGCGGCGTTCCTGGTTTGGCTCTTGTTCCTGGTGCTGGCAGTTCGACAATGGCGTCCAGCTTGGAAGCGCCCGCTGCGCTTCACGGTGCTCTCGCTGGCGGTTGCTGCGGGCTTGTCCTGCGCCTGCCTGGCCGCCTCTTTGGGCCAGACCCGTTTGCTCCGCACGGCGATCGTCGTGACACGCGATGTGGGGGTCCGCCATGGGCCACTCGATGAATCCCCCACAGCCTTCACTGTCCATGACGGTGCTGAGTTGCGCGTTCTCGACCAGAAAGACGAATGGCTGCAAGTCAGCGCTGACCCGCGCCGGATTGGGTGGTTGCGCCGTCAGGAAGTGGTCGTGCAATAAGGGCGGACACTCGCCTAGGGGGGCCGCCAGCCCTTACACCAACACGGCGCGCGGTCTGCCGCAGCTATTGTTCCGACTCCGCAAGTGAGCCGCGCGCGCGCTAGCGCGTCATCGGCGCGCGGGCGCGGGGCTTGTCCGGGTGTTCGTCGTCGGTTTGATGGCGGTGTCCAGACTTGGCGTGGTTCCACACGGCGTGCGAGTAAACCGGGCTGTCAAGGCGGCTCGAAGGCTTGCCCGATCGTAATTCCTCAATCAGATCCGCGACACTTTGAAGCACGCGGGTGGGCTGATAAACATAATCCGCCAGGCTGGCGATTTGCGTCGAGCCGCTGAGCACCAGGTAGGCCTGGAGCCCGGCTTCGATGGCGCCGCGAATGTCGGTCTCCATGGTGTCCCCAATCACAACAATGTTCTCCAGGATGCCGCTGCCGGCCAGTTCGGTCAGCTTACGTTTAGCGCGGTAGAACATGTAGCCGTTGGGCTTTCCCAGATAATAGGCGCGCCGTCCCGTGCTGGCCTCGAGAAACGCTGCGGTCGCTCCCGCTCCCGGCCGGGTCCCTTCGCTGGAGACCGGGCACCAGTTGTCCGGATTGGTGGCAAGAAGTCTCGCGCCCAACTCGATGCAGGAGTGCGCTTTGGCCAGTTTTTCCATCGAGACCGCCCCTTCGCCCACAACGACATAGCTCGGGTGCATTGCGTCGTTGGCAATCTTGCGCTCATGCAAGGCGGTCAGCAATCCTCCTTCGCCGATGACAAAGACGGTGCAGCCCGGGTGGGTCTCGCTCAAAAAATCCGCCGTGTTGAGGGCCGAAGTGTAAAAGTGCCTGGGTGAAAGCCCCGGAATGCCGAGATGGCCCAAGCGCACGGAAAGGTCCTCGGGCGTGGGGGCTGAGTTGTTGGTGACGAAGACGAACGGAGTACCGGTGTCCACCAGCACTTCGACAAAATCCTTCGTGCCCGGGATCAATTGATTCTCCCGGTAAATCACACCATCCATGTCAATAAGGTAACCTGTTTTCATCGGTAAGGCGGGGTTTAGCTCTCGCGGGGGTTCTGGCATGTCGAAGACACACGTTTTCCTCCTCGCGGGTTACGAATCGCCGCCGCGTGCAATGAAGCAGGAGTCTTGCCGAACGCGCGTTGCCTGAGGGCCAGCGGGCGGAAGGGGCTCCTTTGGCTAGAGTGGACGTCCGACTCTTTACAGTCTGGGCAAAATGAGCCACTCCGGTGTGAAGCAAATGCTCCAACGAATCAACGCGAGAAGGCTGGAAAACCTCCGATTCGACAACCAGGGCAACGAAGGCTCCTCCGCGAGAGCTTGTAGCTGGGGAGGCACCCGTCACGCCCCGCTCTTAGGGGAGCGGAGAGGCTCGAGAGGACGAGCAGGTGCGGGCGGCGCATTGGTGGTTTTGGATTTGAAGAGGTGGCGCAGGAGCCAGAACCGCTTAAGACCCTGTACAAACTCATCCGTATGAACCACCAGCCCGGAGATGGAGCTCAACATGTTAGTGTTCGCTTGGACCTGGTTATTGAGGTTGCTTGTGATGTTAGCAAGGTTCTCGAGCGATTGGCCCAGATCGTTGAAGAGCGCCTCCAGGTTGGTGTTGGCCGACGCGAGCGTCGTATTGGCGGTGCCCAGCGTGTCTGCCAGCTTCTCGTTGATGTTCGTCGGCAACAACCAATCGCCAAGAGCGCCAGGATGGTTTAAGTCGGCAGTGGCCGCTGCCAGATTGCTCACTACTGGCCGGGCGCTGAGGGCGACCAGATTAAGATTCGAAGTCAAGTTGGCGCTGTTCGACAGCACAGTGTTCAGTTGGTTGGTCAGGCTCAGGAAATTCGGCAAGGCCGTTCGGACTTGATCGATCAAAGCTTGCGCCTGTTCCGCTACGGCGGGAGGTTCGTCGGCAAAGAGCCAGCACTTGCTCACACCGTTAGTGTAGCGTTCGTAGATGCCTTGCCTGTGTTTCCCTTGCCGGCGCCTCCAGACGCCGGTAAGGCCTTTCCCTTCCTCCGTCACTTTCAACACGACGATATTGGTGTAACCGGCCGCGGAGAATTCGGCGAGGTTGGTCAGCGAGAGCGGGGTAAACGCTCCGGCCAGCAGGTTGGTGCCTGGCAACTGATAAATTTCCTGCCCCAACCTCCACTTCGAAAGCTCGGGCAAATTTTGGGCATCCGTCAAGCTCACCTCTCGCAGCGGATAAGAAACATAAGTGGGGTAACCATTGGTTCCGCGCGTCACTTCGATGCCCCGCTTGCCCAGCAGACCCGCGCTGGTGATTTTGGCGACGGAACCTTCCGTCCACATATAAGCATAATTGGGAGACTTGAGTTCGAATTCGACGAAGACATTTTGCCCAAAATCGTCCGCCGGCATGGGCTTGACTACCGTGATTTCGCCGGCGTTAAAGCCCATCAGAGTGACTGGGTCGCCTACGTTAAGACCAGTCGCGCTCTTAAGCATGGTAAAATAGGGCGCCTTAGTCAGAAACCACCCCTTGTGTTGGGCTGCGGTGTGGATGTAATAACCAAAGCCAAAGAGCAGGGCGGCGATGGTGAGCACGATGAACCAACCGACAGCGCGCTCGACTCGGCTTAGGCGCGTGCGTAACTGCGGAGTTAAATCCTGCAAAGCCATTATTCGAGATGTCTTTCCTCGAGGACCCCGTGCAACACGTCGGCCTCAGCTTTCTCCACTTGCTCCCAGCCGCCCAGCACGGTGAGCCGTTGGTTTTTTAAGATGGCGAACAGGCGGGCATGCCGCCGCCAGGGCCGCAGGTCGGCGGCCGAAACCGCCAAAGTGACCGGCCGGCCTTCCATCACGCCGTGGCCTTTGGACAGTTGTTCGAAAATGGCCAGCCACCAACTTCGCTGCAACACATCCAGCCCACCGAGCGGATTATCCGCCAGCAGAGCCTCGGGCCTAAGAATCAGGGCGCGCGCCAAGCCGGCGCGCTTCTGCCAATTGCGCGGCATCGTCGCTGGAGTGTTGTCCGCCCAGGGGCCGAGGTCCAGCCAATCCAGCATGGCCTGGACCCGCGGCTGCGCCTGCGCTTCCGTGAGGTGGTGATGGTAACAAAGGGGCAAAGCAACGTTTTCGCGCACGGTGAGGCGATGAAGCAACTGGCCTCCATCGAAAACTAACCCCACGCGCAAACGCCCCTTCAACCGTGCGGCCTCGAAGATCGGCATATCTTCGCCGAACAGACGATAGCGCCCGCTTAACGGCGCCATCAGGCCTCCGGCCATCATGAATAGGTCGGTCTTGCCTGCCCCTTGCCCGCCCGCAACTACCCAGTAATCGCCGACCGCCACGGTCCAATTAATGCCTTCGGCTACGACTCGTCGAGGATCCTGGATCGAGCCGAGCGTCACGTCTTCCATTTGCAGGGCCGGGACATCAGCCTTGGTTTGGGCAGAGGGAAGCAGGGGGCTTGATTCTTCCGTTTTCAAGGGAGATGGGGCTGTTGAGGAGCTCAGCCGGCCAAGTAAAAGACGATGAACGCCGCCTCGGTCAACGCGATGGCGACCACACTCTGCGCAACAGCGCGCACCGCCGCGCGCGACACCTCCTCCAAATGGAGCGGATGCGCAAGGCCGTGGTAACAAGTGACAATCGCGATGATGAAGCCGAAGGAGAGAGTTTTTAGCCCGACCAACAGGAAGTCCAGCCCGGTCAAGGAGACAGCCAATTGTTCGAAGTAGGCGCGCGGCTGCAACGCGACATCCTGCAAGAATGCCCAGAAATAACCGCTCACGAGAGTGCCCAAGATCAAGCAGACGGTGAGTGAAAAGACCCCCAGCGCCATACCCACCACGCGCGGCACCACCAGGTAGTGGACCGGGTCGATCCCCAAAGCCTCCAGGGCCTCGACCTCGCCCAGGGCGCGCGCGGTGCCCAACTCGATGACGTTGGCAGTGCCGCTGCGGGCCAGCACCAGCAGGGCGCAAATCAAGGGTCCGAGTTCCCGGACTACCACCATCACCATAATTGCCCCCAAGTAGTTGATCGCACCCACGGTGGTCAGCCACATTATTGCGTGTCCCACCACTAACAGTCCCAGCGCCGCTGACAACAGCATGAACATCGGCAGCACGCTCAAGCCGGCGCGCGCAGTTTCACACAACACCAAAGGATGCACCACCTGGCGGGCGGCGCCGAACTTGGCCAGCATCACCCCCAGCGTGATCAAAGCAAATGCCCCCAGCCCTCGAACCGTGAGCAGAAAACGGAACACCTCGCGGCCAACATAATTGGCAAAGGATCGCGGCAGGGGCAGGCGCATGAGCAACTGCACTTGCGGGGAGTCAAACACGCTTGCGGTTCCTTTTTGCACGCTCTCAGATTAATTTGAGACGGCTCCTCGGTCAAAGCGGAATTTCTCCGCGCTCATTTCCTTGCCTGCGCGCCAGCGGTCGATAGAGTGGCAGCGCAAAAACTATTGAAGAACATCCTTTATTTCGATTTAGAAACACAAAGATCTGCCGAAGAGGTCGGTGGTTGGGATAAGATCAACCGGATGGGCATGAGCGTGGCAGTGACTTACAGCACCGCTGAAGGCGCCTATCGGATCTACGGGGAAAAGCACGTTGATGGCCTCGTTCACGATCTGCAACGAGCGGACCTGGTGGTAGGATTCAATAACCTGCGCTTTGATTACGAGGTGCTCCATGCTTACACCGCTTTGGACCTGCGCCAATTGCCCACCCTCGACCTCCTCATCGAGCTTCAGAACAAGTTGCAGCACCGGCTTTCGCTCGATGCCATTGCCGGCGCCACCTTTGGCATTGCCAAGACAGCCGAGGGCATGAAGGCGATTGAATGGTTCAAGGCCGGCCGGTTGCTCGACATCGCGGAGTATTGTTGTTATGACGTGAAGCTCACCCGGCTCATCCATGAGTACGGAGCGCATCATCGCCAACTCCATTACCACAACCGGTTCGGGAAGAAACTGACGGTGCCGGTGGCCTGGTGAGGCCGGAACCGAAAACGCGTTAACGGTCCGGAGGCCACCCTGCGTCTGCTCGCCAACCAGCGGACTCATGCCGCCTGCGCCCCAGCGCTTTCGCGCCTGATGCCATCTTAAGGCTGCGCCCGCGATTACCTGCAAGAATATCAGGTTGCCTTGGCCAGCTCTGGAGCTGGAGCCTGGCGGGGCTCGGGCTTCGGGGCGGGAGCTCTGGGGCTCGCGGCGGCTTTGGCTTCCGCCTCGGCCTTTGCTTTGGCTTCCATTTTGGCCTTTTCTGCCGCGAACCGCGCATCCACTTCCGCGGCCTCGGTCGGATGGATCTTGCGGTAATACTCGTTGGGCTTGGACAAGGCTTGTTTGTTCAGCAACAGCTCCCCGAAACGATCAGGCGTGCTCAGCTCGTACTCGATATCCATTTTGATGGCGTCGAAGGGGCAAACCTCGACGCAAATCTGGCAACTCATGCAAACAGACGTGTCGATATCGAAAACTTTAGGCTGGAATTGGAGTTTGCCGACGTAATCGGGTTTCTTCGCAGGGTCTTTGACGATGTAAATACACTTGGGCGGGCATTCCTTCTCGCAGATCTGGCAGGCCACGCACCTCAGGCCCTTTTCCCAATCCGGGCCATCATAAACCAAAAAGGGAAAGTTGCGCGCAGCCTCTTTCGGCGCCAACCGCTCCTCCGGATACTGGACGGTCGTAAGTCGCTCGTCGCTGGTGTAACTCCCGAGGAAGTTCCGAGCCGTCTCCGCCATGCCCTTAATAATGCCTTCACCTAACATATCGAATTAATCCGCATAACCTCATCGGTCCACCTCTCCCATCACGATGTCCACGCTGCCCAGAATGACGACCACGTCGGCGACTACGTGGCCAAGGCACATATCCTCCAGAATGGTCAGGTTGACAAAGCTAGGCGGGCGGACGTGGTAACGATAGGGGTTAGGGGTTCCGTCGCTGATGAGGTAAAAGCCCAGCTCGCCCTTGGGCGCTTCGATGCGGCCATAAGCCTCGCCTGGTTTGGGCCGGAACCCGCGCAGTTTTGCCTTGGGATCCACAATCGCCCCGCCGGGGACATCACGCAGGGCCGCTTCGAGAATTTTAACGGACTCGCGCATCTCGAGGATGCGCACCATATAGCGATCATAAACGTCGCCATGCTCACCCAGCGGCACGCGAAAGCTGAACCGGTCATAGATGCCGTACTTGTCCACTTTGCGGATATCATAGTTGACGCCGGAGGCGCGGAGCATGGGACCGGTGACGCCCGCGTTGGTCGCCAGTTCGCCGGATAAGACGCCGATTCCCTGAGTGCGGGCCATGAGGATTTCGTTGTCGTTGAGCAGCGCCTCGAATTCATCCAGGAAGCGTGGAAAAGCTGCCGTCACCCTTTTGGCCTGCTCGAGCCAGCCGGCGGGCAGGTCGCACCGGCACCCGCCAAACCGCATGTAGTTGCACATCATTCGCGCGCCAGTGAGCGATTCGAACAGGTCGAGGATTTTTTCGCGCTCACGGAAGGCGTACATCAGGGGCGTGCCCGAGGCGCCCATGTCCTGGAGGAGGAAGCCGCCGAGGCTAGCATGGTTCTGGAGCCGAGTTAGTTCGGCGGTGATAACGCGTATGTATTCGGCCCGTTCCGGCACCTGCAAGCCTGCGAGCTTCTCAACCGCCAGCGCGTAAGCCCAGTTGTTCGTGAGCGAACAAAAGTAATCCAGCCGGTCGGTGTACGGCATTGAGGACAGGTACGTGGCGCTTTCGGCGATCTTTTCGTGATTGCGGTGGAGATAGCCAAAGACAGGCTTGAGTTTAGTCACGCGCTCGCCATCGAGCACCACGTCCATGCGGAATACGCCGTGCGTCGATGGATGCTGCGGCCCCATGGACACTTCGAGCAACTCGCCCCGCACCTCACCGGTGGAGGGGGTCTGGGGTAAAAGCTCGAAATGGCGTTGGGGCGAATCGATTTGCGTCGTCTCGCTCATCGCCTGCCTAATGCTCTATGCCTATCACCCTGCCAACATGGCACAGGGCGGCGGCCAGCGACAATGGAATTTTCAGGCTTCTGACGGTTGTTTGGGTTCGAACAAAGGGTAGAACAAGGGGAGGATGAACAAAGTCATCACGGTCCCTGTGACCAACCCCCCGATGATCACCACGGCAAAGGGACGTGCGGTCTCGGCGCCTACGCCCGTGGACAGGGCCATGGGTAGCAGGCCCAGCATGGCCATTAGGGCGGTCATCACCATGGGTCGGACGCGGGAGGCCGCGCCTTCGACGATCGCTTCCATCAGGCCGCGGTTCTCATTCCTTAACTCGATGATGCGCGCCACTAGAATGACGCTGTTCTGGGTCGCAATGCCGAACAAGGCGACAAAGCCGACGAGGGCTGCCACCGAAAGATTCAATCCGGCTAGGGGCAAGGCCATGAAGCCGCCAGCCGCCGAGTAGGGGATATTGAGGAGGATTAAGGTGGCGAACTTGGCAGAGTTGAAGGTGACGTAGAGCAGGAAGAAGATCGCCAGCAGCGTTAAGGGCAGAATGACCGCCAGCCGCTTTTCGGCCCGTTGCGCATTCTCGAAAGACCCAGTCCATTCCAGGCGGTAGCCGGCCGGCAGATGAACCTGCGCCTCGACATTGCGTTCGGCGTCAGCCACGACCGCGCTGAGATCACGTCCGCGCACGGAGAGCTTAATGGACGTTCGTCGTTCGTTTTCTTCACGCACAATTCGCGCCAGACCGGGCCGTGTTTCCACCGCCGCCAGTTCCCCAAGTGTTACCCGTTCTCCGTTCGAGCCGAAGACCGGGATGTTGCGAATCGATTCCACATCGGCAACCGACCGCGGGGCCATCTTCACTACTAAATCGAACGTGCGTTCCCCCTCGATTACCTGCGTCGCCGCCTGGCCTCCCATGGCTGTGGCGATAATGTTTTGCACGTCCTGGACCGCCAAACCATAGCGCGCGATCATCTCCCGGTTTATCGTGATCTGGATTTGCGGCTGGCCCAATAGCAGGTCGGTGCTGACGTCCTTGGCTCCCCGCACTCCTTTGATCACCGCGACGATTTGGTTAGCCAAGGTTTGCAGTTTGATTGGGTCATCCCCATACAACTTAATGGCCAGTTCGCTCTTCACTCCCGAGACCGCTTCGTTGACGTTGTCTTCGATGTACTGGCTGAACTGGCTTTCGATCCCAGGGATCTCCTTAAGGTTGCGTGCCATTGCATCGCACAGCGCCTCCCGGGTATGTGCCGTCGTCCATTGCTCGCGTGGCTTTAGACCCACGCAATATTCACATACGTCAAAGCCATTGATATCGGTCCCGTCGTCGGGCCGGCCCAACTGGTTGACGGCGTAGTTCACCTCGGGAAAGGAACAGAGCCGTTTGCGGACATTCTGAACGATCTTCGCCGCCTCCGACGGCGAAATCGATTGGGGCAGAAACGTGCGCACCCAAAGGTCGCCCTCGTCCAGCTTAGGCAGAAACTCGGAGTCCAAGAGGTAAAACGTGACGCCCCCAGCCACCAATAATCCAACGGCTACCGCAAGGACCAACTTGCGGGATCTCAGAGCAAAATCCAGTGCGGGCTGGTAAAGGCGGATCAGCCAGCGCACAATCCACGACTCGTGCTCGGGGATGCCGGCCCGGACAGCGTAACTGGCCAGCACCGGCGCTATGGTTATGGCAAAAATCGTGCCTGTAATGAGCGCGAAAGTGAGCGTCAAAGCCATCGGCTTGAACAGCCGCCCTTCGACCCGCTGCAGCGTGAAGAGGGGGATAAATGCCGTCAGCAATATGACCTTGGAAAACAGGATCGGCCGGCCCATCTGCTGCACGGCTTCGACCGTCACCGCCAGCAGCGAACGCGTCTGGCCCCGCCGCTTCTCCAGGAGCCGCAGCAGGTTCTCGATCACGACTACGGACGAATCGACGATGATCCCAAAGTCGATCGCGCCCATCGAAATCAGGTTGGCGGGCACACCGCGCAGGTCCAACAGCATGAACGCCCCCAACAAGGAAACCGGCACGGCCAGCGCCACGATCAACGCCGAACGGTAGTTGCCCAACCCCAGAAACAGCGTCAGGACCAGGAGCACGAGCAGGATGCCCTCGACCATATTATGCCGCACCGTGTGCAGCGTGCGATGCACCAGCGCCGTGCGATCATAGTACATCACTAGCCGCACTCCGGGCGGCAGGTACCGCTGGTTGATCGTGTCGGCCATCTTCTCCACCCCCAGGCACACATCCAGCGGGTTCTCACCCCGCCGCATGATGACGATGCCTTCGGCGACATCATCCTCGTCTTTGGTGATCTTCCCGCTCTGGCTTTCGGTCCTTCCCACCCGCCCCAACCGAACGGCATGACCGATGACCACCTGGCCGATGTCACGGATGCGAATGGGCGTGCCTTTGCGGGTGTCCACCGAGATGGCCTCGATGTCGGCGATGTCGC
>Ga0209517_10004986_pt1 | contig 17132 bp, 14 predicted proteins | sample PeaSoiMetSII2010_FD_187695 | JGI IMG/M metagenome (GOLD analysis project Ga0209517, IMG submission 187695) | Peat soil microbial communities from Weissenstadt, Germany - SII-2010 (SPAdes) (version 2) | ecosystem: Environmental > Terrestrial > Soil > Wetlands > Peat | place: Germany...
CGTGAGTGAAAGCGCGGTGAGTGCCAAACGGGGTTGGGGTTAGTTTGGCGCGAAACCGGCGCAGTCCGAAACGCCCGTCCGAGCCGCGGCCAAGCGGCGGCCCGCCCGGAAGAGGGCGCAGTGGAAAGAAGACGCGAAGCCACCTTAAGGGTTTCCGAATCGTTTACACTGCCGAACATGAAGTTTCCGATGGTGGTGACATGCCCTGCCTGCAAGAAACCGCTCATCGTAGAGACGGAGGGAAGCAAGCCTTATCCAAACCCTCACTGTGAGTGCGGCGCAGCGATCTATCTTCTCCAATCGGATATGCGTGTCAGTCGCCGCGCCTTCTGCCGAGCAGAAGTTGAACTTAGCGAAGGGGACTTCTCACTCGCAATTGTCTTGAGTGCGATGGCGGTCGAATCCGAGTTGGCGTTTCTGTTCTCTAAGTGGAAGATGCTCGAAGCGCACTTGCTACCGCACGAAGTAAAACCAACCCACACGAATGCCTGGGAGCAAGAGTTTCGCAAGATGAAAGGCGTCAGCGGCAAACTGGATGCGACAACTCAGCTAATGACGACCGAAGCGTTCGATGCGTTCCTGGCACGCCGAGCAGACCTGTCCTCTCGGCTTCAGAAGAACCACGCGAACATGGGCAATAGAACCGCGAGCAAGTTCTTCGTGGAAGAACTCTTCCGCAAGAGGAACAAGATTCTGCATTCTGGACACACAGAGTTTGGCAAGGCAGAAGCGGAAGCGTGCGTAAAAATGGCGACTAGCCTTCTTCAGATTATCGCGGAGATTGACAAGGAAAGATATACGCGATTCGACAAGGAGCTGCGAAGTCAGGCCTAAGTTATTACCGTTGTCACTTCCCGCACAGACGTATTGGTACTAGGCTCAACTTATGGACGACTCCGAGAGCCTTGTCAGAGATCATCTCGAACACCTGGGATACGAGCGCATCGTGTACCAGCCTGACGGCAACATCCCCCCGGACTTCTTAGTGAACGGCAGAATCGCCGTCGAAGTTCGCCGATTGAACGAGAATGAACTGACGGAATCAGGTGGATTTCGTGGCTTGGAAACCGACCGCATTTCAACGGGGCGCAAGTTTCACGCGTTGCTGCGCTCCCTCGGTCCAGCAAAATCGGGCAGCAGTTGGTTCGTAGGATGCAAGCTCAAGCGACCGATTCCGCGCTGGAAGGAAATCGAGGAGGACTTGCGCCGGGAACTTGAAGCCTTTCGAGACAATGAGGACCGCCAAAAGCTCTCCGTGCTGAGGATCGCAGAGGGCTTCGAGGCGCACATTGTTCACCAAGCTAGTAGTCCTCACCCCACGTGCTTTGTCTTTGCCGGTTGCAACGACAGAGACATGGGCGGTTTCGTGTTTGGCGATACCCAATGGAACCTGCGTCTCTGCGTCGAGGACAAGATGCGGAGGATCGCCCGCGTGCGACACAAGTACCCGGAGTGGTGGTTAGTGTTTGTGGATTACATCGGACTCGCAATTGTTGGGTCTTGCGATCAGGAACTATACCGACACCTTGACATCGAGCATGATCTTGACCGCGTGATACTACTAAGCCCACTCGACCCAACGCGAGCATTTGAAGTTCCGAAGAAGATCAACTCAAATCAGACTCTCACAGCGCCGTTGCCGCCCGTCGAAGCAGCCAACTGAAGCGGGGCAATCTCCCTGCGCGGCGGGAGCTTCGGCCTCTCGCCGTGCAACACCGATCTGACGTTGACTTGGACGTGCGACGCATCCCACTGCACCGCCTGATAGTGCTCCCATCGCCTTTTCCAGTTCCGGTGATGACTTTTTACCTCGTCGTGCAGCATGTCCTGCAACTGCCCGCACGTGCGGACGATCTCTTCAATGGGATTCTTGAACTCAGTGCTGGTGACGAAGTTCAGCAGCTCTTGGGCGATTGCTGCGCGGCGCTCTCTCATCGAAATGCAGCGATCCAATGTTGCGATAGAACTGCGGCTCCCAAAGTGACGCTTTCGCAAGATTAGCCTTCTTGATCGCGGACCCGGCATTACTCCCGTCACTGAAGCCATTCCGAAGGGCGAAGACCCTCAGTCATCGCGTAGTCGCAAGTCCCGGTAGCCCGGATTGGGTCAAAATCACTGCACCGATTCCAGGCGAAGGGTGCGGATTGGTCACTTCGCAAACATCGCGGAAAGTGGCATTATTCAGCCAAGGACGCACGAAGTAATGACCCACAAAGGGCAAATACCGATACTCGCAATCGTCGAGCAGGGCTTGCGCCAAATCACGCTTCCGCCTCTCGTGCGGCCACACGTGGCAATTGATAATCCGAACGAGGAACTGGCTTTGTGGGGCATCACCTACTACTCATATTGCCTTACGGCGCACATGCAAACGGTGCTCGCCGGATTGGTTCAACTGCTCCAAGCGAACAATATACCCACAGCTTTCATTCTGTGCCGTCACGTTTTCGAGTGGACGGCCCACGCCTGTTACATGAGTCGGAACACGGAGAACTACCTCAAAAAGAAAGAATGGGGAAGAGCATGGCATCTGCAATCCCTGGCGATGGAAGGCAATATCTGGATCAAGTCGCACGGACCGAAGTATGCCCCAACAGAAATGACAGAAGGCGTGCCCGATCCTCTAGGCGTCGCCAACATTGTGTCTTGCTACGAAGGGTATCAGCGTCAAGTCGGAAAAGAACCAGATGCAAAAGATAGCTACGGATTGCTAAGTGAACATTCTCATCCCAATTCCGCATGTTTCAATCGTTACTGCCAATACGAGGGACGGCAGGTGCGATTCATTTCGCCATCTACGGACGCGTCCGTTCTAGGGGAAGAGCGATACTTGCTTGATCTTCTGATCTTTCTCGAACAATTGCTCAAACTCGGGAAGGAAAGAACAGTCCGCAAGCAGATCATCGCAATGCTGGAAGGAATTGCCAGGCGAGCAAAAGAAAAACAGAAGTGACTTCAGATTTCTGCGTTCATAGGCACGCACCAAATGAGCGCCGCGATAAACGGAGGCACTGCGAGGACGAGAGCATTCACTTTCGGCCCCATGTACTCGAACACGAAAACAACCGCGAACGCCACGCCACCACACCGGCCAGCCCCATAAGAGCGAACTTCAGCCCGCGTTGGGCAGTGGCGGGGAGTGCAGCTCCAGGAGTCATAGTTTTTCTCCTCTCAATTGGCAGAGTAGCCGTGTTCGGCAAACGGTACCTTTCAAATCCCCACCTTCTCGTACTCATCCAGCGAGGTTTTGCACGATTTCCCACCTGCCAAGGGACACACTGAGCACGCTGGTGTTGCCGCTAGATCATAGCCCCACATGAAGAACGCCGCCTCCAGCGCTCGCAAAGGCTGCGTATCCGCATGAAACTTCGCCACGTTTGAGCAAGCTAATGTGCTGGAGAGAATCCAACTCGCGCGAAGATTCCAATGAACGTGCTGCGCTGGCGTGTTAATCCACGGAAAGCTGAAATGACAACAGCTGGGATTTCGCAGCTTGTGGGCGGTTGCCGCCATTTCTTCTTTCGGGCGCAAACATCGCACTTGAAGCAAGGGCGGTACGAACAATTTGCTAGTCTCTTGACACCACAACGCAACAAGCCACGCCAGTGTGGCGGCAACGCGGCTGTCGTAAATAATGAATTTATCTACGAGCAAGGAATATACCTTCGACATCCCCGCATTAAATCGCTTAACGCGGTGCCGAAGCGATTTCATGTCATCATCGTTGAGAGAGAGCAGGTTCCGCGTGTCAGCTAGGCGCTCCGCTAAACCGTTGCTGTTTTCGTCAAGCCACCCGGCGTTTCTGCTCGCAAGACCGCCCCATTTCATAATGGCCTTGGCCCAATCCCGGGCATCAACATCTCCGAGGGGGGCCACGGTCAATGCGCTCGTAAGACCCTTTCTTATGTATGGTCAACGCCTCATCGTTGTCCGCGTAACTCCGCCCCGTGGTGTCACCCTTCGCACCTGGTACGGTAAACGAGAACGGCCACTCATACTTATTACGAGCATCCCACAGCCCGTCAAACGTTACGCGAGATTTGTCAGGCTTAGAATATTGATGTGTCGGCGTGCTTTGAGTGAGCACTTTCGAAAGCCACCTGACGAAGTCAAGGACGTCTGGTTTGACTAAATATGCTTGTTGTTGCATTCCATTACTCCCGACCTACTTTTGCACCGCCTCAACGCCCCCAGTCTCTCACAGAGGGTAAGTTTTGAGTTAAGTGTTTGAACGTAGCCGAGGGGTCAAAACCTACTTGTTCTGCCTGTCCAAAATTTCCAGCACGTCCTTGGGATGCCGGGAAACGTCTGCGGTCCATTCACCGAACCCGCCGTGTCCATTCACCGCCCTGACCCATTCGGATAGGAATTCTCGCTTTGTTTGCTGTTGCTGGTCATCCTGCCCCTTTACTTCCAAAATCAGAGTTTTGCCGTTTGTCAGTCTCACTAGATAATCTGGCCGGAACTTGTGAATGATCCCTTTGAAAGAGTACGTAATTTCAAAACCGATGTGGTCGTTCTTTACCCAAGCGCGCACGTTCTGATTGCGATCAAGCTCAAGAGACTCATTTGCTTCCCACCGGCTATCGTAGACGCACATGTTTATGTGTGAGCGTTTGGTGTGTTCGCATGCCTTGCCGCTGTACCAGGGCAGCATGTCGCCGGTTGAGCGGATCGGTCGCTCTGTGTCGAACACCGGTTCCAAGGTTAGGGCGTTCTCAAATCGAATCGCTTCCCAAATGTGCTGCACAATTTTGGTCATGTTCAGAGTGATGACAATCCTTCTCCGCTTGTCATCCTCATTGAACAGCGGTGGATCGACCACTACCCTACCGCTCTCAATGTAGCGCTCCACCAACCGAACCAGCTGGGCTAGCAGGTATTCCCGGCTGCCTTTCCAGGTCGGAGCCATCAGGTCGTAAACTTCGCTCGCAGTTTCAAAGACGATCTTCTGCATTCTGAACCGTCGTGCCAGTTCCTCCAGATGAATTTCCTTCAACTTGGTGAAATCTGGCTTCCCGTCGATCATGGGAGCCAGCTCGGCGATCATGGGGGTTTGGTAGGCGTCCAGAACCAGTCGGTTAACTTTGGTCGGGTCCAGAGTTAGTTGGGGTCGATATTCGTGGTCGATCCGAATGACGTTGGGCCAGGTCATCTCATACTGTGCGCGGCGCTCTGAAAGAGGCTCAATTCTGGTCTTGCCTGTCGCTGGTGGTGGCGGCGGAGCATCCGCGCTGCCCTCGTGCGGAAGAAACGTGAACGGAACGCCAAATATGTTGACATACTCCGGTTGAAACAACCCGGTCTCGGGATTAACCTCATACGAAGTTCTCCGCAGTCCGCGGCCCACAACCTGTTCGCACAAGAGCTGTGACGTAAACGCCCGCAGTCCCATGATGTGGGTGACGGTCTTGGCATCCCAGCCTTCTGAAAGCATCCCCACTGAAATCACGTTCTGAATTTGCTCACCGGGCTGGCCTTCGCGTCCAATCGTATCCACTGTTTTGCGCAGCAATTCAGCACGGTCCTTCTTCGTGAGCTTCTTTTTCGGCCCGGTACCGTTCTCTTCCGCGGTGTCGTCACCAGCTTCTTCCCCTGCTTCGTCAACAGCGGCGGCGTCAACCAGGACCTCGGCAGGTTCCTCCTGCGCTTCGGCTTCGTCCAGCACCTTGGAATCAATATGTAGGATTTTTTCCGAATCGCAGAGCTCCTCAATGCGAATTCTTTTGTGCTCGAAAGCATATTGCACACGCGCCGCCGTATGGGTTAGGTTGGCCACGGTAATCATCACCGGTGGCGTTTTAATGTTTCCTTCCTTCCATGCCTTCGCCGTTTCCAGCCAGTCCTTTCCCAGGAAGTAGTAGCCCTTACCGACGAGATCAGGAAGCGGCGTATGTGGCTCCACTTTGCGATTCAGGTCCGGCTTTACTTCCAAATCGGTATAGATGTGGTAGAACTTCGACTTGTACTTGCTGTTCAGTTCGCCATCGTCCCGCACCACTACTCGTGGCGTTTTCACCAGTCCTGATTCAATGGCATCATTCAGCCCAAAGTCGCTCACAATCCATGCAAAGAGTGTCTCTTCGCTGCTCTTGCGGCCCGTAGGTGCGAACGGCGTCGCGGTGAGGTCGTAACACGTCAGAATTCGGCGCGCGCGGTGAATGCGGTCCAGGCCGCCTACCCACTTTGTCGCTTCCTTTAATTCGTCTTTGGAAAGTCCTGCAATCTTTACCTTCGGCGGCACGCGCCAAGCATGGTGTGCCTCGTCATTGATGACAAGTATGTTCTCTGCGGAATGCATCTCGCCCAGTACTTCGCGCACGTAGGCTTCGTCGCTGAGCGCTCCGCGTTTGTCCACGCTGCGTCTCTTGCTGATCTGCTCTTCGCTTTCCCAATCCAGCTTGTGCCAGTTGCGCACCTGCACTCGGCAAGTCTGCCCTTGCCGCAGCTTGTCCTCTAAGCCAGGCGGAACGATCTGGAACTCCTGATAGTAGTTTCCATCACTGCCTGGAATCAGCACCTCCAGCCGATTCTTGACTGTCAGGCCGGGCGCGATAACTAGAATGTTCTTGGAAAAGCGTTTGTCCTGCGAATAGGTGACTTTATTCACCACCTGCCACGTGATGAGCATGGACATCAGGATGGTCTTTCCCGAGCCGGTGGCCATTTTTGGCACAGGCGCGTGAATTCGCCGCCATCACCGGGGATCTTGATTCCGACTCGCTCTGACTCCGGGGCTTCGGCGAGCCACATCAGCGTCTCAATCGCTTCAAGCTGGCAGAAGAAAAACCGGCGGCTGCCCTCCCGCTGTTCCGTGTCATGCCAGTGCTTTAGCAGGCGCCTGGTGATGCCGCTTGCGCCGGGATAATCGGCACTTCGCCACGCATCCACGCGGGGACGAATTTTGTTAACCAGTGGGAGCTCAACGAACTCGCCCGGATCATCGAAGGACTTGGAAGCGTCGGAAGCACGGACGTATCCTGCCGGGCGGCGACCTGGTTCGCGAGTAAATCGGCGCGTCGCGCGATCGTATTTCCAATGTTCGCGAGGCTCGTCGTAGGGTGAGCTGATGATGAGCTGGTCGATGGTCGCCGAAGCTGCTTGTGTTGCCATTACTTCACCTCGACGACTTTGAGGCTTTCAATTCCCCGGTCGTCGATGACTTTGACTGCGATGCGCTTGTAATCCCCCGGTTGAAACGGCAGGGAAACTGTCTTGCGATAAGCTTCGATCAAATCGGGATTGATTTCCGCCTTCAAGTTGTGCGCCAGCTTGGCCCAGCCCTCGTCCGCGGCTGCCATCGGGAAAAAGACCTGGCGCGGGTATAAGCTGCGGCCGTCGTAGTCCGTATCCAGCATCCACATGGCAATTTTCGATGTGTCGCCTGATTCGATGGTTCCCGTCCGTGTGTTGTAGTAGTCGAAGCCTTGCACCTCGACCTCCCACTTGCCTTTTTGGTCGCTCTTGGTGATCCGCCGTAAGTCGATATCGGGACGCCCGACAAGCCAAAAGCTTTGGTTGGACGCGCGCTTCTTTTTGAGGTCTTCCGTGAGTAAGTCAGCGTTCATTTGGGCTGTCAGAAAAGTCATGCCCGTTTTTTCCTTGGTCATTCCGTCAATGTCTTTGGCTGCTTCGGGATCGAATTCAAACGCAGCGAACACCAGGATTGTGGGTTTAGGACTTAGTGTTCGCGCTTCTTCCCATGCGAGCTCGACTTGGCGTTGCTCCAAGAGGCTGTGTTCGGGGCCGAAGGAGATCACAACACGCTCCGGTACTTTCCCTTTCGTTTCGGCATCGGCGTGCAACCAGCGCGTCCCAGCCAGTGGTTCGACGCGGGAGAAGTTAATGTGCTGTCCACCTTTGCCTCGAAGGCCGGTCTTCAGTAGCTCGTCGCGCCATTCAGTGTGCCGGAGCGTTGGGCCAGAACGAGAGATGGAAGCGTCCGCAACCAAGGCTGGAGTTTCGATTTCGTCGAGGGACTTAACTGTCGGTGCGGGGACCGCTTCGGTCGTAAACGGGCCGGTAACCCGAGCACGGCTTCTATCGGAGTGGGGTTGGTCATAGAGCGTTTCCGGCTCAGCGCAGCGAGCAATGGCTGCGTCGATCTGCGCAGGTATCATGCCTTCGCGAATCTCGGGATTGTTGGCTATGGTTTTCAAGGTGACATGCGGCACCGTTTTGTAGCGAAATCCGCTACCGACGCCTTCATCCGGATGAGCGAGTTCGTAGTAGTCGAAATTCGCCGCCATCAGGCGTTGCTTCGCTAGCGTCACAGCAACACGGGAAGTGTCGCATGTGATCCAGCGGCGTCCCCACTGCTCGGCCACGTAAGCTGCCGTCCCCGATCCGCAAGTCGGATCAAAGACCAGGTCGCCGGGATCGGTCGTCATCAACATACAGCGCTGGACGATTTCAGGGTTCGTCTGAACGACGTAGACGGGATCCGACGCGCCCCCGAGGTTGTCCCACCAATTGGAGAGTGGTACGTACCCGAAATCGTCCAGATAGCTCTTGAAGCGCAACTGTCCGTTGCCAGCGATTAATCGGCCCGCGGTTCGTAGGCGATCCATCCCAGGCGTCGAACCATCGGATGTGCGAACGGTCGTCTTCCAGCAGTTTCCCGACCCCGGATGAAACACTTTTCCTTCAAAGTTGTAGGGAAGACTCTGGTTTGTTCGTTCACCACCGCTGGTCAGGGGGTTCGATCGATACAAGCGAGCGCCCTCGTAATCGCGAAATAGCTGACGCGGGTTCAGTGAGTAGTCACGGTCGCGCTCATCGGGCGAGGGCACATCACGAAACGCCAATTCGCGACTATCGGGAAGGCGAACGAACTTAAATTCCGCAAGAACATCCGCGTCGAGTGCTCGTTCCTGAAAGAGTGGCCGAAATTTTGGCAGGCCGCTCCGGCGAGGCGACTTCGTGTACCAGACGAGGTAGTCGTTAACCGGATCAACCATCTCGCTCTTTTGGCTGCCTTTTTTCTTTACGGGGAATGAGACTATGAAGGACCCGACGCCGAATACCTCATCCATGAGATCGCGCACGTAATGAAGGTTCTCGTCACTGATTTGCACAAAGCAGGATCCAGTCTCGTGGAGTAGGTCCCGGACGAGCAGCAGGCGATCACGCAGGTAGGTCAGGTACGAATGAATGCCGAGCTCCCACGTGTCGCGGAATGCGCGGATCATCTCTGGCTCTTGGGTCAGGTCATCATCCTTGCCATCTTTTACCTCCCGCTTGTTAACGAAAGGCTGGAAATTTGAGCCGTACTTGATCCCATATGGGGGGTCGATGTAAACCATCTGCACCTGCCCCGCCATGCCCTCCTTTTCGAGAAGCGAGTTCATCACCAGCAATGAATCGCCAGCGATCAGGCGATTCGACCAGCCGTGGGCGTGGCGGTAGAAGTCAATGGCCTCGCGCAGCGGAGGATTTTCTTCCCTGCGCTCAAAGAGCGATGGCTGTACCGGCAAGCCATTGCCGTTGCGCTTACGAAGGACGTCGATGATTGTATGGGGATCGATCCGCTCATGTACGTGCAGGGAGACCGTCGGTACTTCAAACGAGATGTGCTCCTTCTTGCCCGCCCACACCAACTGCGGATCAAGATGCAGATCGTAGTCCAACTCCTGGCGGGGTTTCACGGATGGCACGGGGGCGACATAGTCGTAAGTCTTGTGCGTGGGCGTAACGGGATCGGTCTCCGGTGTCACCAACCCAACGGGTGGGTTGTTGATGCGCTTCTTGTCGCTGTGCTCATAGCGCTCTATCGGGCGTTTCGGCGGTTTCCCGCCGCTCGTCTTCCCTCGCGGCATCTATTTGTTACCTCTTGGCGTGAACAGTGTTTGGGGGAACGCTGAATTCTAAGCTGCGAGAGTGCCAAAAGCCAGTGACGAGCATTGTCCTGAACGGCTTGAAACGCACAGGCGCAGCGGTGCGTCCGTTTCTCCTCAGTCAGTGATCGCGGAGTCCGAAGAAGCATCCGCCTTGGTTCTATTCCAGCGTTGGTTTGGAGTCCATGAAAGAATCTCGGCCTTTGTCGGAGAGTCGCCGGAGATACAGGGTAAGAGGAAGGCGCGAAGGACGGCGCCGACTTCTTCAAGGGATGGGGCCTTCTCTCGTGGGTCCAGCCGGCTCACAAATGCACTCCATTGGTGCGTCTTCTGCGGATCGTTTAGGAAGTCGTCCGTTAGGGCAAACGGGACTCCTGTTGGAATCGTTGAGCCGCGTCTTTCAAACGAAGCAAGGATCGCGTTGCGTAGGGACGCCATATCGAATGTCCAAGTGTTTGCCATGAACCAGATGTCGTAGAAGTCCTTCATGCGGCTGTTGCGGATGTCGAGCACCACCATTGCATGGAATTTCTCAGCGATGCTGGCTTCACGCGGATAGGCTCGAATGAGAGGTGCTTCCATGGGCAGGAGGACAGGAAAAGAAGCAAGTTCGGGCTCCGGGTAAACAGCGTCGCCAAATCCAATGTCAATCTGCATTGGAATCCGTGCTCCGGCCAAATCGGCCAGGAGCTTGATGCGGACGCCATCGTACTCGTCATCCTCTTTGATTTTTGTGCCTTCGACCGACTCGCTGTCGAACACAATGCCGTCTTCGTCCTGAGTCTCGCAGATCGCCCGAATAGTCGTTTCAACTTCTCCGATGGCGGAGGATGATCCCCGTCCGAGTAGATCCAGATCCTTTGTGGGCCGGTGAGTGTGGCCTGTCCACAGCGTAAAGAGTGTGGCTCCCTTGAGCGCAAATTTGTCCCGGTATGGCGACCGGCCCAGGCGATACAAGAAGCGTTCAATGGCGTATCTGCCAAGCACCCGTTGGTAGTCCTCGCCGTTGCTCTGCGCGAGCGAAAGCAGGCGCGCGCGGATGGATGCCGCTGTTTTCTTGCGTGGCTCACGTGTCACAGCGCCTCCATATAGGGGCGAATGACATTGCTAACCCGGCAGATTTTAGCGTATCGGTAGACTTCATTGATGCTGGCCTTTTTCTGGCGAAGGCAATCTTTTAGGGCTTCGATTGCGACATCGAGTCCGATTTTGTTCCGAAATTTGAAACAGTCGGCCACGGTCTTCGCGGCTGAATAGACGCGGACTGGGACGCCCTCCACCTGATGATTGTCGATTCCCTCGGTCAGCGATGGTCCTGAGAGCCGAACGATCCTGAGTGAAGGCGAAGGGAGCACAGGCTTTCTTGCTCCCTTACGGAGAGCGATCCAAACAGAAGGAGGACTCTGGGTCGTGATCTCGTGAAAGGCAAGCGCAGAAAGCAGGCAAACAACAGCTTCCGGCACACGTTTCGCCACTTCAGCGTAAGAGTGGCGTTCCGTAACGTTAGCGTCTGGCACGGTGTAAATTCCACGTCCGGAGCGATTGAGCTTGCCCTGACGGTGGAGACGAATAAGGTACTCCCGCGGTAGGCCGATGGCCTCGATATCGCGGGGCCTAACCAACCCGTGTTTGCCGATGTACTGCATAATCTTTTGAAGAGGCTTTGCCATAGGAATGTCTCAATACGTCATTACTTAATCATATCTAATGACGTTTTGCAACACATTAAGGCAACTACCTCAAATACCCTGCCCCAGACTGAGATCTGTCATCGCGTTAGCTGTCGAGTGAGAAAACTCAACGGCAGAACTCTTGGAAACCTCGCCACTCAGCTTTTGCCCAAGATCGGTAGCGTCATTGGTGTAGATCTTAGCGTCGAGGCTGGCGCGCGAGATGGAGACGTAGCCGAAGCGGGAGTTGAGCAGATCTGGGTGGACACTGGTGTCGGCATGGACGAGGACGCGCTCGGCGGTAAGGCCCTGGGAGCTGTGACTGGTGACGGCGTAGCCGTGGTCGAAATGACGATGTTCGCTGGCGTTGAATTCGATCTGGCGGTTGTTGTCGAGGCGTGCAGAGAGCCGACCATCGGGATGGATCGCCTCGATGACGGCGAGGTCGCGATTGGCAACGCGAAGCGATTTGTCGGGCGCTGTGAACTGGATGCGGTCGCCCACGGAGAACTCGCGTTCGATCTCTCTGTAGACGCTGACGCCTGTGAGACGGCGGGGATCGTAGGTGGCAAGCTCTTGGTTCGCTTTCTCGACCGTGAGCTGGTTTGCGGCTGGGTTGATCGCGACGACCGATGCGTAGGCGGCAGATCCGACTCCGATGGCTTTGCTGCCACGTGTGTAGCGAACTACGTCGTCGATCTCATAGTGGCTGGCCCATGATCGTTCGGCTCCCGTCATGTCCTGACGCTGAACCAGGACGCGAAAAGTATGATCTTCCGGCGTAAGTCTTCCGTTGGCCTTCAACTCCTGGCGAACAGCGACGTTCAGCTCGCGGCGGGAAGCATTGTCCGGTGAGACGATGAGAGTGTTTTCGGGCGATTCGACGTAGCTTTTGGCGATAGCACGGACGCGCTCTTCTGTGTTGGGGATTTCCTTTACACGGCCCTGTTGTTGGAGTATGTCGAGCGCAGCGGAGACTTGGCCGGTCGCCAGCAGCTCGACGGCAGATTTCAGAGCCGGGTCTTTCTGCCGAACGATCTCATCCAGTCTGGCTGTGCGCATTCCGGCTTCCTGCAGTTGCTCGAAAGGGCGGCCCGCTTCGACGCCCTGATGCTGGTGGATATCGCCGATCAGAAGCACGCGGTCATTGGGACCAAGCCGGGTAAGGAACTCGCGCATCTGGTTCGTGCTGGCAAGGCTCGATTCATCTACAAGGTAGAAGTGCTTTCGTTCTGGTAGGTCTGGATTCGCAGTGCGGGCGAGGAAGCCTTGCAGGGTTCCAGCCTGGATGCCTGCCTCATTCAGTTGACGTGCAGCGCGGGAGGTCGGGGCGAAACCCTCGACCTGATGCCCCTGCGTTTCTGCGGCGCTGCGGATGACCGTGAGGGTGGTTGTCTTGCCCGCGCCGGCGAAGCCTTGGATTCCTTGGATGCGGTCCGGCGAGCTGAGCACATCCTCGACCACGCTCTTTTGTGCCCAGTTGAGATGCGGGTGCTGGTCGGCAACGGTGATGGCTTGCGGACGCGAAAGAACTGGCTCGACATGGTTTTGTCCCTCACGCATCCGGCGGAGAATTTCCTGTTCCGCTGCAATGGTTTTGGCGGTGGTGAACTGACGGCCCGGAACGCTCTGAGGCCGCTCGACGATTTGAAATTCCCCGGAAGCCAAGCGGGCGTCAAGGTTGGCGCAGACTTGGGCATGGGTAATCTCCCCCATGCCGCGACGAAGCCCGTCGCGGATCAGCGCACGTTCATCCACAACCGCCTCGCGCTCGAAGTTCTTGTCGCGGGAAAAGGTGAGAGATTCTCGAACACGCTCAAACGAGTTGACGGGCTGGTGGTGGTGGTGAGACCGTTCACGCGTTGCGCGTACAACCGCCTCGGCTTGGTGGCCAAAGTCTGCCGCTAGCTTCCGGTGCGCGGCCATCACTTCACCCGGCGAATGGATCTCCTTGCGGTCCCGCGTGGAGTGCGCAGCGATCTCAGCAGCTTCCTTGCCGGAGCGGCCTGTACGTTCGAGGTACTCACGAATCTGTTGGCTCCGAGGACTCGATGCGTCGAGGTATTCCTGCGTGTAACCCTTAATCTCCGGCGCGCCGCTTCTGCCTGCCGTGATCTCGTAGCCGAATTGGCGTAGTCGGTAGGTCAGCTCGGATTGATAGATGGCCGTGGCAAATTGCTGCGAGGCGAAAAGGCTCTGCGGCTGGATGGCGCGAGGCTGGCCGCCGTCGCGCTCGGTGACGTTGAAGACCACCGCATGGGTATGGAGTTGTGGCGCGACATAGCCATCGACCGGGCGGGCGGTATCGTGCTCGAACTTGGCGGAGATAAACCTGCCCGTGGTCTCGGGCGGATGATTGCCGCCGATGCGGGCTTGCGTGTAGTGTTCGAGCTGGTCGAGGGCAACGCGGACGCTCTCCCGGTGCGCTTCGCGGACACGCTCATCGCCGCCGACAAGGGCGGTGAGCGAGACAGATTTGGGCGCGGAAAAGGTTGCATCCCACCCTGCGCGGTGCTCCATCGTCTTGACGGTCTTGCCGTCGGCATCCTGATATTCATACGACGCTCGTTGTCGGACAAGCTGCTCGCCGGTCTGTGGATGCTGGCCCTGGCTAAGTTTCGCGAAGTCCTCGGCAGAGACCATTCCGGCAAGACCGAATTGTTCGGCCAGACGGCCTTGCCACTCGCCGGCGATCACGCCGCGTTGCGACCAATAGTTCTGCTCCTTCGCGGTGAACTCTTTCTGGTGGTAGCTCTGCGCCTGGCATGCGGAGAGTGGCTTTGAGATGGTGAGCATGACCGCCTACTCCACTTGGTTTCCGGGAGGTTGAAGCGCATATTCGGGGCTGAGAAGATTGCCCTGTATCTCTTCTGGTTCTGCGGGGAGCGGTGTACTCGGCATAATCAAGTCGTCCATCTTCCGCTCATCGAAACCGGGACTCTTCTCTTCGAGCGCAATGAACGGAAACGAGAAGCGCGCGACATGGTTGCCATATTTGAGGAAGCCGCGCAGGTCGTCGAGGCCGGAAACCTCAGAAGGCAGGACGAGCGGCTCGGTCTGCCGGTCGAGCGCGAAGTTGCGCCCCGCGCGTGAACCCTCGTAGTGGGTTTCGCGAAGCCGCTCGATTTCAATCTCGCCGATGGCTTCGCTGACCCATTTGGCAGCCCGAGGCTCCGTGGTGCGAAGGAAAATCTTCGTCGCGGGCTGCGAGAGCATCGCCTCGGCGTCTTCACCGTAGCGAGCTTGCATCTGACTGCGCCCCTGAAAGCCAAGGATGACCGGGTTCTGTGATTTGCGATTCTCGGTAATGGCGGTATGAAGCTGCGGGAGTCGCTGCAGGCTGGCCAACTCGTCGATGACGAACCAAACAGGTTTCTGGTCAGGCATGGGCTCGTTCAAGAGGCGCAGAACGAGTGTGTCAATCCACAGACTGATGAGCGGGCGAAGCGCCTCACGCATGGTTGGGCGCGAGGTGATGAAGATCCACCCTCGCCGCGTCTCTGCCCAGTTTGTAGCTGTCCATCCTGAGGTTGTCTCGTCCTGCTTGGGCAGAAGCCGGAAGCTGTCGGCGCTCATATTAAGAGAGCCGAGAACCCCTGTCCGCTGTTGCGGAGCCTTCGGATCGATCAGCATCCAATACTCGGTTCCTTTGACGCGGCGGTCGATCTCGTCAGGATCGGACATCCATCGTACGAGTTCCTCCGGCGTCGGAAGGAAGGTAAGGAGGTGCGCAAAAATCTTCTGCGGAGCTTCGACGAAGAAGCGATTCGTCACACCCTCCGGTTGGTAGAGGGAGACGGCCAAAGCTTTGGCCTCGGCCTTGCGCCGGAGTTCCTTCGAAGGGTTCCAATAGGGCATTCGGGCGTCCAGCGGATTGAGAACGATGTCGCCGCGGCGTTCGTTATAGAACTGCTTCACAAACTCGCAGGCGGGATCATAGACGATGGCGCTGTCGCCGCGAGCGTCCACCTGATAGAGCATCTGGCGGATGATGCTCGACTTCCCCGAGCCGGTGTCGCCCACAATCAGAAAGTGCTTGTTCTCGGCATCGCGCGGAATACGTAACGGGAGCTTTGCATCGTTGGTCGCGATGCCGATGCCATTGCCGCTGACGGCTTTGGTAAAGTCCTTAGCGTTCACAAGAATGGGGCCTTTGAGACGGCGTCCGTAGCGAAGTCCCTTGATGCGCTGGATGTCCCGGCGGATGGAAAATGGAAGTTGCAATGCGAATGCCACTAGGCCGAAGACGAGTTGCATGGTGAAGAGGCTGGAGGCAGGAACGTTCGCATAGACCCAGTGCTCGATCCATGTGTGAAGAGCTTTGTTCGAGTAGCTGCGAGGCTGTTCGCGGAACAGCAAGCGGAAACCGTTCTGCAGGGCTTGCGACGAAACTGCGAGCGGCAATGGCTTGCCCGTGAATTGCGGTGTCAACCCTGGCTCCACGTCCGCCTCTAGCGCGACTCGCGCCCGCGATTTGCCATCGGAAACATAGAGCAGTTGATAGGTGCTGGCAGGATGCGTGAGGACTGCCATCTCGGTGCGGAGGTAGTACGGGAGGTAGTAGCGTTCGAGCGGTGAAAGGCCGTACTGGAAGCGGACGTAAATAAAGAATCCGGTCACGACGAGCGAGAGGAAGAGGGCGCCGAGCGTGTAGAGATAGCGGCCTGGTGGCCAGATAATCGACTCCTTGCGGCCCCATTGTTGGACGGCGGGCATGGCTATTTCTCCTTGTTCTGGCCGCGCTTGGCGAGGAGTTCCTGCGCCCTCGTGGCCTTGGTTGTCTGGACTTGGCGAAAGAGGATGGTGAGCTGGTCCTGCGCAATCTTGTCACCACGCAGCAGCGGTTCCAGCGTGTTCATAAGAAGCATCTGAATGCCGACGAGTTCGGTGAAAATGTGCATCTCCATCGGTGTATGACTGCCGACAACAACACCGCGCAGCAATAAATCACGCGCCCATTCGCTCGGTGTTTTCCCGGCGCGCGATGCAGCCTCTTCGACTGCCTTCGCCTCGTTTGTTGTGAGCTTGGTACTGAGGTTGCGAGAGCGCCGGTCACGTCCTCGCAGCTTCTCGGAAGTTCGTTCCTCGATCATGTCAACCTCACCCATAGGGAGCCTCGATTGCTTGCTAATGTCGGTATCTGTCGAGATACCGCTTCATTCCAAGACTGTGTGTTTTCAGTGGTATCTGCCGAGATACCAAAGTATCTGGACAGTTCCCTATCAGGGGTGGAGTGTCAAAATTCTCCCGGTGCGAAGCACCGTTCTTGCACCACCACGAAATTGAATGGACGATCATGCCTTCACTGCGCGCACAGAAGCCGTGGACTCGACCCCGGCTGCAAGCTTCTTTGTCGGCTGCTCCGTCGCACCATTGCTCGGGCCTTTTCGCACACGCAAAGCGGGGGCAACCTGCTTGGCGTGTGCCGTCTTCAGGAAGTCCTGGAAGTCGCGGTCCTTTGAGAAGACATAGTTGAGCGCCTTGTCCACAACATCATCCGCGGATGCGTGGATGAAGGCGGCATACTGATCGACCTGCGTGGCGGTGACCTCATCGAGTCGGACAGAAGCACAGATGTGGCGGCTCTGGTTGATCTCAAGCAGTGGCATGTGGGTTCTCCTTTATA
>Ga0209517_10004987_pt1 | contig 17126 bp, 16 predicted proteins | sample PeaSoiMetSII2010_FD_187695 | JGI IMG/M metagenome (GOLD analysis project Ga0209517, IMG submission 187695) | Peat soil microbial communities from Weissenstadt, Germany - SII-2010 (SPAdes) (version 2) | ecosystem: Environmental > Terrestrial > Soil > Wetlands > Peat | place: Germany...
CGGTCGTTCAAAGGGGTGGAAGAAGGCGCATGGTTCAGCTGGAAAGACCCGATGCCGTTTATCTTGATGACTGCGCGGCTACTGAAAAAATCAGCGGTCTGGTTGGGAAAGAGGCGTACCAGGGCGAATAAAAATACCGATAGTCAAAAGCACAGGCAGAAAACTCATGTCAAAGACAGCAGCCATTAAGACAACGGTTAAAAAGAGTGTTCGCTCCCTGCTTCCGCTGGCGGTCCGCAAACACCTCTCCCTCTGGGTGAATAAGCAGAAGTGGCTTGACAGCAACCGTCGTTCCTGGTGGTCGTTGGAACTTATCCACGATTTGGCTGAGAAAAATATAAATGACTATCACAAATTCCTGTGGTCGCATCATCTATCCTATGCCGCGCCTTATGAAGTCGCCGCCACCTTTGGCAGGGAGAACATAAAACAATCGCGTTTGATCTTTTTTTCGGACCTGACGGAGCACCTGACTGGACGGTCTCTCGACCCGCGAAAAGACATCGTATCTGTTTTTGAAGTCGGCTGTTCGTTGGGATATCAATTGCGCTACCTGGAGACGGACGTTTTTCCAGCAGCCTCTATGTTAGAGGGCGTCGATATCGATGCGCATGCAATCCGGACCGGGTCCGAATACCTCACGCAGGCAGGTTCAAAAGTCCGGTTACAGTCTGCTGATATGGAAGAGCTTGAGCGTTTCCTGGAAAATAGAAGATATGACATTATGCTCTGCACGGGAGTGCTCATGTATTTGAAAGAGGAAGAGGCAAGTCGTGTCGTCGACATCATGCTGCGGCATACCGATATTATGTTGGGATTTTCAGGTCTCGCCCATCCAGACATCGACAATGCCCGACTTGAACATTCGGTACCTCGTGAAAGTGATCAGTCATTCATCCACAATATCGATTCCATGGTAAGAAAATCGGGTGGAGAAATTGTCGCCCGAAGATGGGAAGGCGCCAAACTTGTTGACGGACACACGATCTATTTCGTGTTTGCATCCAAAACCACAAGGATCTGAGAGAACCTCAGAGGTACCGCCCGGTTAATTATGGGGCACAAATAAGACTTTTTTATAAGTTTCTTTAAACATCGTCAATAATAGATGAAAACTACCGGCATTCCATCAAAATCAAATACGAAAAAAATATTATTGATCTCCTATCATTTCCCGCCGAGTATGGCGGTGGGAGGTCTGAGGATCGTCCACTTTGCAAAATATCTTCCTCTTTTTGGCTGGAAAACCTCTGTCCTCACCATCAAGGACAAATATATCGAAAAACTGGATATGGGAAAATTAAACGACATACACGTCGAAAAAATCTACAAGGCGGGTCAGCTTCCTACGATCATGCAGGGCTACTTAAAGCTGAAAAGCCTGTATCACAGCCTTCTCAAGAGGAGGCGGATTACAGTGGAGGAATTGGAAAGAACCCATAGCCAATCGCATAACACATCTTCCGGGCCGGAAAAGACAAGTCATAAGATCAAACGTTTTATAGTTTCCTTTCTCACTCTGCCCGATGGCGAACGGAACTGGGTTTTGCCGGCGACATTCAGGGCTGTTCGAGAAATAAAACGAGAGAACATCGGATGCATTTTGACGTCTTCTCCACCCTACTCGGTTCATCTCATCGGCCTTCTGGTGAAAATAGTCACCGGCGTCAGATGGGTTGCGGATTTTCGGGACCCCTGGGTCAGTTCCGGCCCCAGGCGACTGTATGTGACCTCGGCCCTGTCCACCAAGATTGAAACATGGCTCGAAAAACAGGTGATACAAAAGGCGGATCTGGTTCTCACGACCACCGAGAATCTTCGCGACAATTTTAAGAAATCATACGCTGACCTGCCCGAAACAAAGTTCGTCCATATCACGAACGGTTTTGATGCGGAGATTGCCGCGCAGCTAAAACACCTAAGAAAGTTTGATACCTTTACTCTGACTTACGCGGGCACGCTCTATATCGGGAGAAATCCGGAACCAACTTTCAAGGCAATTCACGAACTTGTGCAGGAGGGAAAACTCAATCTTCAAGACGTCAAGGTTAAATTAGTGGGGAGCTGCAAGCATATCGATGGCCAGCCGATATCCCGGGTAATTCATGCGTATGGTCTCGATTCAGCCGTGGAAGTGCTGGACACGGTCCCTTATTTCAAGGCCCTTGAAATCATAAAGCAAAGCCATGTGGCCTTGCTCTTTGCGCCAGGCCAGCCTTTTCAAATACCAGCAAAAGTTTTTGATTATATGGGTCTGGGAACGAAGATCCTAGCCTTGACTGAGAAGGGCGCAACATGGGACCTGATCACATCGACGGGCGCGGGAACGGCTTTTTATCCTGCCGATATCGATGGGATTAAAGAGTTTATTTATCGATCGATGTCTGACGGAACCTTGACGGAACCGGCAAATGGTTCCGCGATCCAACAGCAGTTCGACAGAAAATGGATTACGCAGAACCTTGCCAAACATTTGGATCGTATCAGCGGTCTTGCAAGATGACAATTGCATACGCTGCTAGAATAATGAAGACAGCGAGGTATTTTACTTCACGATGATGCGAGAACTTATGAATGCCACGAAAAAAATACCGGTGGCGAAAAGCTTTATTAAAACCCATACTTGGCAATCCATCAGGCACAGAATAGCGCTTCTCAAGAGCGATCGCACAGTGGTAACATTCACAGGTTTCTTCAGGTTGCCTATCCAATTTGAGACGCTCTCCGGGCCAGTTCAGGATTCGATTTTGCGGGAGGGTGCGACCCTTCCTTTGGTGACGGAAAAAGTTCATTTTTATGAGTGGGGTGATGTTCATGCCTAACCTTGAGAGTCTGATAACAGCGGGTAGGTATTATTCTTCATTCTTAAATTCCGATATTGCGAAGATATATATGAAGGGCCGGGACAATGCGACGTATGACGTCATGAACCACCTTGAGGCGGCTGTCCAATGGATTTGCCGTGCGCAGGATGCGTTTAATGACGGAGGCGTGGCACGGAGTTATTCGCTGGTCTACAATCCTTATTTCAAACGTAGAGGTTGGGTGCCGTCCTATCCTGAAACCACGGGCTATATCATTCCGACGATGTTTGATTACGCCCATTTAACGAAAAAACAGGACATATTCGACCGCGCTGTTCGTATGGCGGACTGGGAATGCGACGTCCAGATGGAAGATGGGGCCGTGCAGGGAGGGACCGTCGATCAAAAGCCAACCCCGGCTGTTTTTAACACCGGGCAGGTGATCTTCGGATGGCTCAGGGCCTTCCAGGAAACCGGCAATGCAAGGTATCTGGATTGCGCTGTAAAAGCCGGAAAATTTCTGGCGGATCATCAGGACAAGGACGGCGCATGGCGAAAAAAATTGTCGGATTATACAAGCGACGCGATGTCCTCTTATTCGTATAACACGAGGACAGCTTGGGCGCTGCTCTTGTTGTCCACGGTTGATCGCGGCGCCCGCTTCAAGGAAGCGGCAATTCGAAATATAGAGTTCGGCCTTGACCAGCAGTTGAAAAACGGATGGTTCAAGTCCAACTGTCTCAGTGATCCGTCGCAGCCTCTGCTTCATACCATAGCGTATTGCATCCGCGGTATCCTGGAATCAGGCATACTGTTGGACAATCAAAATTACGTTCAAAGCGCCAAAAAAGCAGCTGACGCATTGATAGCGCAACAGCGTAGCGACGGAAGCCTCCCGGGACGCTTTAACGAGAGGTGGGAGCCGACTGTATCCTGGAGCTGCCTTACGGGCGATGCGCAAATATCCATCATCTGGAGCAGATTATACCAGGTGACCGGTGAATCGAAATACCCGGATTGCGTGGCACGAGTCAATGGATACTTGAAGAATGTTCAGTTGCTCCGGACAGATAATCCGGACATTCATGGTGGAATCAGCGGCTCAGATCCGGTTCATGGCGAATATGGGCGTTTCGAGATCTTAAACTGGGCGGTAAAATTCTTTATAGATGCTCTGCTGCTCGAACTGTCGGTCAAGGGGAAAAGAGCATAAATGGCAGCGGAAGAAGCATCGTTTAAAACAAGGGCCTTGAGGGGTTTTTTCTGGTTGAGTATCGGAACGTTTGCCGGCCAGCTCGTATCCTGGATATCCACGATCGTTGTCATCCGGCTGCTGTTGCCGAAAGATTACGGTCTCATGGCCATGGCGGGCAGCTTTATCGCGTTGTTGGGGCCGTTCAATGAGCTAGGAATCGGCTCCGCGATAGTTCAGGCGGAGCGCATGACGGAGAAGGAACTCCGTCAAATTTACGGTTTCACTATTGCGAGCAGCCTTGTGTTCTGGCTTGCCTGTCACTTGGCCGCTCCCCTTGTCGCCCTGTTTTACAAGGAGCATGATCTTGTACCCATCCTCAGGGTCGTGCTTGTAAACTTCATGCTGATCGCTTTTTATTTGGTCCCGCAATCGCTCTTTATCCGTGAAATGAACTTCAAATCAAAGACCGCCATTGATGTGTCGGCCCAGATCGGGTCGGCGCTGGTGACCTTGATCCTTGCCTTGAAGGGCCTGGGAGTCTGGGCGCTTGTTATCGGCACCCTGACCCTCAATTTGATCAAAGCTGTTTTATTTAATGTGGCGCGCGTCGACCGGCTCAGGCCCCTTTTCAATTTTACCGGCTCGGGGAAATTCATAAGATATGGCGTCACGCTTACCGGAAGCAGGCTGTTCTACTCTCTCTATAACCAGGCCGACCTGATCATCGTTGGCAGGTTCCTGGGACAGGTTACTTTGGGGATCTATGGCGTTGCGTTAAACCTCGCATCAATACCGGCAGATAAAGTTTTGCCGCTCATTAATCAGATATCATTTACCTCCTTCTCGAGAATTCAGGCCGACATGGATCGCGTCAGAAGAAACATGCTGCGTACCACGCGTGTGATTGCCTTTTCCGGGTTCCCCATATTTTGGGGTATGGCAGCCGTTGCGCCGGAAGCCATCCCGTTGATTCTTGGTCCCAAGTGGGTGAATGCCGTTCTACCGTTTCAACTACTATGTATCATGCTGCCGCTGAAAGCTCTGAGCCCCATTCTCAATTCGACGATAATCGCCATAGGTCAGGCGAAAGCTAATCTGATTATTGCCGTTATAACGACTATAGTCATGGTCATAGCATTCCTGATCGGGGTGAGAGATGGGATCCTGGGGATATGTCTCGCATGGATCATTGCGTATCCCCTCGTTTTTCTTGTTACCTGCTCATATTACTTAAACGTATTGGGAGTACCGATAAAACAATATCTGTCAGAGATCTCCTTTCCACTCTCTGCAAGTTTTGTAATGGTAAGTGTCATTTTTCTATTCAAAAAAATGCTGAACATCTCGCCATTATATTCACTGATACTCTTAATATCATCCGGCATAGTGTGTTATCTAGTCATGACCCTGATATTCAAAAAAGAAGAGTATTTAGAAATGAAAAGGCTTCTGCAACGGTGATTCGATTTGTCAGTTTACTGAACGACCATGATGATGGATACGAGGACCTAAACGAGGAGTTCGCTGCAACCAGCATGATGGCTATTTTGCATATAACACATGGTTCAAGTCCAACTGTCTCAGCGATCCGTCGTAGCCTCTGCTTCATACCATAGCGTATTGCATTCGCGGCATCCTGAAATCAGGCATACTGTTGGACAATCAAAATCTGGATATTTATGGGTATAAGCGGCTCTGATCCGCTCCACGACGGATACGGCAGGTTCAAAATCCTGAACAGGGCGGCAATATTTTTTATCGACACACTGATGTTCGAGATATCAATTCAAGAGAAATGCAAATAATGGCCTCAGAAGAAATAACTTTCCGAGCCAAGATTCTGAAAGGGTTTTTTTGGCTGAGTACGGGATCTTTTATCGGCCAGACCATATCCTGGCTCTCGACTATATTCGTGATTCGACTTCTGCTCCCGTCGGATTACGGACTGATGGCCATGGCTACCAGTATAACCACATTGTTGATGACGATAAGTGAACTTGGTATCTGTTCTTCTATTATTCAAGCAAGAGAGATTACAGAGAAAGAAATACGTCAAGTTTTCGGTTTCGGTATCTTAACAAACCTCCTAGCGGGGGTGCTCTGCTTTATGGCTGCCCCGATTATTGCCTCATTTTACCATGAGCAGAAACTGATACCCCTTATCAGGTTATTAAGTGTAGATTTTATCATAATAATTTTCTATATGGTCCCCGAATCGCTGTATATTCGTGAAATGAATTTTAAAGTGAAAGCCATAATTGATGTTTCGGCGCAAGTCGGGGCATCTATTTTGACGCTGGTCCTGGCATTATACGGGCTAGGAGTTTGGGCTCTTACCGCAGGCCTCCTTGCGCCACATATTATAAAAGCTGTGAGTTATAACGTGGGATACTCCGTGAGGTTAAAGCCAATTTTTAACTTTAAGGGCGCAGAAAACTATATAAAGTACGGTTTTCATGTTACAGGGAGTAGACTGCTCTACTATCTCCATTCAGCGTCAGACCTGGTTATCGTGGGTAAATTTCTGGGCAATTATCTACTGGGCATTTACGGTGTTGCCATAAATCTTGCTTCAATCCCGGTCGATAAAGTTCTACCGATAATTAATCAGGTTTCTTTTACTTCATACTCGAGAATTCAAAATGATCCCGAACGGGTGATGAAAAATGTGTTAAGGGCGACCCGCACTATGGCTCTTGTCAGTTTTCCTATTTTTTTCGGAATGGCAAGCGTGGCAAAAAAAGCTTTACCGCTGATTCTCGGTGTGAAATGGGCAGGGATTGTCGTCCCTTTTCAATTACTTTGTATTGTTCTGCCTCTTAAGGCTCTGAGTCCGCTATTTAATCAAGCCGTCTTTGCCATAGGTAAGGCAAGAGTAAATGTCATAAATTCGGCCATAATTTTTGTTGTTATGGCTGTCTCCTTTCTGGTTGGGATAAGATATGGTATCGCGGGCGTATGTTATGCCTGGGTGATTGGCTACCCTGCCGTTTTTATCATAACGGGCATACGCAGCTTGAGGGTTTTGGGCATAACTCCGAAAAATTATGTGTCGGAGATAGTTTTCCCCTTTATAGCAAGCGCTGTAATGGCGATATCTTTGATGTTGCTTAGCAGTGTAATTGCGACGTTCCAACCCCTAGTTGCCTCGCTTTTTTTGATAACAGCCGGGGTATCAATTTATGTCTGCATAAGTCTTATGTTTAGGAAAAATGATTATTTGGAATTGATGAGACTTTTGCAGAGATAATTCAAGATAAGGGTCAAATCAATTCCAAGAAACTTGGTCTTAAGAGTATTGGATTCGAAGGTGTTAGACATTCTTTTCACTTAAATGTTTTAGAATTGTGTTGAAATTAATAACAAAAAATGCTACTACTCCGGAAGCTTCGATAAATCGGGTAGGCCATACATATATGAAAAGTTTTATTTATAATATAAGAAAGTTGGTTTGGGACGTAAAAGAAGAGATAAGGACATGGAAGCTCTTCTTGTTGGGTGCAGTGCCCGGGCGTATCGGCATGGCTCTGAGAAGAATATTTCTTGTAAAAGCGTTCGCACATTGCGGCGAAAATCCGGAAATTGACGAGGGATTCGTCGTGTTTAATCCGCAGGAGTTATCAATCGGCGATAATTTTATTTGTAACATTCACTGTACTATTAATGCAGGCGGTGTTGTCAAAATAGGCAATGACGTTATGATCGGCCCAGGCGTTAAAATCTGGTCCGTAAATCATCGCTTCGATAATTTAACAATTCCCATCAGAGAGCAGGATTACAATTACGCCGAAGTGAATATTGACAACGATGTCTGGATAGGAGCGAATGTATTTGTTGCACCTGGGGTGAGTATAGGTAAACGATCAGTAATAGGCGCTTGTACAGTTGTCACAAAGTCCATTCCTCCATTTTCTGTGGTTGTCGGTAACCCTGGGGAAGTTATAAAGACTTTTGAAGAAAGCAAATAACCGGTAGACTATGTCTTTTTTTATATTTAGATTACTGACCTTTGTTTTGCTTGGGAGGCCTCAGGACTTTTTTGCCATCTTGGCGCCATTAAGGATGGCACTAGTATTAACTCTTGTTATGTTAGCGATGACTTTCCTGGGAAATAAAAAAAAGACATCAGGGGGGATTTTTAATTTCTCAATAAGCAAAAAATACTCATTCTTTTATCTCACCATGATACTGGGAATACCCTTTGCATATTACAGACGCGGGGCCTTTGATTATGTATTTTTAATCTACTTGTCGAACATGCTTTTCTTTTATTTTTGTTTCATCCACATCGATTCTATCAAAAAGCTGAAAAGTATCATATTTGTTGTATGTTTCAGTGCTCTTTTTTATGGTGCATTAAGCTGGGCCAAGGGAACTTTTAACGACCCTACTGGAAGATTTTCCTTTGGAGAGATGTACGACTCGAATGATCTCGCGTACTTCCTCGTGTCCCTGTTTCCCTTGTGTCTTTTTTTCATCATAAACAAGGAGGGCCTGCTCAAAAAAATATTCGGAATAACAACCTTCGGCATATCTGTCATTGTCATTTTGATTACAGGTTCACGGGGCGGGTTTCTGAGCCTGGCAGTCGTGTTCACATTATTACTTTTTAAATACGGGCGGAGCATAAAATTATCATACAGGATTTCCCTGTTGGCCATTGCACTTGTAATGATTGCCTTATATGGCAGTAAAATTGACACGGAGCGGTATGAGTCCCTCAGGGATGTCGGAAGCGACTATAACGTGACCGAAGAAGGCGGTCGCGTGGAGATCTGGAAAAAAGGGATCCAAATGGCCCTGTCCAATCCGATAACCGGCGTTGGTGTGAACTGTTTTGGAGCGGCCCTTGGTGAAATGAGAGCGGCCCGAGGCGAGCAAGCGAGATGGCAGGTTGCCCACAATGCATATGTCCAGGTAGCCGCGGAAGTAGGTTTAATAGGCTTCCTTCTTTTCAGTTCGATGATCTGGGGGACCCTGAAAAGCCTTTCACTTTGCATACATACAGAAATTGCATCTCCCCATGCGAAGGAATTCAGGTCCATTGCCGTGTCGCTTCAGATCGGCTTTATCGGCTCCCTGGTGGCAGCATTTTTTTTAACACAGGCTTACTCAATGCTATTTACGCTTTTTTTTGCTCTATCTGTTGTCATGAGGAAGCTTGCGCTCGAGCATTCTGATCAGCGTCAAGCTGCCGTATAAAATACTTCTATGATGAAAGCTGTGGCAAGAAATATTAGACTATTTTGTTCCCAGGCAAGAACTCTTTCGATCTTCGACACAGCATCGCTCTTTATAAGAGCGCTCTTTAAGTCGGAACGCATATTTATTTATAGCAAAGAATTGGATGCGCCCATTAACAGCTCACCATCGCATTCCGGGTTTGACGATTTCATAATAAAAGGAAATCCTGATGAACTTGAGAAGGCCAGAAAAAGCATGGAGCTCCTTCCCTGGGAATTCTGCTGCGATCTTTATGATGGCGTGGAAGATTTTTTTATTTACCGGAAGAATGGGGAAATTGGCCACATCAGCTGGATTTATTATAAAGATGATCCAAACAGGATCATCAAGGTGCACGATGGTGAAGGAGAGATAAAATATTCCCTTACACTCCCGCAGTTCAGGGGGAAAGGGATCTACCCGGCGACACTTATAGCAATCCAGAAATACCTCAGGGAGCATGGACACAGGCGGGTTTATATCTGCGCGAAGCATGACAACCTTCCCTCCATCAAGGGCATAGAAAAAGCGGGCTTCAAATTCGTTACCAATATTAACCTAATCAAGATTATGGGAATACAGGTGAACAAAAAATATGCAGCCGGTCATTGAAAACAAAGGAATCAGCGTACAAGTAAGAGAAATACCAAGTTCAGAGAGCGCTTACTGGGACAGGGAAATTCAGCGTTTTGACTTCGTCCATCCGTTGAATGCTTACGGTTGGGGACAGGTTAGATCAGTTGACAACTGGACCCCGATATATCTCGTTGCCGAGCGTGAAGGTAAATTTTCCGGCGGGATGATGATACTTGAGAAAAAGCTTCCATTTCTTCCCTTTTCTATCTTTTATAGCCCGAAAGGACCGGTCTGGGATTACGAGGACGATGAAACACTTTGCGGTCTGATCGCGAAAGTGAAAGAAATTGCGCGCAGGGAAAAAGCGATTTTTTTAAGGGTCGACCCTAATATACGGGAAAGCTTTGCAATAGATAATGAGGACAAGTTTTCTTTATTAGGCTTTAACCATTTGGATAATAGATGGACATTCTGGAATTCACCCAGAGATGTCGCTCGAATTGATCTGACAAAAGTCAATGATGCAAATGAATTTTTTAATATGCTTGATCGGGATACGAGAAGATGTATCCGAAAAGCTGAACGGGAAGGTGTCAGAATAGAGGCTGCCACGTCCGAAGAAGAACTGAGGGCATTCTACAATATATTTAAGGAGTTTTCCGTCAATAAAAGATTCATGTCCCGTGACTATGAATACCAGAAGTGTCTTTGGGACACCTATATCGTCAAGGGGATGGGCAGGTTATTTCTGGCAAAATATGAAGGGAAAATTATCGGCGGCCTGATATGTATTATGTTCGGAGGGAAGTGCCTGGCAATGCACATGGGGACTCCTTACAAATACCAGAAATTACAGACCTATTACGCCTATGTCTGGGAGGGCATCAAGTGGGCCAAGGAAAACGGCTGTTCCTGGTTTAGCTTTAGAGGCGTCGGCACAACACCGACCCAGGAATACTTCAAAAAAAAATATTTACCGGAAGCTGTCGGTCTGGTCGGATATTATGATCTTCCATTCAGTTCTATTTTATACAAGATTTTTTATTTTGGAGAATTTTCTGTTCTTCCAAGAGCATGGCCGATACTCGTAAATGGAAGAAAACTTTATAACAGTGGAATAAAGATTTTTAGGAGAAGTTAATAAGGATGGCAAGAAAAGTTTTCAAAATAGCCGTCCTGGCAACAGTAACCGATTTTGGAGGCGCAGAAAGAGTTGTCCTCTCCTTGATAAATAATGTTAACAGTGATTCATTTGAGTTGGTTCCAATAATCTTTACTATATCCAGCATGCATGATGGCGTATTTATAAAGCATCTTGATACAACAGGGAAAAAATATTACAAGATCTTTGTCAACGATTATAAACTTAAATACCTTAACCCTCTTGTAAATATCGTTGAAACTTACAAATTATTAAAAAAGCACAAATTCGATTTGATACATACTCATGGCTACAGGGCCGACGTTTTAGGAATATTCCTTTCTAAGTTAATGGGCTTGCCTTTTATTTCAACATGTCACGGGTTTATATTAAATGATCTCAATTTAAAAATGTATAGTAGGCTGGATCATTTTGTGCTTCGTTTTGCTCATAAAATTATGGCAGTATCTGAGGGAATAAAAAATGACTTGGTCAAAAGCGGCATTAAAGAATCCCTAATTACCGTGATTCAAAATGCAGTAGATCGAAACGGTAATGAAGAATTATTTACTCAAAACCGACGAATAAAGCGTGCGTTATTCAACATAAAGGAAAAGGAATTTGTTGTTGGGTACATCGGACGCCTCAGCGAGGAAAAAGGAGTTAAATATCTTATTGAGGCGATTTCAATGCTTGATGATCTCAACCTGCCTGTAAAGGCAATAATAATTGGAGAGGGTCCTCAAAGGAACGAGTTAGAAGATCTAGTCAGAAAAGCAAATATCGAAGACAGGGTACATTTCACCGGCTTCCAGGATAATATTGAATATTGGTTGCCGGCCATCGACATTTTCGCATTACCTTCCTTGACTGAAGGCACACCCATGTCGCTGCTCGAGGCAATGGCCGAAGGCATTCCCGTGGTAGCGTCCGCTGTGGGCGGCGTGCCCCAGGTTGTGGATTCGGGAAAAAATGGAATACTTGTATCTGCCGGTAAAGCTAAAGAAATTAAGGATGCTATTTATCTTCTTTATGAGAATGAAGCTTTAAGAAATAGTCTTTCCAGGGAAGCTAAAAAAATGATGCAAATGAAATATAGTGTAAAAGAATGGATCAATAAAATTGAAACCGAATATTCGAAGGTACTAAATAAATAAAATGAGCCTTGTTTATTATTTTTTAATTGCCTTTGGCGCATATTTAAGCTTATATATTCTTTACGACTTAATGCTTTTATTTGCACATTTTTTAATTAAAGATAAGGACATTCCAATTCTTTCACCAGTAACAAGATTTGGAATTATTATTCCTGCGCATAATGAAGAACTCTTATTAGATAGATTGTTAAAGAGCATAAACGAACAGGATTATCCGTCAGACAAAGTAAAGACAATAGTCGTGGCGGATAACTGTTGTGATAATACCGCCAAGATCGGCCTTGAAAATGGTGCTCTTGTTTTGGAAAGGAAAGACAATCAGCAACGCGGAAAAGGTTATGCAATAAAGTTTGCCCTGGAGAAAGTTGATATGAATCAGCATGACGCTTTTTTCATCATTGACGCTGATAGCGTCATAAAAGCTGACATGCTTGCGCAATTAGATAAGGCTCTTAGAAACGGGAAAAAAATTATTCAATGTTATAACGGTGTAGCAAATCCGGATCAAAGCTGGTTTACCCGGTTGTTGGATGTATCGAGGACCATAGGAAATGAAATCTACCATCCCGCCAAACAAAAACTTGGGTTGTCTTCGTACCTTATGGGGAATGGTATGTGTTTCTCGAGTGAGGTACTCATGAAATATGGCTGGAACGCGTTTACGGTCGGCGAAGACTGGGAATATTATGCGCGGCTTATTCAATCTGGCGAGATCGTCGCTTTTGCCAATAAGGCACGTGTCTACCATCAAGAATCATCCTCATTGAAACAGGCAACTTCTCAAAGGATGCGATGGTCCAGCGGAAGGTTTGCCATTGCATGGAAATACGGTGGAGGTATTTTTATCAAGGGGTTGGCAGAAGGAAACATAAAAAAAATTGATGCTTCGTTGCCTTTGCTTCTTCCCAACCCGTCACTCGGAATGAATCTTACGATTATCGGGTTAATGATGTCGTCATTGCTCGCTGCTGTAGTTAGAAATAATGGATTTATTCTATGGTTTTCTGTTCTTTTACTAATACAGCTTGTCATATTTATAGTAGGCATTTTGTACACCCGCCATAAACTTAAAAATTTTCTGGCTCTTTTTGTTGCTCCAATATTTTTGATTTGGAAAATGGCGATTGACGTTTTATCTGTTCTGGGCATTGGCAGTAAAACTTGGGTAAGAACCGAGCGAAGGTTGTAAAACGACAATCAGACATTAATCGTATAACGCATAAAAAAGAGGAGTGTATATACATGTGGAAAAGATTTAGAGCCATTTTGAGGTGCCCGTGTTGTCAAGGCAAGTTAGATATAAACGCTTTCGAAGAGCATAAAGTTGAATTAAAAGCAGAAGACTATACAAAAGGTGAGAAATTAGGAATTCCATCTGATCAGTTGAATGAGTACGTCGACTCTGGAATATTGTTATGTGAGGGGTGTAAGTATTGGTTTCCAATATTATACGGACTTCCGGTTATGTTGCCTTATAAGACACCAATTTCAGAGGAATTTATTGATAAATATAAAACAAACATCGCTAAATTTTCAGATAAATATACCATTGCCCAAGGAACTCCAAAACCAGGCGAACAATTTGTACTCAAGTCATTTTCCAAAGAGTGGTTAGAGTATGAATATGATGGAATAATTTGGGGCTGGTCTTACGAAGATCGTGAGAAGACGCTATTTACGGAAATGGGCGTAGACCCTGAGAATAATGCAGGAGCTAAATTTATAGAGATCGGATGTGGATTGGGCATTACTACCGATTTTGCACAAAAAAAATATCGAGGAGATGCGGTGGGGATTGATTTAAGCTTGGCTGTCCTTAAAGCGAGCGATCATTTTCGCAACAATCCATTTCTTCATTTTGTACAATCAACCCTTTTTCAACTGCCGCTACAGAAAAATTATTTTGATCTCATGTATTCTCACGGCGTGCTTCACCACACTTATTCAACGAAAGAGGCTTTCAAGTCCATTACTCAATGCTGCAAGCAAGATGGGTGGGTTTATATATGGCTATATGGAAAAGGTGGTCAAACTGAGTCTTGGGACAGGAAGTTAGGCCATTACGCAGAGGTCATGTTGCGTCCAGCGTTAAGCCGTATGCCCACTTCTATAGCAACAATAGCCCTCTCGCCAATAGCTTTAGGCTATATATTGTTTAATTACATTCTAAGACTTAGCAACCCAACAGCACAAGCCTATAATTTTAGTCGAGCACTTCATGCCGCAAGAGATAGGTTTACTCCTCGATTTGCTTTCCGCCACAATTATGATGAGGTCGAAGGCTGGTTTAGAGAATTTGGCTTTACGAATATCCAAAGGGTAGATTGGCAAAAAGTACCGCCTGGTGTTCATTCGCTATTTCGGCGATCAATAGGTGTTAGAGGACAGAGAAAGCTAAACTAATATACGGGGCGTTACTTTATGACCAGAGCCCGTGAAGATCCTGCACTATCGTAATGGCGTATGGCAGAAAGAGACGGATAAAAATTGAACAAAATAAGTGGATCAGAATATATTCGTCAACGAGACAATTGAACAATATAAAATCACGAAATATTGTCGTTTCAGAACACCCTCGCCTGCATTTTACTAATATTTTTAGAGCTAGGGTGCAAACAGGCCTTTTTCAGAGTTTCTACGGGAAAGATGCAACCTATTTTTACCTTGGCAGAGGGGCGCTGGGGCATGCAGCAAAATTGTTAGACTTAGCAAAAACTGATAAAGTACTCGTCCCGTCATATCATTGTGGAGTTGATATAGAATCGATTCTTACGGCAGGAGTGGGAATCGTATATTATAAAGTAAAAGAAGATTTGACGGCAGACATGAACGATCTGCGGCATAAAATTGACATAAACTCCAGAGCTGTACTTGTAACACATTATTATGGTTTTCCGCAACCGATAGAACAAATCAAGAGGTTTTGCCTGGAGAAGAATCTGTTTCTCATTGAAGATTGCGCGCATGCTTTATTCACATCATATCAAGGAAAACCGCTGGGAACTTTCGGGGACATTTCCATATTCAGTCAAAGGAAATCTTTACCTCTGCCTGACGGTGGAGCTTTATTAATAAATAATCCAAATATTGCTCCGCCGTCATTGACGAAAAAGCCAAGCCAGATGGCAGCATTAAAGAGGACCATCGGCCTTTTGATTGGCTCTTCGAGGAATACAGGCAATAAAAAATTGTTGCGAGTTCCTTCAAAAATTATTAAAAAAACAATCAACAAATTATTTCAGATAAAATTCGGTAAAATATACAATACGGGAATGGAATATGATATTTCAATGACCCATATCATGATGTCAAATTTATCAAAGAAGATCATGGATGGCACACAAGTAGAGAAAGTGGTACAAAAAAGGCGTGCTAATTTTAAATATCTGTTAGAACATTTTTCGAATTCGCTTTGTGTAAAAAAAGTATATTCTTCTCTTCCCGAGGGAACATGCCCGTTATTTTTCCCAGTCCGGATTACCGGGAAAGCCCGGCAAGAGGTGCAATGTTTATTGCGGCAGCATGGAATTCATACATTTGTTTTTGGTGAAAATCTGCATGCCAGTTTGCCGATTAATACGTTCACGGAAGCGGAAACGTTATCGAGAGAAATCCTTTGCCTACCCGTACATCAGGACCTCAACCGGGCAGATCTAGACTATATGCTAAGTCGCGTGATATCCATTTCGTAACTTACCCTTAAGAGATTATGTTGCAAATAAAAATAGCAAGTATTGAGGAAATTAACGCATCCAGAGAAACATGGAACAGCCTGGTAAAATCAATGAAATTGCCCACGGTATTTTTAACGTGGGAATGGATTACAACCTGGCTTAAACATTTTGAAAAAAAATATGAGCCCGTTATCGTTTTTATATATTCTGACTGCAACATAAAAGCCATTGTTCCCTTGTCGAAAAGTTCTATGAAGCTCCGGACTCGGCTTTTCAATTTTCAGGTACTCAGCTTTTGCGGAAGCATCGAGCTTTATCCGGACCACCTTGACGTGATATGCGCTGAAGATAATGCAGATATATATGTTAAAATGCTGTTCGATTTTTTTCTGAATACCTATACGAAATGGGACGTAATGCATTTACCATTTCTTGCAGGCGATGGACATCTTGCCAAATGGCTCCAATGGAATAGCACTAAACATAAAACTATACAATCAGACGTAATTATTGCTCCGTTCCTGAAAGTAGAACACGACTTCGAGGCCTTCTTAGGAGGATTTGAACGGAAGAAGCGCTATAATCTGATGAGAGAAAAGAACATCCTGTTCAAAAATGACGTATCACTGACAAAAGTTAGCGATAAAGCAGAGCTTGAAACAGGGCTGAAAGATCTGTTCTTACTCCATAACGCCAGGGCAGGAGAAAAAAAAGTCACGTCAACGTTCTCCAAAGATGCCATCCTAAATTTTCACAGAGAGATAGCGAGGATATTTTTGGAAATAGGGTGGCTCCGGCTATTTCTTTTAAAGAAAAATGACAGTGGCGAGGCAATTTCGGCGGCTTACGGCTTTGTTCATGAAAAAAGGTTTAATTATTATCAGACTGGGCTGGATCCTATTTGGTTGCGTTTCAGCCCCGGGAAGATATTAATTTATAAAATGCTTGAGGATATGTATCATTCCGACATCATGGAGTTCGATTTTTTGGGCGGTAATGATAATTACAAGACCTACTGGACCAGGGATTACAGGGTCATGAGAACGTACAGCGTTTTTAATAAAAATATAATGGGAAATATCGAATTTCGGGCGGATATTTTATTTGCTTTCCTGAAGTCCATATCTAACACCGTAACGGCTCGATTTGGCAGGAAGAAAGTAATCTCCAAACATGCTTAGCAGATTGAAGATGATCATTAAGAGTTTGCTAGCCGGTGCATTTTACTTTGGCGGAATTTTGCGTTTATTTAAATTTATTAATAATACATCAGGCAGGCGTTTAACGATATTGGCTTATCATCGAGTAACAAATAAGAACATATGCGATATTAAAGCATCCTTACCCTCTCTCTTT
>Ga0209517_10004989_pt1 | contig 17119 bp, 17 predicted proteins | sample PeaSoiMetSII2010_FD_187695 | JGI IMG/M metagenome (GOLD analysis project Ga0209517, IMG submission 187695) | Peat soil microbial communities from Weissenstadt, Germany - SII-2010 (SPAdes) (version 2) | ecosystem: Environmental > Terrestrial > Soil > Wetlands > Peat | place: Germany...
GATGAGGAACTGCTGAAATGGCTCAACTCGCTGTGATCGTTATGTGCCGCTCAGAGCGGGCCCGACCGCTTCCCACGCGCTGTTTGGAGTCCTCGGCCACAAAACGGCGAACGACACAAAAGGCCGCGAGTTTCAAAACGCAGGGCGTTCTCGCGCCCCTGTTGGTGCGCGAACTGGAGGAAAGCAAATACGAAGTCGTAGCCGGAGCGCGTCGGCTGCGGGCCGCTCGCATCGCGGAACTCGAAAACCTTCCCGTCCGCATCGTCAAACTCACGGACGCGGAGGCCATCGAAGCCCAGTGCGTTGAGAATCTCCAACGTCAGGACATCCACCCGCTTGAGGAAGCTCTGGGTTTCCGCGCATTGCTTGAACTCGGAGAACCCACCTACAGCATTGCCAGCATTGCAGCCAGGACGGCGAAAAGCGAGGCGTACATCTATGGCAGGATCAGGCTCGCCGACCTCATCCCGCCTGTGGCGGAGGTGTTCCTGAAAGATCAGGTCACCATCGGCCACGCCTTGCTGATCGCCAAGCTCCCGGCTGCGCAGCAGCAGGAAGCCTTCACCGCTGCCTTTCGCGGTATGTGGACAAGCGAGGGCAACACGCAAGTCCTCATCCCCGTGCGCGAACTGGCGGCATGGATCGAGACCAACATCTTGCTGCAACTCGCGTCCGTGCCGTTTGACAAACAGGACGAAACGCTGGTGCCCGAAGCAGGTTCGTGCGCCAATTGCCCGAAACGGACGGGCTTTAACAAGCTACTTTTTCCCGATGTCCAAAAGGATAGCTGTATTGATGCCCAGTGTTTTCGTCAAAAGCTCGATGTTCACATATCGAAGACGCTCGAAAGCAAGCCGAAGCTGGTGCAGATTTCTTCGGCGTGGAATTCCCGTGAGGGCGCTCCCTTGGGGCGGAACCACTACGTGGAACTCCAAATCAAGAAGGCCAAGACCAACGGAGCAGCGACGAAGTTGTCGCCGGTCCAGAAGCCTTGCGAGAAGATGACCGAAGCCATCGTGATGGACGGCGGCAAGCGCGGACAGATCGTCAAAGTCTGCGCGGACCCCGCTTGCCGCGTGCATCACCCGAACACTCCCCCTCCCGAACAGCTTGCGCGGGAGCGGGCCGACGAACGCAAGCGCATCGAAAAAACCAAGCTGGCAATCACCACGCGGCACCGCGTTCTGGCAACGGTGCTGGAGCGTGTGTCAGCGCCTTTGAAGAAGGCCGATCTTTTGACCGTCGTCTATCACGTCATCGGCCAACTGCCCTACAACCAAGTGCCCACTCTGGCGAAGCGGCACAAGGTCGAAGAAAGCAAGAGCACGAAGACTCCGCAGGAACTTCTGGCAAAGCGGGTGAGCACCTATGACGAAGCCGCGCTCTGCCGGATACTGCTCGAAATCAGCCTGCTCGACTCTGCTTACATGCGTTCTGGCGCACCCGACGAGCTACTCACGGATGCTGCCAAACGGTATCGCGTGGATCTCGAAAAGCTGGAGAAAGCCGTGGTTGCTGAGTTTGCGGCGAAACGCAGTAAGGAGGCCAAACCTAAGACCAAGCTAAGAACAAAATCAGTAGGTTAACCCAGTTGCGGACGGTTCGGGCGGGGTGGCTCCATGCACTCCGCCTTTTTTTCGTCCTATACTGTCCCCATGTGCGGTCGCTATCGCCTTGCCCGGAAGAAGCAGATTCTGGCCGAGACATTCGATGTAGACAATGATGTTGAGTGGAGCCCTCGCTATAATGTTGCGCCCGGCCAAAATGTACCAGTGATTCGCCAAGATGCGGCGCAGCCCTTGCGCTCGATCTCGCTGGCGCGCTGGGGACTAATTCCGTTCTGGGCGAAGGATGCCAAGGTCGGATACAAAATGATCAACGCTAGAGCGGAAACAGTTGCCGACACTCCCGCGTTCCGTGATCCCTTCCGATCTCGCCGTTGCTTGATTCTTGCCGACGGCTTTTATGAATGGGCGAAGGAGGGCAAGCAGAAATCTCCCTTCTGCTTTTCAATGGCCGATGACTCAGTCTTCGCCTTTGCTGGAATCTGGGACCGATGGAGGAATCCGGACAAGGAATGGATTGAGACCTGTTCCATCATCACCACTTTGGCGAATACTCTTTTGTCCGGAATTCACGACCGAATGCCTGTCATTATGAGGCGTGAGAGCTACGACCTGTGGCTCGATCCAGGCTTCAAGAAAGCGGATGACCTCCTCGACTTGCTCAAGCCATTCCCCGCCGACGCCATGTGCCACTATCGAGTGAGCACTCGCGTGAATTCGGTGAAGAACGACGATCCCGCCTGCGCCGAGGAATTTATTCCGACCCTGTTGCTTTAGAGAGCGACTATTCGGGAACAACTTCGTTCCTAAACAGCAGGGCGTTTATGAGGACGAATCCTGAGTGCAGCCGTGTGCGTCCCGTTCAATGCGCATTGGGCTGATGTCGTCAGCCCAGCCCGCCTACCGCTAACAACTTTGAGATGAAGCAATATTCCACGCCGACGTCCTAAAGCGAATTTCACGTCGGCACCTCGACAGACCGACCGTGTTGCAAGGCAGTAAAAGAAAGCCGCACGCCACGACTACTGCGCCGGTGCCGGGGGCCAGGCAGGTGGTGGCGTCCATGGGCGCACTTCGATGTTCATGCCGTAATGAACACCTGGATGGGTCTCTGCTATCTTCACAGCTTCCGTGAAGTCGCTGGCTTCAACAAAAACAGCCGCAATGATCGGCCATTCGCCCACGCTACTCCTGCTGCTCTCGCCATCAGGGCCGATGTGATGGTTTTCCTTTCCCAATTGGCGTACCTCCAGCGTCCGGCCCTCGCTAAGAAGGCGGGCTCCCCAGGCTCTTCCTTCTTCGATACCCCGCTTTTGTTCCGCTTCAGTGAATCGCTTGAGGCTTTTGCGAAATATGAGGACAAACTGCATCAAAGGTTCTCCTTTACCTCTTCGGTTGTGATTGGTGGTTCCGGCACAATCCCAAGGTGCTTGGCGAGTTTGCCCACGATCTGGTTCCACCCTTCCACGAGTTCTCCTGCGGAGTGTTTGTGGGGAACTCGCTCGTGGGTCAAAACAAGTTCGCACTGAGTTCCGCGCTCATGTAAATCAACCGTAACCAGCGTCTCCTGATTACCCCATCGCGACGAGACCCAGGTGAACTCCAGCTTCGACGGCCTCTCCAGTACGCGAAATTCGCCGGTGTTCACGAATTCCGTGCCGGGCGCCGTCATGATGATGCGGAACTTTCCGCCTGGGCGAGGCTCCATCGCCACCTCGCAACTTGTCACGGGCCCGGGGCACATCCATTCGCGCATCCCATCGGCATCAAGCCACGCATCGAAGACCTCCTCGCAGGAAGCTGCCAGCATCTTGCGTATGGTCACGGTCTGAGTGGTCATTTGGTGCCTCGCTTTTGCTTATTCGCCAGATGCTTTTCGAGGGCATCCATGCGATCGCTCCAGAATCTGGTGTAATAGCTCATCCAATTCATTGCTTCTTCGAACCTGCGCGCATCGAGTTGGCAGGAATGTTCCCGGCCGTGTATCTTGCGCCGAATCAGTCCTGCTCTCTCCAGCGTCTTCACGTGTTTGGAGACGGCGTTCAGGCTCATCGCGTAGGGTTCGGCCAGCGCGGTTACGGTCAAAGGGCCGCTTCGCAGCCGATCGAGAATCGATCGTCTCGTTGAATCGGCTATCGCGCCGAAGACCAGGTCCAAGGTCTTCGCCTGGATATCTGAGCGGATCATTGGATTATGACCTCTCATGGCTCAATCATATTAAACCATTCGGTTGACTGTCAACCATAGAGTTGAATATGATCTGTTCAGCTCTTACGAGGAGAAACCGGATGCCAACACTACTTCAGATCGATTCCAGCCCGATGGGCGAAGCCTCCATATCGCGCCACCTCACCAAAGAATTCGTGCGAAGATGGCGTGGCGCAAATCCCCAGGGAAGGGTCATATCGCGAGACCTTACCACAATCGCCATTCCGGTCATTGACGCAGCGTGGGTCGCTGCAAACTGGACGCCAAAGGAATCGCGTACACAGCAACAGAATGAACTTCTGACATTCTCGACAGAACTCACTACGGAATTGCTGGACGCCGACGAATACGTCATAGGCGTCCCAATGCACAACTGGGGCCCTTCTGCAAACTTCAAGCTGTGGGTGGACCACATACTGCGCGTCGGAGAGACGATCGTGATCACTCCGTCGGGCCCAAAGGGAACTCTCGACAAGAAGCGGATCACGTTCTGCATAGCGGCTGGCGGACACTACGGTCCCGGTTCCGCTGACGCCCCCAAAAACTATCTAGAACCGTGGCTTCGCACCTTCTTTGGCTATCTTGGCGTAAAGAATATGCAATTCGTCATTGCCGAGGGGGCTGCGGCTGTAACTTACGGAAAAATCGACCAAGCAGCCTTCCTTGCACCCCATATCAAGACAATTCAGGCGCTCTTTTCAGAAGCTTTGTGTTCATAAACCGAACGGAGCGACGCCGGGCGATCTGCTCGTCAGTTGTCGCATAATCGCCGAGCCACTCATCGAGTGGTCGATAGGTACCGCGAAGTCGGCACAGCGGAAGCGATCACGCGATCTGCGTGAATGCTCAGGGACCTGCCAGACGGCTGACCTTACCAGGTTGACAGCAGGACTTCAGCAGCCAAGCGCAGTGAAACAAGTGAATGTGACGGGAGGGTTAAAAGTACCGAAGCGCAGGAAAGAATGGTTTTTCACAACATCGAGTCGTGTATCATGCCCCCGACAACTCTCTAAGGTTGTCTTGGGCTGCGTGACTGACTGGCAACAGGAAACTCGCGGCCTATTTCGTATGAAGAGTTTTATGGTGACAGACCCGGCCTCTGGCATCAGGCACGAAGTCCAGCAGTTGATTCAACTGCAAATTGACACCCTGCGTCTCGAATCGTCCCTGACATCTTCGCAGCTTTGGGAGTACCACTCACGATCGCAAAGAATCACGGCGCTGTACAGGGAGCTTGACCAAATACGCAGAGACCGTATCAAGTACGAATTGAAAACAGCTTCCTGAATACCCTTGCGTTTGAGGGGGTGAAGCAGCCATCCACAGTTTGATGGCTCTGACTGTGGATGGCGGCTTTCAATTGGAAAGGAATGAGGCACTGACCATGTTGAACGGGAACCAAACGGAACTTGCGAGGAAGGAAGCCAACCTCATCGCTGGAATCGAAAAGATGCTCCCAGACTTCGCGCGGGCGTGCCGCGCACGTGACAATATTGTTGTCACAATGCATCAAGATGCCTTCGCTGCCGATTACCAGGAAGAGGAGTATAGGCTCCTTGGCATGGCGATAAAGTTCGCGGGCATCTGCGGCAAAGAAGTCCAGATCGTCGGAACGAACAGGCGGACTGTTGATCAAACAGAGACCACGCACTGAACCTGCGACCGACGTATGACCCTATTACGGCTAATTACCCACGCATCTCTGCAATGCGCATCGTGACTGCGGTGACGCGACCGAGAATGTCCGCGTCTCCTGGGTAGCGAACGTGTCTCGACTGCTTTCCAGATTGGGCCGAGGGGAGAAGCACCAACTGGCTGCCGTTCACTTCGCACCAGCTGCACACGTATAGGTTATCTCGAAGCTCCACAAAATAGATTGGTCGCTCGAATTCGTCGTGCCAGCCGTCAGGTTGGACCTTCGTCTGCTGGGAGTCGATCTGCACAAACGAACCGGGCCTCAGCATTGGGTAAAGCGTGCGGTCTTCGATCCCGATATATCCGTAAAGGGAATTCCGCCAGTCCATGTGCTGGAGCAGTGCAACCGGAATCTCGCCCCAGCTCTCAAACATCCGCGAGACCAAGTTGGTGCTCCCGAAGTCGACTTTCTCTCGCAGTTCCACCGGGGCCACGAGTGTGCTCTGCGCGCCTCCAAGCGTCGGCGTCACCAAGTATGTGTGCGGCAGACCCACGAGTTTTTGTTCGGTGCCAGCGTCGCGTATATCAACGCCGAAGAACGACAAAATTTCGTCGAGGCCCAGCCTATAGATCAGGCTCAAGCTTTGAAGTCTGTAAATATTGATTTTTAACTTTCCCGCTTCGACATCGCCTAGCCAAGTGCGAGAGATGAAGAAGTCCGGAGCGTTCATTTTGAGGGCGATCTCCCTGCTGAGGTGTTCCACTTCGCGCGTGGACAGGCACAATCGTTTCCGCGCAGCTCTGAGCCGCTTACCAGCATCCGTGGCCGATGTCGGGGCCAACATCGCACTACAACCTCGGAGTTGCGCTATCTTACCGCACTTTTGAGCCGTGTCCACAGGCTTAATAGACTATTTCTGCAAAACGGAACTTCCGTCGTTGGCGTCGAAGCCTGTGCTGCTGGCGGGATTTATCGTGTCTGACCTCGATTCTGGCCACCTATCTGACTGATACATTCTCGCCTAGGTCATCAGAACCATCCTGTTTCTTAGCGGTTCGGGCCCTGCTGTCCCCCATCTGGGACAGGTTACAAACGTTTATGACGGTTTGCGAACTCGCATTTATACCGAACAAATCTCTGCGAGTCTGCAGTGTGGACGCGGCCTGGATTCCTGTGTTTTCACACAACCCGTCTGCGAACGAGCATTTCTGCGGCAAGACCGGACGCGCAACACGCACGCCTCGCGGGAAAGACATAGCCAGAGGCTTACCCATGGGCACCAAGCCAAATTCCGCTAGAGGCGCCGACCTCGCTGAGCGAGTCCGGTCCATCCTCGCGAGCAAAAACCTCACGCTCTCTCACGTCTCCCAAGTATCTGCGTCGCGATTCGGCCGTTCTTCGCCCTACTTCATTCCCCACACTCTTTACCATGAGTTCCGGCTGGGAACCTTTAGCCCAAGCCTTCATCAGGTGTTTGCGGTCAGCCAGATCTCCGACTACCGGTTCTCTGATTGGTTACGTGTATTGGGATGTGACCTGGAAGACATTCCCCGATTGCAGGTTCTCCTGCCTTCAAAGCGCACGATGTTGCTCGATTCCTCTCGGGTCGATGCGGATGCATGGATTCCTTGGCTCCGAAACCGTACCGGCGGAGCTTCTGTGCCCCCGATTGCACCTCTGGCACAGCTTCTGGAAGTCACTGCTCCCATGCGACTTCGCTCCCAATCCGAAATCGGGAATAGAGGCTTCTTGTACGCAAAGATTGGACGCCAAGATGCCCTGGCTTTCCCCGACCTGGTTCCCGGAAGTATTGTCCGTGTGAATCCAAGATTCTTGAACGGTTGTATCCCCAAGACAAATGGCGCAACGCCCACCCAAATGTTTCTGGTCGAACATAGGGAGGGCCTCTTTTGTTGCCGCTTGCGTGTTGTCGAAAAGGGCGTCATCGTTGCGGTCGGTACGTCGCTCTCTTATGCCCAAGTCGAACTGAAAGTTCCACGCGAGGCGCGGATTGTAGGCGTTGTGGATCTCGAAATTCGACCTATGCTTCGGACCGATCAGCCGGAAGTTCCAAAGGATTTGGCAAAACATTGGAAACCGCGACCGCTTGTCACGGACAAAGAATTTGGTCGACTCCTCCGCGCCTCACGTACCAAGCTGCGTCTATCTCTGCGGGAGGTTGCGGGGATGAGTCGCAACATCGCAGGTCTGCTTGGGGATGAAAGATATTTTGTTTCTCCCAGTTCTCTCTGCGACTACGAGCTTTTCGACGCGCCACCGCGTCACTTTCACAAGGCCATTAGTCTCTGCTCGCTGTACGGTCTGCACTTTCACGTGTTTCTGAAGGCAATTGGAATTGCCTTGGCAGAAGCCGGTACGGAGCCGATTCCAGACCATCTCGTTCACAGAGATCTAGACATGGAGTCCGTCGAAAACTTGGACCACAACGACATGCCAGGTCAGAGCGGATTCCTTGAACAGATGCTTGAACGATGCGACGAAGTACCATTTTTCCTACGGGGGTCCATCGGGCCATTGTCTGGCTTGGAAGACACTTCTCTGGACGACTTTTTCTGGATCGGCGGCGAACATGATGTCCTCCATCCTTGCCTGGCAAACGGGCTGCTCGCCCTCGTGAACCGTCGCGACAAAAGGCCAGTCCATTTCACGTCGAAACCGCCATGGCAACAGCCGGTGTATGTGATCCTAATGCGCAACGGGACATACTTGTGTGCAAGTTCTGGCATCGAGAATGGCACTCTGGTCATCCATCCATATTCCCAGCAGTTCCATCGGTCTGAACATTTGCGCTACCACCACGATGCCGAGGTCGTTGGCCGAATTGTCACGGTGGCGAGACAGCTTGGCTGATCTTGTTGGTTTGCCGGACAAATGGAATCGCTGTCCCGTCGGCGAGTCCTTCTGATTGCAGGGAAAATCTACGTAGTTGAGAGAAAAGCGAACGCTTCACTCATTTTATGGACAAGCTTTTCGTACCCGGCTAACCTCGGTTTTCAGGTGGGACTGTTGTCCTCTCTCCCTCACGAGCGAAGCCGTTGGAGGTCCTGGATACCAAGTGAACTTGACTGGCTTTCAAGACAGATTCGACCGCTTCTGCACTGGCATCTGACTAGTTTCCTGTGCATCACGGCCGGGAGTCTTCTCGCACTCCTCACTCCACTAGTGCTCAAGTGGGTGATCGATCGGCTCATCCCGCAGAGACGACCGGGATTGCTGCTATTAGCGGCTGGCCTGATCTTTCTGGGCTACCAGGGCAGGATGGCACTCACGAGCCTGGGCAGCTATTTGATGCTGACTGCTGCCCAGAAGCTCACCCTCACGTTGAGAATGAGCCTACTTGGACGACTCAACTCGCTCTCGGCCGAATATTACGAGGACACGCCGGTCGGTAGCGTGATGTACCCGCTCAAAGAGCCGATCGAAGAGGTCTCATATTTCGGGTCCGACTTCCTGCCCGCTGTCTTGCGCATGTTCCTGACGGCCAGCTTCACGCTGGTGACTATGTTCGTGCTCAGTCCTTTGCTTACGCTGGCCGTTCTCCCTCTCGTCCCGGTCTTTCTGATCGCGCGGCAGCACTTCCGCAGAAGGCTCGCAGCCAACGCGGACACCGTGCAGAGCGATCGGTTGGCATGGAGCACTTTCCTTGAGGAACATCTTTCCTCGGTGATTCCCATTCAACTGTTGGGACAAGAAAAACGCCAGGAACGAAGGGCCTTCCGGCTCCTAGCTCGTGGAGTCAGGTCACAACAAAGGCTATTCACCACCAGCATTTGGTTTACGGTATGGGGTTCCATGGCGGTTGTTTTGGCCATGTGCGCGGTCATTGGCTACGGTGGCGAGATGGTGCTGTCAGGAACCTTAAGCGTTGGCGGGCTGGTGGCCTTCTATGGCTTAGTTACGCAACTCTTTGATCCTCTCAGTGGCGCCTCCGATCTCTACGCGAGGGCACAGAAAACCTTCGCCAGTGTCCGGCAGCTGAAGTCCCGGCTTGAGTTATGCCCGAGCGTGACTAATGCCGCTGCTGCTGTTTGTCTCTCGCGAGAGCATCCTCCCCAGATTGATTTTGCCGAGGTCGGGTTTGGGTATCGAAGGCAGAAAAACATGCTTTACATCCCCTCGCTTCAAATCTTGCCGGGCGAACGGGTCGCCATCGCTGGGGAGAACGGTGCCGGAAAGAGCACCCTTGCAAAACTCATAGCACGACTCTACGACCCCGATTCCGGATCGATTCGTATCGGAAACGTGGATATCCGGAACATTCAACTCAAGGATCTGCGCCGGTACGTCTGCTATCTGCCGCGCGATCCCGTCCTGTTTGATGCAACGCTGTCCTTCAACCTTCGCTTTGTGCGGCCGGCCTCGCCGGACGATGAACTACAAGAAGCTATTCGCAGCGTGGGGCTCTCGCAATTCGTTGCAGCATTGCCCGATGGCTTACGCCAACGGATCGGACCCGGAGGCTGCCAACTTTCCGGTGGTCAGCGCCAACGACTCGCCATCGCAAGAGCGATTCTGCAGCAACCTCGGATTTTGATATTGGATGAGGCAACTTCCTGTCTTGATCCCTCTTCAGAGAGAGTCGTTCTTGGGAACATTCAGCGTAGTTTCAGAACGTCAACGCTGATTGTCATCTCGCATCGCCCTTCAACATTCTCTACATTCGGCAGACTTCTTGTTCTTTCCCGTGGAGAAATCGTTGAAGACGGCAATCCCCATTCCCTCAAGTTTGCTGCGAGTAGCGCCTCCAACCAATCTTTTTCCACAGCCTCTACGATCGACGAAGATCGCCGAGCAACTTCTCTGTAAATACAAGCTGCGGCGGACTTTGTTCCTTGCAGCCCTATCGTAGGGGACTTCAGGGACGGCAATGCTGATTAAAAAGCGGACACATTGATTCTTCCCACACAAGAAATCTGCAACGCATCTTGTTGTCTGTAAGCAACTTCTTTTCGCCCATGTTGGTTTACCGAACCTTTTCACCTTTTACTGGCTTTCAGGTGGCGAAGGGTGGCACAGTGCGCTCCAGGCTTTCGATTTGTCACGAGAAGCAAGGGATGGGGCAGCAATGTACAGAGTTTCTAACACGGTGCGCAGCACACACAATCAGGACGGCGCAATTGTGCTGGATGTCCGGCAAGGCCAGATGTTGAACCTCAACTTCGTTGGATCACGAATCCTCGAACTTCTCAAGAACGGGTCCACCGAACCAGCGATCACCGACCAGATCAGCCGTGAGTTCGGCGTTGGCCGAGAGCTAGCGGAGAGCGATGTGCGGCAATTTCTCCAGGCCTTGAAGAAATGTCACCTCGTCGAAGAGCACGACCCGGGTGTGGCGATCTGAGCTGGGACCATGATCATGGAATCGACACAACAATGCGATCGAGAGACCTATCGCGCCATTGTGTTCGGGCAGGGTGGGAATGAACTGCTCACCAGTTGCAGCTGGCGGTGTGAATGAGGTGTGCACCATGTCGTTTCTTATTTTGAAGGCGTACTTGAAGCTCATTCGCTTCGATCTCTACTTGGCGCGAGGTAATTTCGCGGCGATCTACGACAAGGTTCGCAACTATCAGGTGGGAAAGACGACGCCCGCTCCAGACGCAGTGGAAAGCATTTGTTCGGCAGTCGACATGGCTTGTATCTGGTACTGGAAAGAGGCGCTTTGTTTGCAGCGGTCGGCAGCGACTAGTTGCCTCCTAAAGAGCCACGGGATATTCGCCCAAATGGTAATCGGAGCACAACAGTTGCCATTCAAGGCGCATGCCTGGGTCGAGGTAGATGGTCGCGTGGTCAGCGACAAACCGTACGTGCCGGAAATGTACGCAGTCTTGGATCGATGCTAATAAACGACAGGTTGAAGATTCTGGGCAAAGGCAACTTTATGAGCGTCCAGTTTGGAAGATGGAATTTCGGAGGCCAACCGCCTGCCCCGGACTACATCGAGAAAATCAGCGCGACTCTCGCTCCCTACGGCCCCGATAGCAACGAATCCTATTCCAAGGGTGGCATAAGGATCCTCTATCGCGCCTTCCACACCACGAAGGAATCTCGTCACGAGAAGCAGCCGCATAGTTCTTCTTCCGGAGCCGTGATCACTTGGGACGGTCGATTAGACAATCGCGCTGAACTCATCGGCGAGCTGCGCGATTCCTTGACTATCAGTTCCACGGATGTCGCCATCGTCGCAGCAGCCTACGAAAAGTGGGGCGCCGACTCCTTTGCCAAACTCATCGGGGATTGGGCGCTGTCCATCTGGAATCCTCGCGAGCGTTCTGTGTTGCTCGCCAAAGACCCCATCGGTATACGCCATCTTTACTACTCTTTCGACAACAAGCAGGTCACTTGGAGCACGATTCTCGATCCACTCGTCTGGCTTGCCGGAAAAACCTTCGCCATATGCGAAGAGTACATCGCCGGCTGGTTCTCCATGTTTCCGGCCGCGCATCTAACACCCTGCGTCGGCATTCATTCCGTTCCACCGTCCTCGTCCGTGGTCCTCCGACCCGGAAAACGCACTGTAAGCAAGTATTGGGATTTCGATCCAGAGAAGAAAATCCGTTACCGCACCGACGCGGAATACGAAGAACACTTCCGCACTGTTTTCGCGAAGGCTGTCCAGCGCAAACTCCGTTCCGACAGACCTGTCCTCGCCGAACTCAGTGGAGGCAGGGACTCCTCCTCTATCGTCTGCATGGCCGATACCATCATCGCCCGCGGCGCCGCCGAAACCCTGCGTCTCGACACCATCTCCTACTTTGACGACTCCGAACCCAACTGGAACGAGCGCCCTTATTTCACCAAAGTCGAGGAAAAGCGCGGACGCACTGGATGGCATATTGACATCGGCCCGAAAAATCCGGGGGAAGACATTGAGCCCGAACGACCTTCCGAAGATCTTTACGGCTGCTCTTTGGCAACTCCCGGCGCCAATGGCCGCTCCTCCCCGCAATTCAGGGCGTGCCTTGCCTCGCTAGGGAATCGCGTCGTACTTTCCGGTATCGGTGGCGACGAGGTCATGGGCGGAGTGCCAGCGCCAACTCCGGAACTTCAAGATCTTCTCGCAAAAGCGCAATTCCGGATGCTCGCTCATCAACTGAAATTCTGGGCGCTGGAAAAAAGGAAACCCTGGTTTCATCTATTCTTTGAAGCTGCGCGGGGATTCTTCCCTCCTACGCTCACGGGTATGCCGAAATATATGCGGCCCGCGCCATGGCTGCATTCAACATTTGCGGGGCGCCATTGGGAGGCGTTGACCGGCTATCCATCCAGAACGAAACTCCTCGGGGCTCTCCCGAGCTTCCAGGATAGTGTCGGCACGGTCCAAGCGTTGCAACGACAATTAGCATGCAAAGCTTTGCCATTCGAACCGCACTACGAGAAGCGATATCCCTATCTAGATCGTGGGCTGCTGGAATTTATGTTTGCGATTCCCCGAGAACAACTGGTTCGACCAACCCGGCGACGTTCTCTAATGCGCCGCGCCCTTGTCGGCATCGTTCCAGATGAAATCCTGAACAAGAAGCGCAAAGCGTTTGTAGCTCGGGCTCCACTCGTCGCCATTTCGAATGATTGGCCTCATCTGGTTGAAACGACCCAGAACATGGTGAGCAGTTCGCTCGGAATTGTGGATTCGCAGCGCCTTCTTGCTGCTTTGCAAAAGGGGTTGCGTGGCGAAGAAGTCCCTACCGTTACTTTGACGCGTACGTTGTGTATCGAAGGTTGGCTCAGGGATCTCCGCAAGTTGGGGATTGTGAATCTGAACATGACGCAAAATGCGGAGTTGGCTTGGCAGGGTTCGGCCCAGGGCTGAGGAGAGTAGGGGAGAGATTCTCCGCGTTTTTACTACGCGAAGACGCAGCGGTTCTGGCGGCGCGGGGAATTTAGCGGAAGTGAACGGGAGCAACAGGAGCATGACATGAGTGTGCAGTTTGGGAGATGGAATTTTGAGGGGGAGGCGCCGTGGGCGGAGTACATCGAAAAAGTCGGTGCGACGCTAACGCCTTACGGTCCGGACAGCAATGAAAGGTATGCAAATGGTGGGATGACGATTCTCTATCGCGCGTTTCACACTACGCAGGAGTCGCATCGCGAAGTCCAGCCGCATGTTTCTGCGTCTGGAGCGGTGATTACGTGGGATGGGCGGTTGGACAATCGCGCGGAGTTGATTGACGAGTTGCGTGGTTCGATAAACATAAATTCGACCACGACTCAGTTGGCTGGGAGCGACACGCGCGGGCGGGTTGGAAGAGGCGGCGAGTGGCAAGTGACGAGCGGCGAGTTAAGGCGGAATGGCGATAATTCGCCGCGGCAAGTTACGCGTATGAACTCGGCGCACGAGTTCACGGATACGGAGATTGTGGCTGGGGTGTACGAAAAGTGGGGGGCGGAGTGTTTGGGGAGGTTAATTGGGGATTGGGCGCTTTCGATTTGGAATCCTTGCGAGCGCTGGGTGATTCTGGCGAAAGACCCGATGGGTAAGCGGCATCTGTATTATTCGTTTGACAACAAACAGCTAACCTGGAGCACCATCCTACATCCGCTGGTTTTGTTCGCAGGCAAAACCTTCGAAATCTGCGAAGAGTACATCGCTGGGTGGTTCTCGCCCTTTCCCGCCGCGCATCTGACGCCCTACGTCGGGATCCATGCTGTGCCGCCGTCCTCGTCCGTACACGTCCGGCCTCTGAAGGACGGCGTAAAGCACACCATACGCAAGTATTGGGATTTCGATCCCTCCAAGAAAATCCGCTACCGCACCGACGCCGAATACGAAGAGCACTTCCGCACCGTCTTTGCCATGGCCGTTCGACGCTGCCTCCGCTCCGATCGTCCCGTCCTCGCCGAACTCAGTGGCGGCATGGACTCCTCTTCGATCGTCTGCATGGCCGATGTAGTTATCGCTCGCGCCGATGCAGAAACACCCCGCCTCGACACCATCTCTTGGTACGACAATGGCAATTCCGACTTGGATGAATATCCCTATTTCACCAAGGTTGAAGAAAAGCGTTGCCGAATCGGCTGCCACATTGATCTCGGTTTGCAGAAACAAATAGGTAGCAACTTGCAAAGATCTTTCGCGTCTGAGTTTGAGAACGATTGCTTTGCAGCAATTCCGGATTCTCCCGGTCGTCTAGAGGAATTCTTTAACCAGTATGCGGCGTATATGATGTCGCAGGGAAATCGAGCCGTGCTCTCCGGAATCGGAGGAAACGAGGTGACAGGCGGCGGTGTGCCAACGCCTAGGCAAGAACTCCAAGATCTCTTGGTAAGAGCACGATTTGGTGAACTCGCTCAACAACTGAACGCCTGGGCGGTCAAGATGAGAAAACATCGGCTCCGCATGTTATGGGAAGCCATCAGTGGATTCCTTTCGCTCTCCCTCAGCGATCAAGTGTTGCCCCAAAGTATGCGCCTCGCTCCTTGGTTCGATCCAGGCTTCGTCCGCCGGAATCGCGCAGCTCTCTGCGGTTATCCATCTAGAGTGAAGCTATTTGGTCCCTTGCCAAGTTTTCAGGACAATCTTGTTTCATTGGCTGCCTTGCGAAGAACACTGGCGTACTTTGTCCTCCAGCCAAAGCCACTCCGGGATTTGCGCTATCCCTATCTGGACCGGGGCCTCCTGGAGTTTCTGTACGCAATACCGAGGCAACAAATTGTCCGCCCCGGTCAGCGGCGTTCGCTGATGCGCCGTGCCCTTGTTGGCATTGTCCCGAACGAACTCTTGAACAGAAAGCGAAAAGCATTTGTTCCAACAAAGTCGGAAAACGACAACTTAGTATGGCCCAACTTGGTGGAGATAGATCAACACATGTTCAACAGTTCTTTGCGCATCGTGGATCAAAGTCAATTGTCGGAAGCTTTGCAGAAGGCGTCGCGGAATGAGGACGTCTCTATCGGCGGCTTAAAGCGTACGTTAACCTTGGCGTTCTGGCTACAGCATCTCACGATCCAGGGAGTCCTGTCCAACCCGGTGTCAACCAATGAACAAGGCTGCTCGTTTCACGAAGCGAAGGAAACTCCGAAAGTCCGCTCAGCCAAACAGTTCGGTTAGCTAACTGGTCTGTGACTATCACTAAAGAAAGGAGGTGAAAACCATGAAATATGAAACTCCACAACTGACTGCATTGATGCCTGCCATCGATGCCATTCAGACAGGCAAGGTCATTCCTCCGGTGACTGACAGCCGTCTGCCGGAAAATGGACCCGCGTATGAAGACTCGGAAGAGTAAGTAAGCTGTTGCGGGAGCGCCCGAAATAACGGGCGCTCCCGCAATTTGTTCGCCACTGGATGCTTCATACGTTAATGCCACAGTACGAGGAGTCTTGATGTGAACTTAACGCTTAGTCGGGTCACGAGCCTGACCCCGGAAGGACAAGTATAGCTAGAACTACCGATGGCTTTAATGACTTTATTTAGATAGGGTCAAGAACAACGTCCAATCGTCTTCGGCTAACAAGGACCCGAGTCAATGTTGAGTCAGATCGAGCTGCAGTCAATTTGGTTGATTTACTGATTGCAATCTCCGTAACTCCTGCCAGCGAGCATACTGCTCGGCCTTGGCGGGATCGGGATCTACGTGGCCATTGAGCCAGAAATCATACCAATCGACGCTCATCTCCTGAGACGCGAGGACTTCTTGAGGTTTCTCAAGGACATGTTCACCATTGCGGAAATAGAGCAGCTCTACCGGCTTATTCTGAAGTCGCATCAAAGCATAGACGTCCCAAGAATAAATCAACTCTAAGGGACTGCTCGCCTGAAAAAGTACGGGTACAAGAATTTTATCGGTATTGAATCCAGGAGAATCGGAGAGCCACTTCTGTAACCCTCTGCCAAAAGGCTCGCTGCCGATCATTGCAGCCTGTACCTTGGAGCGTCCAGGTTCTCCGTAATCGGCACCTAGCACGTACTCGCCGAAACTCGCGTAGGTACAGTCGGCCAGCGTTGCTGCTGCAAAGTACCTACCCGCATGGATCAGGGAATCCAGAACGTACCAGCCTGTGCGGCTGAAGCCGATGATGCCCACCCTTTGAGGATCGATTAAGCCCTCAGCATTCAGCCGCTCAATTACTGTTATATAGCCGTCGCGGGCTTCTGCTGCCTCCCGTGGGGTTGAGTTCGCATCACGGCTAAATGTCTCCCCAACCTGCAAGACAACAATTCCACGTGCCGCCAGCGGGCGGGCTGCATTTGCGGTCGTAAAGATACCGTCTGTCAGAAACTCGCTCGGGCGGAACCCGTGCGTTTGAATCACCAAGGGATACCGCCGACCGGCAACATAATCAGGCGGCTTAACAAGGCCGCCAGTCCATTGATGTCCGGCTGTGTCCGACCACTTGTAAACCGTTGCCTGTCCGAACTCAATTCCGGCAAATTCCGGGTTCGGATTCCAAACCTTCTTCGACACGCCGCTGTCAGCATCAGTCGCCATTAAGACCGGTGGTGTATTAAGAGTTTGGTGAACATAGATAGAGAACTGATGGGCGCGCGAACTTCTTGCGGCCTGTTGCACTGCACTCGGATCCGTAACTGTGTTCCAGTTCCCATTCTCCTTGCGGAATATCTCGGGCTCCAAGGCGGCCCAAGTATTAACGGAGGCGTCGAAGTGTAGTGCACCCCAGTAGAACTGGACACGGAAGTTAGTTAGGCTTGGGGCCTCCGCCAGGAGGCGAGAATGTCAAGAAAGCCGAG
>Ga0209517_10004991_pt1 | contig 17118 bp, 13 predicted proteins | sample PeaSoiMetSII2010_FD_187695 | JGI IMG/M metagenome (GOLD analysis project Ga0209517, IMG submission 187695) | Peat soil microbial communities from Weissenstadt, Germany - SII-2010 (SPAdes) (version 2) | ecosystem: Environmental > Terrestrial > Soil > Wetlands > Peat | place: Germany...
GCGTGGCCCAGCCACTCTTGAATCACGGTGATATCGACTCCCGCCAGCAGCAGATGGCTGGCGGTGGTGTAACGCCAAAGATGGACGGGGTGAAGGCGTTTATCTTCCGGCTGCCAGGGTTCAACAGCAAGAAATATGCCCAGGACTTCCAGGTGACCGTGGCGAGAGAAGCTCCCGCAGACCAAGTGTACCGCCCGGAAAACTTTAAGGTCCAAAGTGAGGAACCCGAGCGTACCCCGTCCGGCGCAGTCTCCAAGCAGCGGCGAGCGGAGTGCGAGCCGCTGAGCCAGTCGGAGCGCGACTGGAGGTATGCGATTCGGAAGCTCCAGGCCGGAGAGGATCCACAGAAGATCATCAAAGACATGGAAATTTACCGGAGCCAGGACCGCTCAGATCGCACCGGAAAGTTGGTTCCGGCGAAGGCTCAACCGCACTACTACGCTGAGCACACGGTGATGAAGGCAATGTCGCACCTGGGGATGACACCGCCGGACAAGCCTGCTGCCCGCGAGGGGGAGGTTCAACCCAGCCGATAGGAGGAATAATGTCAAGAATTCTTTGGATATTGCTGCTTAAGAAGCTCTGGCGCCGGAAGAGGCGCAAATAAGGCCCCGACTTTTCCCGAGGATAACCTGATGTCGACGCTTCGCACACTGCTACGGTGGGCTGTGCTCACATCGCTACTTTCGGCCGTACTCTTTCTCGCTGCGGGGAGCATATGGATTCCCTCACTTTGCGATTACGTCGCTGTGCTGTCGGCTCTGCTGTTGTTCACGATGCTTTCAGTGGACCCAGAGCTCGCGCGGGAGCGAGCCCACCCGGCGGGTACGGACATCGATTCCCATTCGCGTACCGCCAGCGGGTTCTTATTTCTCGTGACCGTCACATTTGCGGCCCTGGATGTCGGACGCCTCCACCAGTCGGACAGCGTCCCGTTCTTCTGGCAGATCGCCGCTATCATGGTATTTGCGGCAGCGCTGATTCTGCAAGCAGCGGCGATGATCGTGAACCCGTTCTTCTCGCCGGCGCTTCGCATCCAGGCCGAGCGCGGCCATGCGGTGATTACCCGCGGGCCGTACCGTTTCCTGCGGCATCCCGGATACCTCGCGATGCTTATTGCTGTTCCCGCATCGGCGCTCGCCGTGGGATCGTGGCTCGCCTTGATTCCAGGTTTTGCTTTCAGCGCAGTGATCATCCGCCGCACGGCGCTCGAGGATCGTTTTCTGCAATCTCATCTCCCAAGCTACGACCGGTACGTGTTCAGGGTTAGATACCGGCTGTTCTGTGGAATCTGGTAGGGCGCAACACAAGGAAATTGGAGATTCAAATGGAGGAAGAAACAACTCAACCATCGCAGCACGAACTGGCAGTCTCTGCACAAAGAATCGAGCGCTCGATCCTAGTGATACGGGACCAGAAAGTGATCGTCGACTCAGACTTAGCGGACCTTTACGGGGTCAGCACCAAGGTATTCAACCAAGCGGTCAAACGGAATCAGGACCGCTTTCCCGAGGACTTCATGTTTCGCCTGACCCAAGAAGAGAAGACGGAGGTGGTCACAAATTGTGACCACCTCCGTAAGTTGAAGTATTCAAATGCCTTGCCTTCCGCCTTCACCGAGCATGGGGCCATTATGGCGGCTAATGTCCTCAACACACCGAGGGCAATCACCATCAGCGTTTATGTGGTCCGTGCCTTCGTCAAACTTCGGGGTTTGGTCAACACTCAAAAGGACTTTTCCCGAAAACTGGAAGATTTGGAGAAGAGGCTTGGGGAGCACGACGAAAAGTTTGAGGTTGTGTTTACGGCGATCCGAGAACTGATGCAGCCGGCTGTCGACCCGCCCAAGCGCCGAATCGGGTTTTCGACCAATGAGGAGGAATCGCAATGAATGGCCTCGACCAGAAAATACCAGTGGATCCTTCCGACGATAGGCGCCAACTAAACCGCCTTGAGGTTGCTGTTGATGTCAAGACAGCCGCCCACTTTCTTGGCGTCAGTCCTTCCTTGGTGTATGCTTACGTTGAGCGAAAGCAGATTCCCCATTTCCGGATGATGGGCCGCGCAATCCGATTCAGCCTCGCTGAACTCGAAAAGTGGCGGCTCAGATTCTTTGTGAATGGAGGAATCAATGAGTAGGGCACGCAAGATCGGGGGGACCGTTTATCCCCGAATGGATTCGGTATTTTTGTGGATATGCTATCGAGACCGTGAGGGCCGGGTAGTTAAAGAGTCCACTGGCACGGCAGATCCGGAGCAAGCAGACCGTTTCTTAAGAGAACGACTCGACGCCAAGGATGCGGGGTTGTTGCGCACGGTCCTCGCGGGCAAGAACCTCACTTTCGCAGAGTGGGGAGACTGGTTTTTGGAGAGACGATCAAGGCCACCCTTTCGAACACAGAAGACACACTTGCTGAATATCAGGATTCTCGACCTTTTCAAGTCAACGATCGCGAATACACGGCTCCTAGATATCACACCGGAAGCCATCGAAGAGCACCTGCGCCGACGCCTCAGCGCTGGCAAGAAAGTGCGAACCAAGATGGGAATCAAATACCGAGGGACGATCAGCTCGATGACTGTCCACCAGGAATTTCGTGTTCTCAGACGCATTCTAAACGTTGCCGTTAAGCAAAAACGGCTGGCCAGTAATCCGTGCTCAGCGGTCGAATTCCCCGTCAGCACAACGAGCGCAACTCACAAGCCACATTACATGACTGCGTCTGAGCGGCAGCGAATCGAATTCTGTGCTCCTAGTCACCTGAAGAACGTTGTCATTATTATTTCGGAAATGGGCCTTCGGCCGTACAAGGAGCTCATGCCGATGAAGAAATCTCAAGTCGACCTTGAGAATTCGCTCGTCTACATCCCTGATTCCAAGACACCCAGTGGGATAGGGGATATGCCCATGACTGGCTTGGCAAAAGAGGCATTCAGAACGCAGATGGAGGCGGCACAGAGTTCCGAATACATTTTCCCGACTACCAAAGGTAAAGCAGCCAAGCCGTACCTCACCACCCTCAAAACGACTTGGAGAGCAACCCTGAAACGTGCGGGCGTCCCATATTTTCCCCTGTACCACTTACGCCACACCTTCGCCAGCAGACTCAGTGCCGGTGGGGTCTCTGACCACTTTGTCACTCTCATGTTGCGTCAGGGGGATGCACAGGTCTTCAAGCGTTACAGTCAAGCCAAGCTAAACATGATGCGCGAAGCCCTCGATAAACTCGACCGAAATGCGAATGAGCACCAACTTGATTCTGTTACGTCGAGGCCAAATTAGGGGGTTTTATTACGGTTTTGTTACGTTTTGGGCTTTTCAACCGAGTATGGAAAATGGGAGAGCATAGAAGGGAAAAGACTTAGATGGTGAGCCGTGAGGGAATCGAACCCCCAACCTACTGATTAAGAGTCAGTTGCTCTACCGATTGAGCTAACGGCCCGCCGAATGATTTACGGGATCTAAGCTGGACGATGCAGCGGCAAACAGCGCGGCTGCTTTCCGGTGAACTCTCTACTCAGGCCACTTGCGGATTTCAGTTCTGTTCTTCCGGAGGTTCCACCGATACTGATACGCTACGGGGCATGGACTGAACGTAACGGTAAACGACCGTAACGCTCGAAGGCCCCACTAACTGCGCAAACGAAAACGCATCCGCCACGGCGCGTCCCATAGTTGTAACGCACTCAGTGTAGCACAAACTCGACCGGCGTTTTCAAAATTTGTCGCAGGTTTGCTGGAGACTTCGGAGCTTCACACTGCGCCATCGCGTGGGAACGCTTCGTTCGCACAAGCCGCGGACCTTGGGAAGCAGGTGTGAGCTGCCCGGCTCATAATCAGGCAGTAGCTCGAATCGCGGATCTACTTTCGGCGGCCAAAACCCTCCTCCAGCGCGATGCGGACGAGTTGGCTGCGGGTCCGCACACCGGTTTTGTGGAAGAGTTGTTGCAGCGCTGCCTTCACCGAACTTTCCGAGATATCAAGGCGCGCCCCGATTTCCTTATTGCTGAAACCCTCGAACACACCCTGCAGTACTTGATTCTCCCTTTCCGTGAAGGGCCGGTTTGAGTCCTGCGTCTCCTGCCGTTTGGTTGCTTCGACCAACGCCTGCACGGAGGTCTGGTCCAGCCACGTCTCACCCGTCATCACTTTGCGGATGGCACGGGCGAGCGAGACCGGCGAGCTGTGCTTGGTGAAAATCCCGCCTACCCCCAGCCTCACCGCCTCGACCGACTGGGCATCGCTCATTCCGGCGGTGACGATGAGGAAACGCCCCTCGAAGCCCATCTTGCGCGCGCGCGCAATGAACTGGAAGCCATTTTCTTTTCCCAGGTCATAGTCCAGCAACACCAGATCAATCGGTTGATGGCGCAAGATATCGATGGCCTTATCGACTGTCGCGCAGTGTCCCGACATTTCCAGGTCAGGCTCGCTGTCCACCAAGCGGCTCAGGCCTTCTCGGAAAAGAGCGTGGTCATCCAGTAAGAGGATCCGGATCTTATGCATCTGTCTTTGACCCTCCCTCCTCGCCACCTTGCTCCACACAAGGCACCAAGTCCAAAGCGAAGCAACATCCGGGAGGTCCCGGCTCGTAACGGAGGTCACCCTTAAACGTCCTTACCAGAGCCCGCGAGAGATATAAGCCCAGCCCGGTGGCTTCCGCCCCTTCCTGAAAGGGTTGAAAGAGACGTTCCGGATTGGAAATGCCGGGACCCGTATCCCGGACACGCACCACAACGCGTTCACCCTCCACAGACGCGCTGACTCTGAGCTCTTTCACGTCGCGGTCTTCCATGGCTCGCAGACTGTTCTTGGTGAGGTTCAACAGAGCCTGCAGGAGATTGTGGCGATCCGCCCACACGCGCGGCAAATCTTCGGGCACATGCCAGCGAACCAGGACACCAGATTCTTGCAGGGAGGGCAAGGATACGATGCGCAATTCGTCGAGAATCTCGCCGAGGTCAACACTCGCCGGTTCCTCGCTTCCTGCGCTCTGCCGCAACTCGAAGGCGGCCACCTTGCCCAAACCTTCCACAAGGTCTCGCAGAGCGCGGAAATCCTCGCTCCCGGTCAACTCCGGACGGCGCGAGAGATTTTCGCAAGCCACGGCGATTGCGCCGCAGACATTGCGGATCTCATGCGACACAGCCCCGACCGCCAGGCGGGAAGCCACCATCAAATACTGGAGGCTCGACTCCTCTTTGTCGCGAAGGTCCTCAGAGCTATCCACCAGCATGGCGGCCAACCTGGGCCCGGCGCTCGTCTTGTAGGTGGAAAACCAAACGTCCGCGAGAAACACCTCCCCATCACGGCGCCGGCCGCTGCACTGCATCGCAGTGCGGAAGCGGGGCGCGGCTTCTTCGGCCGGAGGCACTCGGGCCAAAGGTGGAAGAAAGTTCTTGATGGATTGGCCCGGCAAGGTCTCGGGCTCGAATCCCAGCAGGCGGTGCGCGGCTTGATTGGCCATCACGATCTTGCCCGCCGATTCCACCGTCAGGATGGCCGCCGGGCTGCTCTCGATGAGGGCCTGCAACTGCTGCTCAGCGTCCCGCCGCAGCGCGGCCTCTTGCTCGACCTCCCGCACATGTTGCTCCGTGAGCCGGCGGTTCTTGCCGGATTCATAAGCGAAGAGGCCCGCGCCAAAGTAGGAAGTGAACATGAACAGGTCGCGCGGCACTCCTGCGGCCGCATCCCACGCAAAGGGAGCAAAGCGTTCGGCAAGAAAGGTACACACTCCTCCCAGCAATGCCAGTTGCCAGCGCGGCAGGCAGCTTCCCACAATCAACATGGGGAAAAGATACAGAAAGCCAAAAGAGACGTTCAGTTCGACATACCAGTCGATTAGGGCCACCGTTAAGATCATGACCCCCGCAACAAGAAGTAGCTTGGTGCGGCTCAGCCTTAGGAATGAGGAAAGCATATCGCTGTCGCCTGCAGCCTACGTTCGCATTGAAATATCAAGCCAGGATGCAATTCTACCAAAACACCGCGCAACGTCTTGAGAATTGGCGGGAAGATAGGGCAGGGCTGTCCGAAAGATAGGCAATCGTGCCCGCAAGATAACTGGAGGATGTTCCGGCAAACGGCTTATTGTGGTTTTGATATCGCAGAGTGCCGCATTCATGAGTGCAAACCGTGATGTCTCAGAGCGCAGACGGCCAGCAATAACAGGAATGACTTCTTAATCCGTTCGCGTTCGCTCATCACCGAGGCGTTGGCCTGAGGCGCTTCGGATGCGTGCCGAAGAGCGCTCGCAATTTGCCGGAGGAACAACAATGGAAGTTCGGATTCATATCGGCAAGAGATTCGCCCTGTTGTTCGGCGCGGCCATGGCGGTCGCCGTCGTAATGGCCCTCGTGGAATCCGGCCGCAGCCGCGAACAGGTTTCGAGCGCGAATGCTCCACTGGAGACAAGCCCCGGCTCGAGCGCGCATTCTTCCCAAGCGACTCTGGATCTGACATCCACACAACTGAACTCCATCAAGGTGGAGCCGATTGGAACCTTCCACTTTCCCGTTGACCGAGAAGCTGTCGGCAGCATTGATTATGATGGAGACTTGTCGGTTCAAGTTTTCCCGACTTACCAGGGAACCATCATCGCTACCCTGGTGCAGTTGGGCACCGAAGTTCACATAGACCAACCTCTGTACACCATCAAGAGCCCCGACCTGATTCAGGCTGAGTCAACTTTGATCGGAGCGGCGGCGACTTATGAGTTGACCAACAAGGAGTTGGCGCGCGTCCGAGGATTAGCAGGCATTGCGGAGCGCGAGAGGGAACAAGCGATTTCGGATCAACAAACGGCGGAGGGCGCGCTCAAAGCCGCGCGAGATGCGGTGCGAGTCTTCGGCAAGACAGATGCCGAGATCGATCAGATGATTGCCTCGCGCAAGATCGATCCCGCCCTGATGGTGCGCAGCCCCATCCCCGGCAAGATTACTTCCAAAAACGCGCAACCGGGGTGGTTCGTCCAGCCCGGAAACCTGCCGGCGCCCTATTCGGTATCGGACGTCACCATCAAATGGATGCTGGCTAATGTGGTGGAGAGCGAGATTGCGCTCTTCCACTTGGGCGAACCGGTCGAGGTCCGTGTGATCGCCTATCCTGACCGCGTGTTTCTGGGAAGGGTTGCGAAGATCTACGAGTACGTTGACCCGGGCACGCACCGCGGAACGGTCCGTTCTGAGATCGCGGATCCCAAAGATGAACTGCATCCCGGAATGCTCGCGAACTTTGTCATCCGAGTTAAAGCCCCCGTAGTCGCCACCGCGATTCCCGCCAATGGGGTGGTCCGCGAAGCCGACGGCACCATGAACGTCTGGGTGACGACCGATCGCCATCATTTTGTGCAGAAGAACGTCAAAGTGGGCCTGCGCAAGGACGGCTGGGTCGAAATTCTCGAGGGCCTGCGACCAGGAGAATTGGCCGTAACAGACGGCGCGGTGTTTCTGAGCAACATGCTGGAAGCACCGCCGAGCGACTAGCTTCATCCCGCCCCGAAGGGGCGAACTACCTCAGCCCAGGCCAACGGCCTGGGTCCGAGAACCCCTCCCCGGCTGGCCGCAAGCCCCGAAGGGGCGAGATAGCGTTCTGGGATCCGCGCGGCTGGTGGCTGAGGCGCGCGTTGTGGTTTTTGTCACGCCCTTTCAGGGCTTGAGAACAAGGAAGCAGGGTGGATCTTTCTGACCCAGGCCGTTGGCCCATAAGCGTTAACCTAAAGATGTGAGGCATACTAGAGCCGCGGAGCGGCGTCAGAAAGTAGCCCACGGCGTAAGCGGTGGGACGCCGTGCCGCGTTCATATCCGCAGCCCCGGAGGGGCGACAGAGAAGGTGGCGCAGTATCTGCCGCCCCTCCGGGGCTGAGACAACGCCAGGGCCGCTCCTCCGTCCCACGGCTTACGCCATGGGCTACTCTCTGTCGGCCCTCCGGGCCTCCGGAAGCGGCGAGTCAGGCCGACGTAGCGCGAGCTGAGCCATTAGGTTAACGCTTATGGGCCGTTGGCCGGGGCTGTGCTAGGCCGCCCCGTTGGGGCTACGAGACGAGCCGCCATGTTTAAATCTCTCATCTCATTTTGTCTCAGTCGCCGCCCGATTGTGGTGCTCGGCCTGTTGTTGTTCGCAGGCGCAGGGTTCATCGCCTTCAAGCTGCTCAACATCGAGGCCTACCCAAATCCCACGCCGGTGATTCTGGAGATTACCGCCCAAGCTCCCGGCCTTTCGGCGGAGGAGATGGAGCGTTATTACACGTTGCCCACGGAAATCGGACTTTACACTACGCCCGGCATCGACGTCATCCGCTCGACTTCGTTTTATGGCTTGTCATTCGTGCGCGTCACCTTCAAATACGGCGTCGACTACAACTTCGCCTACGCCCAGGCCTCGGTGGCGATGCAGCAGAACGTCAATCTGCCGGGCGGCCTGGTGCCCACGATCCAGGCGAACAGCTCAACCGGAGAAATCTATCGTTATCAGGTTGTTGGTCCACCCCATTTCGGCATCACCAATCTGCGCACCGTGCAGGACTGGATCGTGGCGCGCCGCCTGCTGACTATCCCTGGAATTGCGGCGGTCAACAGTTGGGGCGGTCCCACGAAAGAATTCGACGTCGAAGTGGATCCTCACAAGCTGGAAGCTTACAACGTCTCCGTGCCCCAAATCCTCACCGCGCTCGGCAACGCTAACCTGAACGTGGGCGGGCGCGAAATCCGTATTGGTCAGCAGTCCATCAACATCCGCGGGGTCGGTCTGATTGATGACGGCGGTAACGACGATTTGAGGCGGGGTTACAAGGTTGACGATATCGAAAACGTGGTTCTCACCCAGGTCAACGGTGTGCCGGTGCTGGTGCGGGATGTCGCCCAGGCTTCCGTGGGCTATCGTCCCAGGCTTGGCATTCTAGGGCGCGACCGGCAGGACGATGTGGTGGGTTCGATTGTGGTGATGCGGCGAACCGAAAAAACCGCCGACATGATTCCCAAGGTCAAAGCCGCCATTGACAAACTGAATCATGACGGCAGCCTGCCGCCGGGTGTTCACGTCCTTCCTTATTACGACCGCTCGTCGTTGATCGCCATCACCACGCACACCGTTTTGCACAACCTGATTTTCGGATGCCTGCTGGTCTTCTTCATCCAGTGGATTTTTCTGGGCAATCTGCGCAGCGCCACGATCGTAGGATTAAACATCCCCTTCGCGCTTTTTTTCGCCACCATCCTCCTGGTGATTACGGGTGAGAGCGCGAACCTGCTCTCCGTCGGCGCGGTAGACTTCGGCATCATTGTGGATTCCGCCGTAATCCTGGTCGAAAATATTTTCAAGAATTTCCAGCGTGATCCGGAAGAGCGAGGTAGTTTGCTGCAGCGTTTGGCGGAAGGCGGCTGGGGACCCGATCCGACAGGGCCCTCCGGGTCCGAGCCCGCCAGCGTGTCCCACGCATGGACCGACCGCTTGCGACTGATTCTGATCAGCGCCATGCAGGTGGATAAGGCGGTTCTGTTTTCGGCGCTCATCACGGTGGCGGGCTTCGTGCCCTTGTTCACCATGCAAGGCGTGGAAGGCCAAATCTTCGGCCCCATGGCCCGCACTTACGGCTACGCCCTGGCCGGAGCTTTGCTGGCAACGTTCACGGTCACGCCTGTTATCGCTTCTTTGTTGCTTCCCAATCGTGTAAAGGAAGCCGAAACCTTCCTCGTGCGCATGTTGCACCGGTTATACGATCCGGCGCTGCGTTTTTCACTAAGCCACCGCCTTCTGGTGGTGGGGATTGAATTGACCGTCTCTTTGGGAACTTTTTTCGTGATCGCACCGAGACTCGGCAGCGAGTTTCTTCCGCATTTGGAGGAAGGCAACTTTTGGATCCGCGCTTCCATGCCCATCACGCTCTCGCTTCAGGATGGCGAGGCGGCAACCAGAAAAATGCGCGAGATTCTGCTCAGGCATCCTGAGGTGATCACCGTCGTCTCGCAGCACGGCCGTCCGGATGACGGCAGCGACGCAGCGCCGTTTTCAAACGTCGAACTCTTCGCGCCGCTTAAGCCCTTCGACGAATGGCCAAAGGGCGCGACCAAAGATAAGCTAACCGACCAGATTCAAGCGGAGTTCGATAACGAACTGCCGGGGGTTGTCTTCAATTTCTCGCAATACATTGAGGACAACATCGAGGAAGGGATTTCGGGTGTCAAGGGCGTCAACTCGGTCAAAGTCGTCGGCCCCAATCTCCAAATCATCACCCAACTCGCCGAACAGATCCGCGACCAGATGAGCCGCGTTCGCGGCATAACCGACCTCGGCATCTTCCCGGTCCTTGGGCAGCCGAACTTGAACATCAAGGTGGATCGCGCCAGGGCCGCACGCTATGGCCTCAATTCCGGCGATGTAAATACGGTCGTGCAAGCGGCCATGGGCGGAGCCGTAGCAACCTCGGTCCTCGAGGGCGACCGGCAGTTCGAGTTGGTGGTCCGCTACACGCCGGAATACCGCGACACCATCGATAAGGTCCGCAATATTAAAGTGGCCTACCAAACCAGCAGCGGCGCGAACGCTTACATCCCCTTGAGCGAACTGGCGACCATAACCCTGGATACGGGAGCGGCTTGGGTTTATCACGAGAGCGTGCAGCGCTTCATTCCGGTGAAGTTCAGCGTTCGCGGCCGCGACTTGGGAGGCACCGTAGAAGAAGCTCAGAAGCGGATCGCGGACAATGTGAAATTACCGCCGGGATACCGCCTGGTTTGGGCCGGCGAGTTCGGCGACCTTCAGGAAGCGAAGAAACGTCTGGAGATCATTGTACCCATCAGCTTCATCTTGATTGCCGGAGCCCTCTACAGCCTGTTCAATAACTTTCGCGACAGCATGCTGGCGCTCGCCGGCATCCCTGACGCCGTCGTGGGCGGCATCCTGGCCCTCTATATCTCCGGCCTCCACTTCAGCATCTCCGCCGCCATTGGCTTTGTCTCGCTCTTCGGAGTGTCCGTCATGGACGGTATCCTGATGATTACCTTTTACGAACACGAAAGGGCCAAGGGCTTTGCGCCCACGGACGCGATGTTCCGCGCTGCAACCACCCGCATGCGTCCCCTGCTGATGACGGCGCTTTCGGCCTGCATCGGCCTGTTTCCGGCGGCAGTCTCCACGGGCATCGGCAGCCAGGTCCAGCGCCCGCTCGCTACCGTAATCGTGGGCGGCATGCTGGTCGGCCCCGTCATGCTCCTTCTGGCAGTACCGGCCTTGCGGATGATCTTCCTCGGCCGCGACAATCAGCATACGGCGGAGGTTCACTCGTGAGGAAAGCGGCGTATCCCATTCGCGTTCTTTGCGCGCTCGTTTGTCTGCTCGATGGCCCTCTCCTTCTTGAATCTGTGAGCCCTCTCCCTTGGGGAGAGGGTGTCCCGCGACCGGCAGTTTCATCAACTGGCGCGGGACGGGTGAGGAGTCTCTCCGCCGCACCATCTCGAAGCATCAACCGTTCCACGCGTTCTTCAAACAATCACCCGCGTCCCGTGCAAGCAAATGCCCTGAATGTTCATCAACGGGTGGCAAACAAACCGGCCGGCGGGGCAAAAAGCGTTACGCGAGCCGCCGCACTAACATTCACCAACGTTCGCCATCGCGGGCCTAACCCGGCGATCGTAGGTGGACCTGCGAAGACCCAAGCGAGAACAACGAGTTCGCTCAGTGGAACCGGTATGAGCAGGAGGCGTTAAAAGGTTGCGCCAATCGCCGCAAGGCGCAGCGCGGAGCGGGCCGGGTGAGGGGTTACTTCCGAAGAATCTGAACACCCGTTCCGTTCTAGAGGTCAACCTCGGGATTCGGACTAAACCTATGTTTCGCATAACCAAATCGCTGCTCACTGTTTTTCTGGTGGCGGCTCTGCTACTCGCCCCAAGTTGCGTAGTAGGGCCGAGTTTTAAGAAGCCCGCCCCGCCCGACGTGGGCGGTTACACTCCCAGTCCGATTTCGACAACCAGCGAAACACCCAACGTCGCCGGGGGAGAGGCGCAGCGCCTGGTCGAGGGCAAGGACATTCCGGGGGAGTGGTGGACGGTGTTTCACTCGCAACCCCTCGACGATTTGATTGAGCGCGCGCTCAAGGCCAATCCCGACCTCAAGTCAGCGCAAGCGGCGTTGCTCGAGGCAAGAGAAAACGTGCTGGCCCAGCGCGGTTTTTACTATCCCAATGTCTCCGGAAGTTTTACGGCGACCCGGGCGAGGTCGGCGGCCGACCTCTCACCCATCCTTAGCGCCAACATCCAGAATTACAGCCTTTACACGCCGCAGGTAAGCGTCTCATTTGTTCCTGACGTTTTCGGCCTGAACCGGCGAACCGTGGAGTCGCTCGCAGCGCAAGCTCAGCAAGCACGTTTTGCCCTGGCCGCAATGCATATCACGTTGAGCTCGAACGTCGCCGCTGGAGCCATCCAGGAGGCGTCCTTGCGAGGCCAGATTGACGCCACTCAGGAGCTCATCAAAATCAACGCGGAAATGCTGAACATTCTGAAGCAGCAATACACGAGTGGCTATGCGGGCCAACTCGACGTGGCCGCGCAGGAATCGCAACTTGCGCAAGTCGCCGCCACCTTGCCGCCGCTGCTCAAACAGTTGGCGCAACAACGGGACGCGCTCGCGGCCATGGCGGGCGGTTTCCCCAACCAGGATTTGGCTGAGAAGTTTGACCTCTCGATTCTGCAACTGCCGCAAGAACTGCCGCTGAGCCTTCCGTCGAAACTCGTCGAGCAGCGCCCGGATGTGCTCCAAGCCGAAGAAAACCTGCATGCGGCCAGCGCCCAAATTGGCATCGCCATCGCCAACCGCTTTCCGAGTTTTGCCCTGACCGCTGACGGGGGCAGCGCGCCGACGGCCATCAGCAAGATGTTCTCAGGGGGCAATGGCTTTTGGGATTTGACCGCAGGAATCACGCAGCCCATCTTTGACGCCGGCACCCTGAAGCACCGTGAGCGCGCCGCGAAAGCCGCCTTCACGCAGGCCACCGAACAATACCGCAGTACCGTTCTCGCCGCATTTCAGAACGTTGCCGACACGCTGCACGCTCTCGAGCAGGACGCCGATGCCCTGAAAGCCGCCAGCGCCGCCGCACACGCCGCCAAGGTGACGCTCGATCTCACCACGGCGCAAGTGGGGGCGGGCTATGCGGGCTATCTTGCGTTGTTAAGCGCGGAGCAGGCCTACCAGCAAGCCGTGATTAATCTCGTGCAAGCGCGGGCTAATCGATTTGCCGACACGGCAGCGCTGTTTCAGTCATTGGGAGGCGGCTGGTGGAACCGCCCGGATATACCTAAGATTTAATGTGCAACGCGGGTGGCGCAAACGTTGCGACGCCTTTTGTCGCGATGTATGCCCCCATCATCGGGCCCGGGACGTGCCGCCGGGAGGCCAAGGCATGCAAATCGTGGCATGGCTGCCCCCGACGACCCCAAAGGGCGCACACATGCCGACAACTACTGTCGGCACGTATGCGCCACCCGTGACTTACTCACCAGGGCGGCGGTCGGTCTCCTGCCGTCCGGGTTTAGTGACGAAGACATGGTAGGTGACGGCGTCCCAGGCGTTGTGAATGCCGGCGAAGAGCAGCAGTAGGGCTGCCGCGCCAACGCCAAACAGGGCCACACGCGCATGGGCGAGCACCGCGTAAGCTGATCCTGCCAACCCGACGTACGCTGCGAAGGGCAGCAGAGCGTGAAACAACCAGTCCTCGAACTCGGGCTGGTATGCGGACTGCTTTCGCATGCGCCGAGCCACGATGATCTGGTACGCGACCCCGTTGAGGCCGAGTAAACCCCAAAGAACTGCGGCCCCGCCGATTCCGTGCCAGGGTGCACACGAAACCGTTGAGAGTAACAGCACGGCGCCGAAATGAACGATGTTCGGAGTTCCAAAAGCGGCGCCCGCCTGGGCCGCACCGGGGCCACGGGGCAAGTCGGCGATGAGCGCCATGACGACGAACTGCAATCCGATCAGGGCGCCGGCAGACGAACCGACGATCACGTAAAAGTTCTCCCATCCCGCGAGTTCTGTCATGCCGTCACCTCGTATTGGGTCGGACCGAAAGGCTGGCGCAGAGCGAAGCTCTGTGGCGGGTGGAATCCCGGTCCCGAGGGCCGCAGAGCTTCGCTCTGCGCCAGCCCCGTTTACTCGGATTTCAGCGAAGCCATGTCGATGGAGAAGCGGTACTTCACATCGGACTTGAGCAGACGCTCGTAGGCTTCGTCGAGTTTCTGGATGGGGATGACTTCGACATCGGAGGTGATGTTATGCGCGCCGCAAAAATCGAGCATCTCCTGGGTCTCGGCGATGCCGCCGATGATCGACCCGGAAAGGCTTCGGCGACCGAACAGCAGGCTGGGGGCAGCGACGGCGAAAGGCTTCGAAGGCAAGCCGACCAGGGTGAGGTTGCCGTCGCGGCGGAGCAGGTTGAGATAGGCGTTGATGTCGTGCTCGGCGGAGACGGCGTCGAGGATGAAATCGAAGCTCGAGGAGTGCTTCTTCATCTCTCCGGCATTGCGGGAAATGACGATTTCGTCGGCGCCCAGGCGCAGCGCGTCATCCTTCTTGTGAGGTGATGTTGTGAATACAACGACGTGCGCTCCGAGCGCGTGAGCAATCTTCACGGCCATGTGGCCCAGCCCGCCGAGACCGACCACGCCAACTTTCTTGTCTTTCGTGACGCACCAATGCCGCATGGGTGAGTAGGTCGTGATTCCGGCGCAAAGGAGAGGCGCGGCGTCGGCGAGATTGAGGTTGGAAGGGACCCGCAGCACAAAACGCTCATCGACTACGATGCTGTCAGAATAGCCGCCGTAGGTTACGCCGCCCAAATGCTTGTCCGGCGAGTTGTAGGTGAGGACCATGTTCGGGCAGAACTGCTCGAGGCCGGCGTGGCACTCCGGGCAAGTGCCGTCGGAGTCGACCATGCAGCCGACCGCGGCGAAATCGCCGGGCTTGAACTTGCCGACCGCGGAGCCGACCTTGGTGACACGCCCAACAATCTCGTGGCCGGGGATGCAGGGGTAAACAGTAGGCATGACTTCGTTCCACTCGTCACGCACAGCGTGAAGATCGGAGTGGCAGATACCGCAGAAGAGGATTTCAATCTGCACGTCTCGTTCGGTTGGATCGCGCCGCGAGATGGTGGTCGAGGCAAATGGCGACGTCGCGCTGGCGGCGGAATAAGCTTTCGATTTGTACATACGTTTACGCTCCTCAAGTCGGAAATTGATTAAGTGAAGTTTGTTACATTAGTGAGGCTTTTCGAGAGCCCGGGCCGAGCGCCGACAAACCGGATTCACGCCAAGACGCAAAGAACGCAAAGCTCGCAAAGAAAAGCAAAGGCTTGTACTCGGCGATTCTCGGCGTTATGCGATTGCTTCACACGTTCTCAGAATCAGGCTTGGTATTGTTCGTCGCTGACGTGCTCCAGCCAGTCGACGGTCTTGCCATCGAGTTTTTCCTGAATGGCGATGTGCGTCACGGCCGTATTCGGCGTGGCCCCGTGCCAATGCTTCTCGCCGGGAGAAAACCAGACGACGTCGCCGGGCCGGATTTGCTCGAGCGGGCCGCCCCAGCGCTGCGCGAGGCCGCAGCCCGAGATCACAACGAGGGTCTGACCGAGCGGATGCGTATGCCATGCAGTCCGCGCGCCCGGTTCGAACGTTACGCTGGCGCCTTGAACGCGTGCGGGATCCGGCGCCTGAAAAAGCGGATCGATTCGCACCGTGCCAGTGAACCAATCTGACGGCCCTTTCGCGGAAGCTTGCGTCCCAACCCTTTTAATCTCCATATTACACTCCTATTCTTCACTCCTCACCCGCCCTTACGCCAGCGGCTGAGCTGTCCGGAATGGCGCCGGCTGACACGTTTTTGTCGATCAACGATAAGTGATACGCTCCATGGCCTCGGGGTACCGGGCCCCTTGGATCTTGATCGTCGAGGCGGCGCTTTCGATTTCGCGCAGATCGTCCGGCGTGAGTTCGACAGAGACTGCGCCGATGTTTTCTTCGAGACGCGCCAGTTTGGTTGTGCCGGGAATTGGAACGATCCACGGCTTCTGGGCCAGCAGCCAGGCGAGCGCGATCTGAGCCGGCGTCGCCTTCGTCCGCTCTCCGATCTGGCCCAGCAAATCGACCAGCGCCAGATTCGCCTTGAGCGCCTCCGGCGTGAAGCGAGGCAGGGAACTACGAAAATCCGTTTTGTCAAACCTCGCATTTTCGTCGATCTTGCCTGTAAGGAAGCCCTTGCCCAACGGGCTGTAAGGAACGAACCCTATCCCGAGTTCCTCGAGCGTCGGTAGCACTTCCTCTTCGGGGCGTCTCCACCAGAGCGAGTATTCGCTCTGGACTGCCGTGACCGGTTGGACGGCGTGGGCGCGACGAATCGTCTTTGCTGCCGCTTCCGAAAGGCCGAAGTGCTTGACCTTGCCTTGCTGAATCAGGTCCTTTACCGCCCCTGCCACGTCCTCGATCGGGACCTCCAAGTCAACACGGTGCTGGTAGAAGAGATCGATCGCGTCGACCCTGAGGCGCTTGAGCGAGGCATCGGCGACCTGCTTGATATGCTCCGGCCGGCTGTCCAACCCGGCCAAACCTCGTTCCACCTTGGGATCGATTTTCCACCCAAACTTTGTGGCGATCACCACTTGCCCACGGAAAGGAGCCAGGGCTTCGCCTACGAGTTCTTCGTTAGTATACGGGCCGTAGGCCTCGGCTGTGTCGAAGAAGGTGACGCCGCGTTCCACAGCCGACCGGATCAAAGCGATCATCTCCTGCTTGTCTTTGGGCGGGCCGTAAGAAAAGCTCATTCCCATGCAGCCCAGCCCGAGAGCCGAAACCTCCAAGTCGCTCTTTCCCAGTTTGCGCTTCTGCACTGTTTCTCCTCCCAACGTACGCTCACAGACGTGACCCGCCGTTTTGGTTAAATCTGATTTGGCTGCCTTAATAAACCTCGAGAACGGAACGGATGTTTAGATTTTTCGGAAGTAACCCCTCACCCGTCCCGCCCCGGCTGAAGAGAGCGCCGGCTGCGGGCCACCCTCTCCCCAAGGGAGAGGGCCGTCAACACTGATCGATTTCAGCCCTCTCCCTTGGGGAGAGGGTGGCGAGAGTAGC
>Ga0209517_10004993_pt1 | contig 17116 bp, 16 predicted proteins | sample PeaSoiMetSII2010_FD_187695 | JGI IMG/M metagenome (GOLD analysis project Ga0209517, IMG submission 187695) | Peat soil microbial communities from Weissenstadt, Germany - SII-2010 (SPAdes) (version 2) | ecosystem: Environmental > Terrestrial > Soil > Wetlands > Peat | place: Germany...
CTGAAGGATGTAATTCTCTAGCGCCGCCGTGGGAACGGTCGTTGGCGTGACGATGGGCAGCGCGATCCGGACCCATTCGGAATCGAAGAAGAAAAACAGCTTGTCGTGTCTGATCGGACCGCCCAGGCTCCCCCCAAAATGGTTTACGGTGGATCGAGGCTGGTGACTGCCCGGCGTGGCGTTGGTGAAGAAATCCGCCGCGTTGAACCTGGATCCGTTCCACAGCTCATACAGATTCCCGTGGAATCGGTTCGTGCCCGATTTGGTGACATAGTTGACCTGCGACGCGCCGTAGCGGCCTTGGTCGACGGCGTAGGACAGCGTGTTCACCGTCACTTCGGCGATGGAGTTGAGACCCAGCACCAGGTTGGTAGACAATCCGCTATTCAAATTGGTCAACGGGTCGTTGCTCTCGAGACCGTCGACGATGTAGCCATTCGCGAGCGCGGGCAGGCCGTTGAACTCGACATTGCCATAACCGTTGGACGAGCCGACGAAATCGTTTCCACTTCCCGCGGTATTGATCAGCGCGCCGGGCGCGAACTGCAGCGGATACGTCAGGTCTCCTCCGGGATTGGGCAGGTTTTCAAGCGCTGGTGCGGAGAGGGTACTGGAAGTATTGGGATTCTCGGTGTTGATCCCGGAGGCTTGCTCGGTGACAGTGACTTCCTGTTTTCCGGCTTCCACAACCAGAGTCAACGTGATTGCCGTGGTGCGGCCGAGTGCGGCGGATACGCCTTGGACGCGCCGCTGTTCAAATCCCGCCGCGGAAGCTTGCACTGCATAGGTTCCCGGTGTCAACTGCGGGAAGTTGAAGCGGCCCGCATCGTCTGTCTCAACGCTGCGCTTCAGTCCATTTTCAACATTAACGATGGACACATCCGCGCCGCGAATCGCGGCCCCGGTTTGATCGGCCACCTGTCCGGCGATGGCGCTGGTGGTCTCGCCCTGCGAGCGCGCCGGCTCCGGAACAAGCCACAAGACGGCGAGGGCAGCGGCGATCCAGTATTTAGCCATGCCTAAAAATGAATAGCATGAAGTTGACCCGGAGCGCAATGCTGCCTGTTGCGGAATCGCGATCTCGCACGCTATGCTCTTGATTTAGTGGCTCCTAGAAACAAGACTTCTGTCAACACCGAGTCGGTGGACGATTACCTCAAGACCATTCTGGAACTAGGCGGCCCCGACGAGCTGCGAGTCACCAGCAATGCGCTAGCTAACCAATTGGGCGTCCGCGCCGCTTCCGTCACCGGCATGCTGCAGAAGCTGGCAGCGCAGCGTCCCTCGTTCGTCAAGTATGAAAAGCATCACGGCGTGCGATTGACCTCCGCGGGAAAGATGCGCGCCTTGGAAGTGCTTCGCCACCACCGGCTGCTGGAGCGCTTCCTGCACGACGTTCTGGACTACACCTGGGACGAAGTTCACGAAGAAGCCGAGCGCCTGGAGCATTTCATCTCCGAGAAACTCGAGGACCGCATGGCGGCCAAGCTGGGTGATCCAGAGACCGATCCCCACGGCCACCTGATTCCGGAGAAAAGCGGCGCAGTCCCGGTGCGCGAGGAGGTGCCTCTGTCGAAATGGGCGTGCGGCGTCCCAGCCATCATCAGCAGCGTGTCCGATCGCGACGCGTCCGCGCTGCGCGAGATGCGGCGGCTTGGTTTGCGCCCGGGCATCGCCATCGTGGTGGAAGCGGGCGTGCGTAGCGCCTCGCTGCTGGTGCGTATCGGCCAATCCCCGGTGGCGCGGTTGAGCCAGAAACTGGCGGGCTTGGTGTGGGTGGTGTCCGCCGCTGGTGTCCGTGCCACACTAAATCCTGAACCATGAAGATCCGAATCAAGAAACTGCACCCCGACGCCATTCTTCCCAGCTACGCCCACGGCCCCGATGAGGATGCCGCCATGGACCTGCGCGCGCTGGAGCGCACGGTCCTTACTCCGGGCGCGGCGCAGGCCGTCGCTACCGGCATCGCGATCGAGCTTCCCCGAGGACATGAAGCCCAAGTGCGCCCGCGCAGCGGCTTGGCGCTCAAGCACTCCATCACCGTTAATTTCGGCACCATCGATCCTGGGTACCGCGGCGAGATTCGGGTGGTGATGTTCAACCTGGGCCTCAACGATTACATCATCGAACAGGGCGACCGGATTGCGCAGTTGATCGTCGCGCCTTATGACGCCGTGGAGTGGGAGGAAGGCAGCGATCTTACGGAGTCCGCCCGGGGCGCCGGGGGCTTCGGATCGTCCGGCAGATAACGCCAGCTCTCCCTGGAAGCGTTACCATAGGCTTAAAGCCTATGCTGATTCGAAAACCCACCGATCTCCGCGATTCGGACGTCACGCCCAAGCAGATGTACGTCAACCGGCGCCGCTTCCTCACGGGATCCGCCGCGCTGGGTGCGTTTGGCGCGTTGGGTGGGGCGGCGCACGGCATGAAGCTGACCGACGCCAAGAAGACTGCCTACAATGTCGGCGACGAAAAGGTCACGCCGCTGGACGCCATCACCCACTACAACAACTTCTACGAGTTCGGCACCGACAAGGGTGATCCTTCTGAAAACGCCAAGGATTTCCGCACCTCGCCCTGGACGCTGAAGGTGGAAGGCGCCGTCGCCAAACCCATCACACTCGATCACGACGCACTGTACAAGATCGCGCCGCTCGAAGAGCGCATTTACCGGCATCGCTGCGTGGAAGCCTGGTCCATTGTGGTTCCATGGATCGGCATCCCGTTGAACGCGTTGCTCAAGCAAGCCGAGCCGACGCCCAAGGCCAAGTACGTGGCTTTTGAAAGCTACTTCGACACCAAGCAGATGCCGCGCGCGTACGGCATCAACTTTCCCTATGTGGAAGGCTTGCGGCTGGACGAAGCCATGCATCCGCTGACGCTGCTGGCGCTTGGACTGTACGGAGAAACGCTTCCCAATCAGGATGGCGCGCCCATCCGGCTGGTGGTGCCCTGGAAGTACGGCTTCAAGAGCATAAAGTCGCTGGTGAAGATTCGCCTGGTGGAAAAGCAGCCGCCTACCAGTTGGAATCAGATCGCGTCCAATGAATACGGCTTCTACTCCAACGTCAATCCGCAGGTGGACCATCCGCGCTGGAGCCAGGCCAAGGAACGCCGCCTGGGTGAATTTGTGAAACGCGAAACGCTGATGTTCAACGGGTACAGCGAAGTGGCCAGCCTCTACACCGGCATGGACCTTCGCAAGAACTACTAGATCATTTGTCTTGAGCAAGCTTGTCGGACAAATCCTCGGCAACCGCTGGACCAAAGTTGTCCTTTTCACGGCCTGCCTGGTTCCGATTCTGCTGCTCGCGCCGCGGCTGTGGACGCTCGCCACCACAGGCTATTCGCCCGGGCTCACCGCCAATCCTATCGAATACATCACGCACTACACCGGCGACTGGACCATCCGTTTCCTGCTCATCACGCTGAGTGTGACGCCCCTCCGCAAGATCTTCAATCAGCCCAAACTGGTGCGTTACCGCCGCATGCTGGGGCTCTTCGCCTTCTTCTACGTTTGTCTGCATTTTCTGACTTGGTTTGTGCTGGACAAATTCTTCAGCCTCCCGGAAATGTGGGCTGACGTCATTAAGCGGCGCTACATCACGGTGGGCATGCTGGGTTTCGCGATGCTGCTGCCGCTGGCGGTCACGTCCACGGCGGGCTGGGTGCGCAGGCTGGGTTTCGCCAAGTGGCAGCGCTTACACCGGCTGATCTATTTTGCCGCGCTGGCCGGGGTGATTCACTATTATTGGCTAGTGAAGTCCGACGTGCGGCTTCCCTTGATGTATTTCGCGATCCTGGCCGTGCTGATGTTGTACCGTCTTGCAACGCGGAAAAGCACGCCCCAGCGCGCGGCCGTGCGCGCCGCTACCACTCCGAATACGGCGTCCCTTCCAGACTAGTCAGATCCGATCCGCTGCGAACGTCAAAGATGCCGGGCATGGACTGGTTTACCGTATTGGTGGCGTCCTCCATGATCAGCTTCCAGGTATCGTTTTTGCCGGTGATCGGATCCATCGGCACTTGCCGCAAGTAGCCGTCGCTGACCAGGTCCTGCAGCGTCTGCGGCGCCTTTTGCTTGTCGTAGGTGTATTCGTCGATCACGGTGCGCAAGGTGAAGAGATTGTTCTTCAGGACGGTTTCCTTGGAGCGCTGGATGGATCGGGTATAGATCGGCACCGCGATGGACATCAACACCGCGGTGATCGCCATCACGATCATCAGCTCGATGAGCGTGAAGCCGAAGCGGCGGCGATTGGAGAGCTGTTTGCGCGTCATGAGTGCCTCACCATTCCGCATAGGAGGTCCCATCGCGCGCCTTGTCCATGCTCTTGGTATAGACGTCGAACACGTTTTGCCCGCCCCAGGATTGCGCGGTGGGATCATCGCGGTCGCTTCTGAGACCCCACTCGTAGGAGTTGGTTATCGGATCCTTGGGAATGCGCCGCAGATACTTCATCTTCTTGTCCACCGATCCAGTGGCCTTGATTCCGTCCACCAGTTGCTGCAGGCTCTCGGGATAGTTATCCGAATCCAGCTTCGCCGGACCGATCTTCTGGGCGTCCATATCGTCTTTGAACTTGTCGATCGCGTTGCGAATTTCCCGCAGCGCGTACACCAGATCGCGCTCCTTATCGCGCTGCACTTTGTAGCGGGCCAATGGAACCGCCATGCCGGTCAGCACCATCAGGATGGTGAAGGCCACGATCAGCTCCACCAATGTCAACCCGCGTTGTCGCCTGCGCTTCATGTTCCCGAACCTTTACTGCACCGTAACCGAAACCTGAGGAGACTGGACGGCGATCGGCTGTTGGTTTGAATTCTTCAACGCCGACTCCGTGATGCTGACGTTGGTGGTCCCCTTGCCAACCGCCGTAAACGTGAATTGCAGCAGCGGACCGTTGCCGTTCACTCCGCCCGACCCCGCCACGCGCTTCACGTCAATGCTGGCGTCGCCGGTGTCATTGCGAATATCCAAGCTGGGCGCGATGATCTTGCCGTCTTGCGTCAGCATGGCTCCAGGCGAGATCATCTCCAACCGCAAGACTTTTGGATCCCAGCGCACCTTCACCGGCACGCTCGCGACATCGGTCAGATTCTGAGCTTGCAAGGTGATCACAACCTGGCTGCTCAACTGCACCTGCACCTTGGCCGGGCTGAACGAAATTCCGGCCGCTCCACCAGGAACGCCGGGTGTTACCGCGGGTGTCGTTCCGGAGGGAGCCGCCGAGGGAGCGGCAGGAGCTTCTTCCACGCGCGGGGCGTAACTGAGCTTCACTGTTTGATCGGTGCCGGCCGCGATGCCTTTCAGATCCAGCCCGGTGATGTCGGGCCTCCGCACGATATGCGGAATCAGGGCGATCATCAGCTGTTCCCTCTGCTTGTCCTTGGTGGTGTTGCCGAACAGGTATTTGCCCAGCACCGGTATGTTCACCAGGCCGGGTATCCCAGCGATCACGCTGGTGTCCTGGTCTGACATCAACCCGCCCAACAGGCTGACTTCCCCATCCCTCAATCGGATGTCAGCCTCGCTCTTCTTTTGTCCGATGACCGGCTGGCTGAGGCCGCCCAGATTCAGCGTGTTCGCGATGTTCGAAATATCCACGGCCACATGCAACGTTACTTCGTCGCTCCCATGGACGTGCGGCGTTATGGTGACATTCACGCCGATATCGACGAATTGAAACTGCGTGCTCACCAGCGGGCTGACGCCCACCGTGCCGACGCCTGGCTGGAAGCTGCCAGTCGCATACGGATATTTTTCCCCAATTTTCAGTTCCACTTTCTGGCCGTCGGAAACCCGCACCTGCGGCGATTCCTGTATTTTGGTCCTGGAATCCGACATCACGGCCTGCAACATCGCTCCCGGCAGGGTGGTGGAAAAATCGGCTGAGCTTAAATGCCCAAGCTGTGAAAGGGCGACGAAGCTCGATCCCGAAGTTCCGGTGGGCGTCGTACCCGTGGTGCCGTTGATGCCGGTGGTACCAGTTGCGCCCGTGCCACCGGTCCCATTGGCCCCATTCGTAGCGGAAGAAGTGATTGGATTCCTGGGCGAAAACGAGAACGGGACCGACAGACCGTTGGTCCCGCTACCGGAGACCAGCCCGGCACCGATGCTGTGGCTGATGTCGCTGGCCACGTCCATCACGATCACGTCCACCACTACTTCCGCCTTCGGCTTGTCGAGATTGTGCAGCAGCTTTTCGACCAGCGCTACTTTATCCACCGTGTCGCGCACCACGATCGCGTTCTCCGCGTTGAACTGGAACATCCGGCGCACATCGGTCACGGATCGCACGGCCGTCACGATTTCAGAAAACTCCTGATTCGAGGTCGGATTCTTCAGGTAGAAAACCTTCACCACTTCGTCTTCATAGTCGCGGCGCTTGGTGACGTTGTCTTCGGTGACAAAAATGGCGTTCGCGCTCACCGGCTTCCAAAATGTCTTGGTCAGCAGCGCTATGTAATCCAGCGCCTCCTGCAAGGTCACATTGTTCAGATCCAGGTTGGCGTTCTTGCCCGGCTGTATCTGCGGATCGAACAGCACATTGATTCCGGCCAGCTTGCCCACCGTCTCATAAAGAACCTTAGGCGGCTGATTGTTCATCTTCAGCAGGCTGATCTGGTTGGTCACCGGCCTGAGCTCCGGCACCGACTGCAGCGAAGCGATCATCTCCAGACTTTCCTTCTGCGACTTCTCGGCCGACGTCAGCAGTTTTTCACCGGCAGGGACCAGTCCTTTTTCCTTTTGTTCCAGCAACTCTTTGGTCCGCTGCATATTCTGCAGGGCGATCATCGATCCCGGATCCACTGCGAACGCCTTCTGAAACTCGGCCTCGGCCTTCTCCAAGTCGCCTGCTTTTTCCAGCTTGTTCCCGGCGTCCACATGCGCCGTTCCGGCTTCAAAACGCGCCCGGCGGGCGGCCAGCTCGTAGTTTGTCTCCTTCGGATCCTCTTTGAGCGCCTCACGAAAGTATTCCAAGGCTTGGTCGTACTCCTTGCGCCCTTCGGCCTCGATGCCCAGTTTCAACAGCTTGTCGCCTTTACGCGTGCTTGCGTCCAAGGTACCGGTCGGCACCATCAGCCATAGCGAGCAGAACGTCGCCAAAATACGTAAGCTATTAAAAGGAATCATCTTATTCTCAAGTAAGGCCCTATGTTACAATAAACCTGGATCAGCACGGAATATCGCCACATAAACGCTTGACGCCGCGTGCTTTCCTGGCGTTGACTAGAAAACGGACATGGTGGAGCCTGGAATCAAGATCTTGAGCGACAACCGTCATGCCGGGCATAATTATCATCTGCTTGAGCGGCTGGAAGCTGGTTTGGCGCTGACTGGAACCGAGGTCAAGGCCGCCAAGGACGGCAAGGTCCAGCTCAAGGACAGCTTCGCCGAAGTGCAAGGCAACGAAGCCTGGCTGCTCAACGCGCATATCGGCCAGTATTCGCACGGCAATCGCGAGAATCACGAGCCAACCCGCCGCCGGAAACTGTTGCTGCATAGGGCAGAGATCGACAAATTGCTCGGAAAGACGCGCGAAAAGGGTCTCACCCTGGTACCCACCAAGCTGTATCTCAAGAAGGGCCGCATCAAGGTGGAGCTGGCCGTGGCTAAAGGCAAGAAATTACACGACAAACGGGAGTCCGAACGAACGCGGGAGATGGAAGCCGAAGCTCGCGCGGCTATTGGACGCCGGAGATAGGGCATCACAGGAGATAGGGCATAAATGGAAATCAGGCTGGAAACGAAGAAACTGGGTGAGATGGATTCGGATGCCCTGGTCATCGTGGGATTTGAGGGCGCGCCGCCCGATGGCCCTACCGCCGGCCAAATAAAGGAATTTTACGACTCGGGCGAGTTCTCCGGCAAGGCCTTGGAAATCGCGGTGCTGCATCACCCCGCGGGGCTTAGCGCCAAACGCCTGGTGCTGGCGGGCGGCGGCAAGCGCGACAAATTCAACGCCGCCGAGCTTCGCAAAGTGATCGGGGCCACGGTGCGATCGCTCAAAGCCAAGGGCATCCACAGCATCTCGCTGGCTCTTGATGAGGAGTTTCGATCGGACGACTTCGCGGCTGCGGCCGTGGAAGGCGCGGTCCTGGCGGATCTTGAGAACGACCGCTACAAAACCGATCCCAAGAAGAACGAAAAGCACGTCGACTCGTTTTCCGTGCTGGGGGGATCGCAGCGCGCCGTGGATCGCGGCCGCATTCTGGCTGAAGCGCAAAACTTCACGCGCGATCTCGCAAATGAACCTGCCAACGTCCTGACCCCCATGCTGTTGGCGGAGCGGGCCAAGCAGATGGCATCGCAATACGGCCTAGAATGCGAAGTCCTGGATCAGGACCGTATGCGGCAGCTCGGCATGGGCGCTCTGCTCGGCGTCGCGCAAGGCAGCGCGGAACCGCCCGCGCTGATTGTGATTCGTTACAAGCCTGCGAGCGCCACTACGTCGAAGGATCATCTCGGCCTAATCGGAAAGGGCGTAACGTTCGACACCGGCGGCATCTCCATCAAACCTTCCGACGGCATGGAAAAGATGCGCTACGACATGTCGGGCGGCGCGGCAGTGATTGGCGCAATGCGAGCTATCGCTCAATTAAAGCCGTCCATTCCGGTGACGGCGCTGGTGCCCACCATCGAGAATATGCCGGGTAGTAAAGCGCAGCGTCCCGGCGACATCGTCAAATCGCTCTCCGGCAAAACCGTGGAGGTTCTCAATACCGATGCGGAAGGCCGCCTGATCCTGATCGACGCGCTGACCTATGCCCAGCGCCTGGGCTGCACGCATCTGGTGGACGCCGCTACGCTAACCGGCGCCATTGTCGTCGCATTGGGTAACGTCAACATCGGGGCGTTTACGAATAATGAGGCGTTCCTTGAAAAGCTGCTGGTGGCATCCAAAGCCGAGGGCGAGAAGACCTGGCAGATGCCGATGGACGAGGAATACAAAGAGCTGCTGAAGAGCACCTTCGCCGATCTGCACAACATCGGTGGGCGCTCGGGCGGGTCTATCACGGCGGCCTGGTTCATTCGCGATTTCGTGGATGAGACGCCGTGGATCCACCTGGATATTGCGGGCACGGCCTGGCTCGACGACGCTAAGCCCCACATGGCAAAGGGCGCAACCGGCGTCGGTCTGCGGACCTTCGTTCGCCTGGCCGAAACCTGGTAGCTGTTCGTTTACGGGACAATTCATCCCGCCCTTGAACAGGCCCTGGGGGCCTAGTTCGCCATTTTCCTGATTAGATGCTTCGCTGAGCCGCATGGCAGCCGCCGTGCGATGATCCAAGATGATGCGAACCCTGCTGCAGGACATCCGCTACGGCTGGCGAATGCTCTCGAAGACACCGGGGTTGACGGCCGTGGTCGCGATCACCCTGGCGCTGGGCATCGGCGCCAATGCACTGATCTTCAGCTTCGTGAATGGATTCCTGCTCCGGCCGATGCCGGTTCCGCACCCGGAGCAGATCGCGGTGCTGGGAGCTCAGCAACAAGGTGGCTCCCAATTCCTGTTGTCGTTCTCCTATCCCGAATTTGAAGACTTTCGCAAACAGGCCGGCTCGATTGGGGACCTGTTTGGATACGCCATCGTTCTTCCCGGCTTGAGCGCGGACGGCCGGGCCGATCAGCTTCTGGCTAGCTACGTCACTGGGAACTATTTCACTGTTCTGGGCGTGAAGCCGGCGCTGGGCCGCCTGATCCTGGATAGTGAAGAAGGCCAGCCGGGGGAACAACCCGTCATTGTTCTCGGATACTCCTATTGGCAGAAGAGATTTGGCGGCAATCCCGGGGTGATCGGCAAGCAGGTCCGGGTCAATGGAAAAGCAGCCACCATTGTCGGCGTCGTCTCCAAGGAGTTTATGGGTACGTTGCCATTGACTGAGACGGAAATGTACATGCCGATGAGCAGCGGGATGCTGTTCGAACAGGCCACGACCAATCCCACGACGGATCGCACTGCGCGGATGCTCAGCGTGATGGCGCGGCTGAAACCGGGCGTCAGCTTCTCCCAAGCGCAAGCATCCGTCAACGTGATCGCGGCGCGCCTGGCGAAACAATATCCTTCCACCGACGCCAACATCACGGTGGGCGTTTATCGCGAGCAAATGGCGCGCCCTCGACCAATGGCTAACAACATCGTGGCGGTGATTGCGAGTTTTTTCCTGATCCTGGGGGCGCTCCTATTGCTGTTGGCGTCCATGAATGTCGCCAACGTTCTGCTGGCGCGTGCAACCGTGCGACAACGTGAGATGGGCCTGCGCGCCGCCCTGGGAGCCTCGCGCAGCAGATTGATTCGCCAGATGCTCACCGAAACCATCTTGCTGGGATTGCTGGGCGGCGTGTTGGGAGTCGTCCTGGGAGAATGGCTGAATCCCGGCGACGTCTCAAAAATTGCCCAGTCCAGCGCCAGCCTGCCGATCCGGCTCGATTACAGCTTCGATTGGCATGTATTCGCGTATTCGTTCGCGGCGGCGCTGTTCACGGGGATATTTATAGGGCTCTGGCCCGCTTTGCGCGCCTCCCAGGGCTGAACCAACTGCTGACATAACCTGCGTCCTCGTTTTTCACGGCCCGGTCGATGGTTCCTTCACGCCTTCAGAGCTCGGTCCTAAAAGACACTCAGCAATCAGGATGCCGTACCCGAGGTGGATTCTTCGCAGCAACCTTGGCGTCGAGGCTGAGTGACCTGACTCAGGCTAGCGGCGATTTTACGCAGCCCGAGCGCCGGCGGCTTCTCGCATCATCTGGAAGATCACGTCTTCCACTTCCCGCGCCACAGGGGGAGAAACAGCAAGTGGCGTATGCGACGATCATGCGAACGAGGGCGGCAAAGGGCAATCGACGGGCCGGCGTCCTTTTTTATGGATGGAAGACCTGACAAAACCGTGAGCGGTTGTTCAATTGAGCCTCTCAAACGAGCGCGTGCCACAAAGCGCCGCGGCGCCGTCCCGACATAATTGAAGAGGGTCGGCACTCCAAGCTTTCAACTGCTCAATCACCGCGTCCAGGAGCAGAGTCAGCGCTTCCCGCACTGGCGGTGTCAACTCAGCGGTCCACTCCGTCGATAGCGGTTGCACGCCAAGGAGCACAATTTCCTCGGGCGATTCCCCCAACAGTTCGAGCGCAACCAGCAGATCCGCGAACCCGAGCTGATGCACGCTGGGTTTCCCTGGCAGGTTCTGGAGCGCCTTGCCCTCCAACCGCACCAGCGTCCCTGGGGCTTCGCCAACATCGAGCGCGTCGATCACCAGAAGCCGCTGGAAGGCCGAGATGTGCGGCAGCAGGCTCAACCCCTGCGTGCCTCCGTCCATCAGCACGACATCGGAAGGGACACGGGGGTCCTGCATCAAACTTTGGATTGCGTGCACCCCGAGTCCGTCGTCGGAATGGACCAGGTTGCCAAGGCCGAGCACCAGCGTTGTCATTTTCGGGTCACTTGTGAGCGGCGGATTGGTCTTTTTCAATTTCCTCTTCGATGTCTTCCACGGGGATCACTTTGTAGCCAATAAAGATGCTGTCCATCAGGCCTCGAGTCTCGACCCGTGAGACCAACAAGCTCAGATAGACGTGAAGAATCCCAAAAGCGACGAACACGTACATTAAGCCGAAGTGAATGAGCCGCAGATTTTGCAGGCTGATGACGCGGGGAATCCATCCTACCAAGGCGTGAAGGACGAAGTTATCGAGCAGCCGCTCGTACATCACCAATCCCGTGAGGATTTCGACGAAGATCAGTGCGTAGATGCCGAGGTAGGAGAGAGCGGCCATCTGGTTATGGCCGATTTTCGAGACCGGGGTGGGGCGCATGAAGGCGTAGAATTTGGTGACCTCCCACATCTCTCGAAACCGGTCCTTGCTCAATGGGATGAACTGGCGCCATCCCTCCCATTTGTTGCCACCAAAAAACAGATAGACGCGCAACAGAAACAGCGCAAGAAAAAGCATCCCGAAGGCTTCATGCACGAAGCGGAACCAACCCATCAGGAAGGGCCGGTTCAACAGTCCGTAGATGTACGGGTCGTGGATATAGTAGCCGGTGACGGCCAGGACCGCGATGGAGATCACGATCCCCCAGTGGACCAGGCGCAGCGGATACTGCCAGACATACACCGGTGCGACGGGTCCGAAAGAGCCAGGATAAATTCGTTCCGTTTGCATGGCCCCCTCCTAACCAGCTTTCAATACTGAGTAGTCGCGGCCCTGGGCATCCACCACATGCACGGCGCACGCGAGACAGGGATCGAAGGAATGAATGGTGCGCAGAATCTCCAGCGGCCGGTTCGGATCGGCGACCGGCGTGTTGATGAGCGACGCCTCGTAGGGGCCGCGCTGGCCCTGAGCGTCTCGCGGCCCGGCGTTCCAGGTGGTGGGAACCACGGCCTGATAGTTCTTGATGGCCTTGCCTTCGATCTCCACCCAGTGGCCGAGCGAACCGCGCGGCGCTTCGTGCCATCCAAATCCCCGGCTGCTCGCGGGCCAAGTGCTGGGATCCCACTTGGTCGTGTTGCAGATCGCTACCTTACCATGGGCCAGGTTGGAATCCAGTTGGTCGACCCACTGCTCCAGACGGTCGGCCATCAATTGAGACTCGATGGCCCGCGCCGCGACCCGCCCCAACGTGGAGAAGAGAACCGTAGCCGGAGCGTTGAAGTGCTTGAGCACGCCGTCCACGGCTGCCTTGATATCCTTCTGTCCCGCAGCGTATCCCACTACCATTCGCGCCAAAGGCCCAACTTCCATGGGCAATCCTTGATAGCGAGGCGACTTCAGCCACGAGTACTTCTTATCGACGTCCAAGAATTCGTAGGGCGGCTTGGGCCCGGAGTATTTGGGATTAGTCTCACCGTCATAGGGATGCTTGGGCTTGTCGCCGTCCGAATATTCATACCAGGCGTGGCTTACGGCCTCGGTGATCTGCGCCGGGTCCAACGGATGGACCTTGGTCAGATCGCGGCCCAAAACTACTCCCCTCGGGAACAGGTTAGTGCTCGCATCGTTCTGGTTGATGGACGAATAGTCGCCGTAGGAAAGGAAATTCCCCACGCCCCCGCCGAGCGCGAACCAATCCTTATAGAAGCCGGCGACAGCCAGAACGTCGGGAATATAAACCTGCTCGACGAACTTTCGCGCTCCCCGGACCAGTTCCCTGAGGAACCCGATTCGCTCCGGATTGATGACCGCGAACGGCTCGTTGGGATCCATGGCCGTCGACATTCCGCCCACTAGAAATGTCTGCGGATGCGGATTCTTGCCTCCCAGCACGGCGTGGAGCCGGATGAAGTCTCTTTGCCAGGCGAGCGCTTCTAAGTAATGCGCCACGGCGAGCAGGTTGGCTTCGGGCGGCAAGTGATAGGCCGGGTGTCCCCAATAGCCGCTGGTGAAAAGGCTGAGCTGGCCGCTCTCAACCAAGGCCTTCACTCGATCCTGCACGCCTTTAAAGTAAACGGCGCTCGATTTTTCGTAGTCTGAGATGGACTGCGCCAGTTGCGAAGTCTTGGCCGGATCGGCCTTCAACGCTAGAGTGACGTCCACCCAGTCGAGCGCGTGCAGATGATAGAAGTGAATGACGTGATCTTGCACCAGCTGCGACCCGGCGATTAGGTCGCGGACGATACGGGCGTTTTCCGGCACCTCGATCTGGAGCGCGTCTTCGACCGCCCGAACGCTGGCCAAAGCGTGGACCATGGTGCATACACCGCAAATCCGCTGCGCCCAGATCCAGGCCTCGCGCGGATCGCGCTTTTGTAGGATCAGTTCAATGCCGCGAAACATCGTGCCCGCGCTCCAGGCGTCCGATATCTTTCCGCCGTCCACCTGGGCTTCGATGCGCAAGTGGCCTTCAATGCGGGTGACAGGATCCACAACCAGGCGTGCCATCTTAGTTCTCCTTCCGTGTCTGCGCTGCTCCTGATTCCGGCGGCGCCGGTTTGGGAGCGGGCTTGATCATCTGGATCAGGCCGTGCGCGGTGACGCCGAGGGCGGTCGCGCCCACCAGTCCCAGGCCGATCTCGCCGGCAGTGACCTCCACTCCGAACCCGGGCACCGAAGGCAGCCGGTCATAGAACGGCGACATGTGATCCCAGAAGCGCGGCGAAGCGCAAGCGATGCAGCCGTGGCCGGCGCGAACCGGCCAACTGGTATGGTCGTTCCATCCAACCACGGGGCAGTTGAAAGTCGCCGCCGGGCCCTTGCAGCCCATCTTGTAAAGGCACCAGCCTTTGCGATGCCCTTCATCGCCCCAATCGGTGACGAAGCGGCCGGCGTCGTAGTGTGCGCGCCGCTCGCATTGATCGTGAATGATGCGGCCATAGGCGAACAGCGGCCGGTTGTATTGATCGAGAGCCGGTAGATCGTTGAAGGTCAGATAGTGAACCAGCGCCGCCGCGGTATTGGCTGGATTGTGAGGACAACCGGCCATGTTCATGACCTTGAGACCAGGTAGCGCTTCGTGAACGCCCAGGGCGCCGGTGGGATTGGGGGCCGAGCGCACCAGGCCGCCGTCAAAAGCGCAGGCGCCCACTGCGATGGTGGCCGCCGCGTTGCGGCAAACCTTCTCTGCGATCTCCAGCGCGTTGCGTCCGCCAATGGTGCAGAATCCCTCGCCGGTGGGAATAGCGCCCTCCACCACCGCCAGATATTTGCCTTTGTCTTCGTTCACCACACGTTCCAGGACCGCTTCAGCCTGCTTACCTGAGCCCGCCATGATCACTTCGTGGTATTCCCACGAAAGCAGGTCCAGCACAACCTCGGCGACATCGGGATGGCTAGACCGAATCATCGATTCCGAACAGCCGGCGCAGTCCTGGAACTGCAGCCAGAGCAATACCGGCTTTTTGGCTTTTCCGACCGCCTGCACAACTTGAGCCAGGTAGCGGTCCGGGAGCGCCAGGGTGCCCAGCATGGCGCTGCAAAATTTCACGAGCTGCCGGCGCGAGATGCCTCTGCGTGCCAGCGCGGTACTTACATCAGCTTCGGATGTCATCATGACCGGTCTCCTGGGATTGACGGAGGTTTCTCACGGGTGCTTCATATATCTTGCGTTCCACATGGGCGGAGAGCCAAGCTAGCCATTTGTCCAGGCCAGTGCCCGTAGTGCAGGAGGTTTCGATAATCTCGATGTCCGGATGAATTCGCCGGGCATTTTCAAGCGCCAGCTTTGGATCGAACGGAACGTAAGGGAGAAGGTCCACCTTGTTCAAAATCATTAGCTCCGCTTTGCGGAAGATGCCGGGATACTTCAACGGCTTGTCTTCGCCCTCGGTGACGCTGAGCACCACGATCTTCGCGTCCTCGCCCAGGTCGTAGCTGGTGGGGCAGACCAAGTTGCCGACGTTTTCGATCAGCAAGAGATCCAGTTGCCGATCCAGCCAATCGGCCAGATGATTTTCCACCATGCGCGCGTCCAGATGGCATGCGCCGGCCGTAGTGATCTGGCGGACAGGATAACCGTAACGCGCCAGACGGCGTGCATCGTTGTCGGTCTGAATGTCGCCGGTAAGAACGGCTGCTCGCGTCCCCCTGGGCAACATTTCCAGGGTCTTTTCGAGCAAGCTGGTCTTGCCCGAGCCCGGCGAGCTGATCAGATTTACCGCCAGCGTGCCGCGGTGGCCGAGCGCATCACGCAAGCCCGCCGCAATGCGATCGTTCTCGCTCAGAACACTCTTCTCGATTACTACCCTGTTCATCTGTTACCTCTTCCAGTTCCAGATAGGCCAGCTTGAGCTCGTCGCTCGCCTCGCGCCAGGTGATTTCGAGTTCCAGCCCGTCGGCCAGCGTTTCGAAACAGAATCGCAACGATTCCGTGTCCACGCCCGCATACTCGCCGATCACAACGCCAACCTTGGCCGCGCGATGTCCGGGATGCAGGCGCGCCTCCTTGCAAGCAGCCTCAAGAATCGAACTCGCGATACCCATTTCGTGCATTAGCAAATTCTCGGTAGTTGTTCGCCCGCCAGCATGTCGACGATACGCGTCGATCCAAAAGCCGTTCGCATGGTCACTAGCCCTGCACTTTCATTTCCAACCGTCCCGATAATCGCTGCCGCGCTGCCGTGCGGGTCTCGCCTCATTGCAGCCAGGATCTCATCCGCCACTTCCGGCGCCACGAAAGCCAGCAACTTGCCTTCATTGGCGACGTACAGGGGATCGAGCCCGAGCAATTCGCAGGCACCCCTCACTTCCTCTCGCACCGGGACGCACGTTTCTTCGATCTGAATGCTGACTCCCGACTGTGCCGCGATCTCGTTCAGAGCGCTCGAAACCCCTCCCCGCGTAGGATCGCGCAGACAACGGATGGAATTTGTGCCAGAACTCGCAGCGAGGATGGCCGCAACCAGATTATGCAGCGCCGCCGAGTCGCTTAGGATCTCGGTTTCAAACTCAAGGCCCTCGCGCTTGCAAAGAATTGCGATGCCATGATCGCCAATGGGTCCGCTCAAAATGACGCGGTCGCCCGGCCGGGCCTGGCTGGCGGACAGACGCACTCCGTCCGGTACGATCCCAATCCCGGTAGTGTTGATGAACAGGCCGTCGCCCTTGCCCCGTTCGACTACTTTTGTGTCGCCGGTGACGATTAAGACGCCTGCCGCGGCGGCGGCTTCCGCCATCGATGACGCAATGCGGCGCAGCGCTTCCATGGGAAAGCCTTCTTCCAGGATGAACCCCGCGCTCAGGAACAACGGCCGCGCGCCGCCCATGGCCAGATCGTTGACCGTGCCGTGAACCGCCAGCGATCCGATATCGCCGCCGGGGAAGAACAACGGCTGGACGACGAACGAATCCGTGGTGAAGGCCACGCGCGCGCCGCCGATTTCGAGCATCGCCTGGTCGTCCATTCGGTCGAGCACGGGGTTTGAGAACAGCGGCAGGAAGACGTCGCGCAATAGCTCCGCGCTTAGCCGCCCGCCGCTGCCGTGTCCGAGCACGATGCGGTCCCGCACCTGAAGTGGAGTGGGACAAACCAACGTTTCTGTAAGAGTGTCAGGCATGGGCATGGCGTCTGTATTGGTAATAGGCTGCGCAGGCGCCTTCGGCCGAAACCATGGGTGCGCCCAGCGGCGTCATCGGCGTGCAGCGCTTCCCGAACGCCGGGCAATCGAGCGGCTTCTT
>Ga0209517_10004996_pt1 | contig 17102 bp, 15 predicted proteins | sample PeaSoiMetSII2010_FD_187695 | JGI IMG/M metagenome (GOLD analysis project Ga0209517, IMG submission 187695) | Peat soil microbial communities from Weissenstadt, Germany - SII-2010 (SPAdes) (version 2) | ecosystem: Environmental > Terrestrial > Soil > Wetlands > Peat | place: Germany...
GCACGGGACTGGGCGATACTACTTAGATCGGACTGCTGTTGCTTGGTGAGTAAGATTTCGCTGCCAGTAGCCATGACAGCTTCGATGCTAACAGTCTAGTAATGGTTACTCTGCGACAGGCCACTAGGGGCGAAGCTTTCGTGGCAGTTGCAACCCCAAGGCTGCCACTCGTGCGAAACTGATGCGTACAACGTGAGTAGGTTCATGAGATAGCAGCCGTGAGCTCTCCGACCACACCCATAACGGTGCTTGTTCATGAATACGCCAAGGGCGACAAAGCCGCCCTGAACCGCCTCCTGCCATTGGTCTACGCTGAATTGCGCCGCATCGCCCAAAAACATCTGCGAGGTGAACGACCGGGCCACACTCTGCAACCCACCGCTCTTGTTCATGAGATGTATGCCAAGCTGGCCGGCCAATCCGCCCCCGATGTCCGTGACCGCATCCATTTCTTGAGCATTGCGGCTGGCGTGATGCGACAGGTCCTGATTGACCACGCCCGCACTAAGTACGCGCAAAAGCGGGGAGGCAGGCAGGCGGCGCTCTCGCTCGATGAAGCGCAGCATGCGTGCTTGGAGAAGCCGGCTATCATGGTTCGGATCGATGACGCGCTCAACGAATTGGCCCGTGTCGACCCGAAAAAAGCTCACCTTGTCGAAATGCGTTTTTTCGGAGGGCTTACCGCCGAAGAATCGGCTCAGTTGCTCAATGTGCCGGTCAACGCTGTGCGGCGCGACCTCCGCGTCGCCCAAGCGTGGCTCCATCGGGAATTGAATCAGGCTTCACGCGACACCAGGCTCTCGGCCGGAACCGACCAGTCGGAGACCCAATCGCGATGACGGAAAATTGGGAGCGCATTCAGAGTCTTTTCCTGGCAGCACTAGATCTTTCTACCGAGGAACGCGCGTCCTTCCTGGATTCGGCCTGCGCCGGGGATGCAGAAATGCGCCGCGAACTTGAGTCGTTGCTCGCCCACGACAGTGACGGCGAGCAAATCTCGACGGCGATCCAAGAAGAAACGAACTCGCTGCTTGAATCCACCGCTATAAAGCCTGGGACGAAGGTTGGAGAATACGAAATCCTCGCGCTCCTCGGCTTCGGAGGCATGGGAGAGGTGTATCGGGCACGGGACGCGCTTCTGGCGCGAGACGTCGCCATCAAAGTCCTGCCTGCGTTTCTAACTAATGATGCTGATCGCTTGCGCCGATTTGACCAAGAGGCGCGGGCAGCCGCCGCGCTGAATCATCCGAACATTCTCGCCGTACATCAGATGGGCGTTTACCAGGGCGCGCCGTACCTGGTCTCGGAGTTGCTCGAAGGCCATACCTTGCGCGAACTCGTGAAGCCAGGTCCGTTGCCTTGGCGCAAGGCGATCGATTACGGAGTCCAGATCGCGCGTGGTTTGGCCGCCGCGCATAGTAAAGGAATCGTGCATCGCGATTTGAAGCCGGAAAACCTGTTTGTGACGAAAGACGGTCACGTCAAGATTCTCGACTTCGGGTTGGCAAAGCTCACTGGGGCTGCTCAGTCTAAACTTCCGAGTCCGGTAACGGAAGCCGGGATGATGATGGGCACCGTGGGCTACATGTCGCCCGAGCAAGTGCGGGGTCAGGCGGTGGATTGTCGCAGCGATATCTTCGCTTTCGGCGCCATTCTCTACGAAATGTTATGGGGCCAGCGAGCGTTCAACCAACCCACGACCGCCGACACGATGAGCGCGATCCTCAACGAAGACCCTGCCAGCATTTCGCAGCTTCTGCCGACGGCTCCCCTGGGATTGCAACGCGCGGTGGGGCGCTGCCTGGAAAAGAACCCGGAGCGGAGATTCCAATCGGTATCGGACTTGGCCTTTGCGCTCGAAGCGCTGTCGGACCCAGGCACGGTGGCGGTAGCAGAAGGTCTCTCGGCGCACCGGACAAAGCTCTGGAAGCGCGTCGCTCCAGGCCTGGCTGTAGTCTTACTTGTGACAGGCGGGGTCTATTACCGCTCGCATCAAAGCAAGCGCCTGAACGAGAAAGACACCACCGTACTCGCTGATTTCACGAACACCACCGGCGATCCGGTCTTTGATGATGCTCTGAAAACAGCGCTCGCGGTTTCCTTGAGACAATCGAGGTTCCTGAACGTGCTATCCGAGAACAAGGTCTTGGCGACGCTACGGCTGATGGCGCACCCTGCCACCGTTCCTCTCACTGCCGACACAGCCCGCGAGGTGTGCGAGCGGGCGGGTAGTAAGGCCTATATTGCCGGATCAATTGCCAGCCTCGGTAGCCAGTATGTGTTGGCACTAAGAGCTGTGAACTGCCAGAGCGGCGACCTGCTAGCGGAAGAACAGATCACAGCTTCCACCAAAGAGAAAGTGCTGGATGCATTGGGCGAGGCAGCTTCCAAGCTGCGCGGCCAGTTGGGGGAATCACTGGCTGCGGTGCAGAACTTCGATGTTCCGCTGCCCGAGGCCACAACCTCTTCGCTGGAAGCGTTGCAGACGTTTAGCCGGGGTGTGAAGGCCCTCGGTGAGAAAGGTGCTGCCGATGGGCTGCCGTTTTTTCAACGCGCCATCGAACTCGACCCTAACTTTGCCCTGGGGCATTCGGCATTGGGTGATGACTACAACAGTCTGGGCGAAGTGGGGCGCGCCAGCGATTATTACACCAGAGCATTCGAGTTGCGTGAGCATACCAGCGAGCGGGAGAAACTGGCCATCACGGCGAATTACTACTCGAATGTAACGGGAGAATTGGACAAAGCGGCTCGGGCTTATAAGGAACTCATCGAGAGCTACCCGAGAGACAGCCGTCCATACAACGAGTTGGGTAACGTGCTCACCGGGCAAGGACAGTATGAGAAAGCCGCTGAGGCGTACAGCCAAAGTATGCGCCTTGATCCAAATAGCGCGGCTGCTTATGGCAACCTCGGCAACACCGCCATAGCCTTGCAACGCTTTGAAGAGGCGCGGCAGATAATCCGCGATGCCCAGGGGAGAAAGCTCGATGATTTCATATTGCACACGCAGCTCTATGCTCTGTCGTTTCTTGCCTCAAATGCCGCAGGCATGACGGAGCAACAAAACTGGTTCACGGAAAGGTCCGAGGAGAACGCGATACTGTCGCTGGCCTCTGATACGGAGGCCTATCTCGGCCATCTGGGCAAAGCGCGCGACTGGACACGGCGGTCCGTGGACTCCGCCATCCGCGCAGACAGCAAAGAGACCGGAGCCGTCTGGCGGGAAGACTCAGCGATACGCGAGGCGGCTTTTGGCAATCCGCGAGAAGCACAGCATGCTGCGGCAGTAGGATATAAGCTCTATCCAGCGAGTCAGGGTGTTGAAGCAGAAGCCGCGCTGGCTTATGCGATGGCCGGCGATACAGCCCGGGCCGAATCACTCGCGGCCGAGTTGAACAAGCGGAATCCGGTGGACACCCAGATGCAGTTGCTGTGGCTCCCGGCCGTGCGGGCCCAAGCGGCACTCAACCGAAGAAATCCCTCAGCGGCTCTCCAGAGTTTGCAGGGGATCGGAGCCCCGATGGAATTTGGCCAAATAGGTTTCACCAACAATCTTTCCTGTCTCTATCCGACCTACATTCACGGAGAGGCATATCTGGCAGCGGGTCAAGCAGAGGCGGCCGCTGCCGAGTTTCAGAAAATCCTGGACCACCCTGGCATCGTGTGGAACTGCTGGACGGGAGCGCTAGCGCGTTTGGGAGTAGCACGGGCGAACGCTTTGCTGGCGAAAACTTCGCACGGTGCAGATGCCGACGCCGCCCGGGTCCGTGCCTTGGATGCGTACAAGGACTTCCTCACGCTCTGGAAAGACGCCGACCCCGACATCCCCGTCCTGAAGGAAGCCCAAGCGGAGTACGCGAAGCTGCAATAGTGCCTTTCGAACCATTAAAAGGAACCGAACAAGTTTGGCAATACTTCCCCAGCTTTACCCAAATAACACTTCGTGAACGGGGATGCGTTCGCAGGGTTCTCCGGTCCTACATGGATTGTTCGCGGACAACCACTGACTTGAGAAACAAAGCTGGCGGCGGGCTCGACCCCGCCAGACGTTCCTACGGCTACGAAGAGGGTGCAGGCGTCCAGCGCCTCATAGACTTTGTCCAATTCGAACGGCACTTCGCCGAACCAGCAGATGTGCGGGCGAATCCGACCGCCGCATTCGCATCGTGGGAGTTCGGCTGGCGGATCGTAGAGATTCGTGTCGTCAAATGGAGGCGGCTGCAAGGTTCGCAACGGCTCTTGAAAAGCTCTCCGTGCATGTGGGCGAGGTTTCTCGACCCCCCTGCTCATGAAGGTTGTCCACGTTCTGGGTGCAGACGAAGACGCGTTCTTGCAGGGCGTTTTCAAGTTTGGCGAGAGCGAAGTGCGCCGGATTTGGCTTGGCTGCCGAAGCAACCCGCCGACGCATGGAGTAGAACTCCCACACTAGCCGGGCATCGCGGTGCCAAGCCTCCGGCGAAGCGACTTCCTCGATCCGGTAGTTCCGCCAGAGTCCACCCACGCCACGGAAAGTTGGGATGCCGCTTTCCGTGCTCACACCTGCCCCGGCGAGAATGAAGACGCGGTCAGTAGGGGAAAGTGCGAGCATGGATGAAAGGTTACAACACCGCTCGGCAGTAACACACATTCAGAAGGTCTACGCAGGCATTCCACTCGCCCCTGTGGCCAGCCTTATACTCCGAACTGCCTCAAGTGGTGATCGATGTGGAGGTAGGCATGCCGCATCCGCTCCGTCCTCGACAACTGACCAAACATTGCATGAGGGGTGAATTCGCCGTTCCAGCCACAGAACTGGTCAAACAGCCCGCGAAGCTTCTTGACATCCGATGCAAATTCCACAGGCTGGGTACCTCCCTGTTGCTGATCCATTTCAGGGCGCGTCTTGATGCCGTGTGGCCACGGAAAAGGCACCCATAGAGCCGCCCACTTATAGATCGTGCGCTTGAAGAGCGTGGAGGATGAGCTAATTTGCTTTTCGCCCAGCGCCGCCCGAAAAGAGTCGCTGAGATGACAAATCATTTGATGAGCAGACATGCTGCCCCATCGCCTCTGGCTGTCCGAACGCACTTTGCCCAGGCGATGGAGCACTTCGTTCCGGTCGGTATCATTTAGGAGAGTCTTCACACAGCGTGAATTCTATACCCCAAATTCAACATCACAGGCGAGTTGGGTTTCTGCCCAGGTTGAAGCTTGGGTCGTCTTTCGTTGACTATGCATCTTCAGATCCCTAACATTGCACCCTGAGTCCTACGCTCCCCATGATCGGTCAAACCATCTCGCACTACCGCATCGTCGAGAAACTGGGTGGCGGCGGGATGGGCGTCGTCTACAAGGCCGAGGACACGCGGCTGCATCGCTTCGTCGCCCTCAAGTTCTTGCCGCAGGAAGTTGCCCGTGATCCGCAGGCCCTCGCCCGCTTTCAGCGTGAAGCCCAAGCCGCGTCCGCTCTGAACCACCCTAACATCTGCACGATTTACGACATCGGGGAGCAGGACGGGCAGGCGTTCATAGCCATGGAGTTCTTGGATGGACTGACACTGAAGCATCGGATCGCTGGCCGCCCAATGGAAACCGAGTTGGTTCTGTCGCTGGGCATCGAGATTGCAGATGCGCTGGACGCCGCCCACGCCGAGGGCATTGTCCACCGGGACATCAAACCCGCAAACGTTTTCGTGACCAAGCGCGGGCATGCCAAGATTCTGGACTTCGGGCTGGCGAAGGTCATGCCTGTCCTTAGCAATGTCGGACTAGCTGGGGCATCAGAACAATCGACTCTCAGCTTGGAAGAGCACCTGACCATGCAGGGCGCTGCGATGGGCACAATCGCGTACATGTCGCCGGAACAAGTCCGCGCCAAGGAACTGGATGCCCGAACGGACCTGTTCTCCTTCGGAATCTTGCTATATGAGATGGCGACTGGGATGTTGCCGTTCCGTGGCGAAAGCACAGGTGCGATTTTCGACTCCATTTTGAACCGGGCACCTGTTCCTCCGGTGCGATTGAATCCCGACGTGCCAGTCGAACTGGAACGGATCATTAACAAGGCTCTGGAGAAAGACCGCAAACTGCGCTACCAGCATGCTTCGGAGATGAGCACTGATTTAAGGCGTCTTGAGCGTGATTCCGACTCTGCCGGGCGGGCAACTGAGTGTGCGGTCACAAGTCCAACTGGCAATTTCGATCTCCGAAATCGCCTCCTTGCGGCAACAGGGATTTTGCTTTGCTTGTGCGTACTGGGCATTGCGATTGTTCGCTACGGCCATGAATGGCGAACAGGCTTCGATCTGAATCTTCCAAGCCAAAAGAACCTTGTGGTTCTCCCCTTTAAAGCGGTCGGCGGTGGGTCGGACGATCAAGTCTACTGTGATGGTTTTACGGAGACCGTCACAGCGAAGCTCGCACGCGACCCTGCGTTGCAGGTGCCTTCAGCCACCGAAATACGGGCAAAGAATATCACGAGCATCGACAAAGCAAGAACTCAGCTTGGCGCGAACCTTGTTCTCGTCGCGAGTTGGCAACGGGTTGAACACTCTGCCCGCATCAATCTTAGTCTTATCGATGCGAAAACTGGGCATCAGCTTCGGACGGAGACCATTACTGAGCTCGCCGACGATCTGTTTTCCCTCCAAGACCAAGTTGTTCTAAAGGCGTTTAGGATGCTGCAAGTTCAGCCCTCAGGAAGCAACGTTGCGCAGCTTATGGATCACGGTACCACCGTTCTGACGGCTTACGATTTCTATGTTCAGGGGATCGGCTATTTGCAGCGTTACGAACGTCCGGAAAATGTCGAATCAGCCATCATCCTTTTTCAGCGTGCGATCAAAGAGGATCACAATTACGCGCAGGCGCACGCTGCCCTAGCGCAAGCGTACTGGTACAAGTACAACGCGACCAAAGACCCTCAATGGGCTGCACAAGCAAAAGCTGCGGTAAAGGCAGCCGAGAATCTTGACAGCCGATTGCCGCAGGTACAGTTGGCAATCGGTGACTTGAATCGTCGAACAGGAGCCTTCCCGTCCGCCTTATCCGCTTTCCAGCGCCTGCTTGAGATCGACCCGGAGAATTCGGATGCCTACCTCGGACTAGGAAACACTTACGATTCGCTAGGGCGCACCTCTGATGCTGAACAAGCGTTTCGCCACGCCATTGAAATTCGACCCGGTTGTTGGAGTTGTTACAACTTGCTGGGAGCCTTTCTGAATGCACATTCACGCTATGGCGAAGCTGCGGACGCCTGGCGGAAAGTCACAGAGCTTGCCCCTGACAATGTATGGGGGTATATGAATGTTGGCGTCACGTATTTCAACACGGGTCAATTTGAGATGGCTGAGGCTTACTTTCGGCGGGGTCTGCAAGTCGCGCCCGATGACCCAGACCTTTATTCCAACATGGGAACCGTGAGCTTCTTTCTAGGGCGTTTTAAGGAAGACGTGGAGTATACGCAAAAAGCGATTGCGCTGCGGCCTCAGAGGTACGATTATTGGGGGAATCTGGCCGACGCGTATCGAATGATTCCCGGCGAGGCAGACAAGGCAAGCGTGGCATATCGAAAGGCGATTTCCCTTGCCGACAAACAGTTGCCTGTTAATCCCGGCGACTCTTATGTGCTTAGTTCACTCGCACAGTACCATTCACGGATTGGTGACGCTGTGGCAGCACGGGAGTATCTCGACAGAGCCTTGCAGGCTAGTCCGAACGATGTCGACAATCTTCGCATATCGTGCCTCGTTTATCTTGACGCAGGGCAGCAACAGGAGGCGCTCAAATGGCTTGAGAAGGCCGTCCATACAGGTTACCCACGCGAGCAACTTACAGCGAACCCTGAGTTGGCCGCCTTGCGGTCGCAGCCAAAGTTCATGCGGTTGGTAGGAGAGGCAGTCTCGTCCAAGTAAGGGGTGTTCAATGTACGTTGGGCAGTTCGGGTTGAAAAATCCCATCACGAGGAGGAAGCTTCATGGCTAATTATGATGTGACTATCGATGTCACCACCGTCCCCATCTCATACAGTTACACCGATGAAAAAAGCGGAGAGCTTCAAAGTGCTTATCGCTTGCCCGTAGCGGGGAAAGACACAGTCTCATGGAGAGTCAAAATTGCCGACTCGAACCCACACTGCTTGACGATAGTTTTCACCTCGGCGACGCCTTTGGCTGATGCAGAAAACGGAAGGCCCGTGTTCACGGTGCTTGGGACGGAAAGCGAGGGCACCGGAGGCGAAATCAACGCGCTAATAGATGCGGAGGCTTCGGGTACCTTTGAATATAACGTTGTGGTCTTCGATAGAAAAACAAAGAAAAGATACATGGATGACCCTCGGATTATTGTCGGTACCGGGGGTATTACTGCGGCAGCGCAGATAAGGGAGGTTCTCCGTGAGCTAAAAGGGATAGAACGATCAGACCCCACTTTGACGAAGAAGATAAATTCCATCAAGAGGAGACTGGAAAATGTAATTAATGAATTGGAGTAGCCCCAAAGGCAGTCGTTCTCGAAGGCCGGTAGGCGGCAGCCTTCAACTTGGCTGTTACGAACCGGATCACAGCCCGATTCTCCGCCCGAAACTGCAACCAGCAAAGCGTCCTCTCGAAGTGCTGCCCGCATTGCCACTGGATGGGAAACCTTTGCCAAGTCTGCGCTTGGGCCTCGGAACTCTGTCACAACCGAGGCTGGGAGCAGGAACATGGCGACCAGCGCAAACATGACGCCCGCCAAAGCAGTAACGTCAATCCTGCAAATGAGATTTACTGAGTTCGAGTGTTTTTGGCGCATCCCAGTGGCGAGTGAGAGTGTCCCGCTATGTCCATTCTTGCGCTGCCTCCCCTCTACGGAAAGTGACTGTCGTAATCATGCAGTTTCGCCACGCTTGAGGTTGAGCATTGCCGATGAAATCGGGGTTCCACAGCGATGCTAGCGCCCTTGGCTCAACGCCTGCAAATCAAAGTACAGGACCCCGAGCCCATTGAACCCGACGATCCAGATTTGCCACCAGCCCTCAGACTTCATTCCTTGAAGTTCAAGAAGTAGAACTTCCGGGACTGTCAGAGAAGTCGGGCTTCAATGTTTTTGTCGTTGCTATTTTGTCTTGCCCGTCCAACGAGGCTCTTTCGTCCCTGCAATTCTTAAGGACACCGCAAATGGGGGAAGACAATAGGTCGAGGTCAGAACTCCAGGCGAGCCTGAAAGGCGATCATGCGTGGCGTGCTATCACCGCCCAACCCGACACCGAGCAGGCCGGTCGGCGGAGAGGTCGTGGAAGTAATTGCGCCAAACCCACTCTGGGTAGCAGGATTTCCCGGAATGCCCGCTAGCACCATGCTCGGAAGCGCGAAATTCGGATGGTTGAAGACATTGAAGAACTGGACGTCGAAGCGCATCTTCACACGCTCGGTCAAAGGAAACCACTTGGTGAGATAGAAGTCACTCCACGCAAAATTGGGACCACGCAGCGCGTTACGGCCTAGGTTTCCGAACTGACAATTCTTGGGAGTGTCGGGATACGGATTGTTGGGGTTGCTGGGGTCATAGCATTTACCAGTGCTCGGGTCCACGGTGGAGACAAAGGCATCGGGGTTGAGCCACTGAACCGTGCCCGGCTGTGTGACACCAATGGGATTGTGCTCATAGAGCGGTACGCCGGGAACAACGCTCGCGAACTGCGGCCCGCCGCCGTTCACAATACCACTTCCAGCTGAATACGGCGTGCTCAGGACGGAGAACGGAATCGCGCTGTGCCAAAACACAGTCCCCGATACTTGCCAGCCGTTCAGGGCGTAGCCAAGAGGCCGGTTTCGGACCTTCAACGGCAGTTGATAGACATATTGAGCGTTGAGATTGTGCCGGAGGTCGTAGTCGCAAGGACCGTAGTCCCTGGCCAAGTTTCCTGGGAGAGGGGAGATGATTCCGTCCGCCGAGAACGACAGGAATCCGCCGTTAGAGACGGTGTCCATGCAACGGCTCCAGGTGTAGTTCAGTTGTCCCATCAAGCCGCTTCCAAAACGCTTCATTGCGGTCATTTGCAAACCGTGGTAATGACTGTTTGCTCCGGTAGAAAATTGCGTCACTGCCCCAAATCGCGGATCAGAAGCTTGTCTGTATGGGAACGGCGCGAAACATCCATCGCATACCGTCTGATAGCCGTTGACCTGGGTTAGATAGGGCTGGTTCACTGCGCGAGTGCCGACGTACTGAGCACGGATGTTTCCTGTAGTTCCCAACTGGTGTTCCAGGCCAAGACTCCACTCCATGAAGTATGGCGCGTGAAGTTTTCCGTCGGGCATCGCCGTGATAGCGACGGGAGGAAGACAATTGGAAGGATTGGCTTGTGCAGACGCGCAGGAGAGCTGGCCCTGTGAAAATCCCGAACTAAAGGCCTGATTGGCCCCCACGGTTGCGTCAATCGCACTGTTAGGCACTCCCGGTGCGATGGCTGTGCCACCAACTGTTCCCTGAAGGCCGCCCTGAAAGCTTTTACTGTAGGGCGGATTGAAACCAATCGTATCGGCGACGGCGCCAGGCAATAAGTCGCTGAAAACCCCGAAGCCGGCACGCAGCACAGTCTTCGGTTCAAACTGCCAGGCGATGGCTGTTCTGGGTTGCAGGATGGCGAGGGGCGTCGAGGAAAACACGTTACCAAGACCTATCAGAATAGCGGCGTTCAAAGGCTGGTTCACATCGTGCGAGATGGAATCAAAAGAACCCTTCAGACGAGCGATATGCTGATGCGGATTCAACGGATTGGAATTCAATGTATCTCGTATCCCGAAGGTCCACGTCAGCTTCCGGGTCACCTTCCAAGTGTCCTGTGCGTAGAGATCGAGATTGAGGAAGTTGAAGGGTTCGTTCGCCGAGGTGGGGAAGATCGTCGTTGCCGTCGATGCGACTCCGTAAATGTATTGCGGCAGGGTGTTGTAAGTCACTTTCGGAACGGTCCCCTGTCCAAAATCATAGTCATTCAGGCGAAGAATCCGAGTGTTGATGCCAAAGCGGAATTCGTGTGCGCCGTGGCTCCAAGCGAGATTGTCGTTGATGAAAAACCGCGTGGCGCGTCGTCCCTGTACCCAGGTATTATCCAACCCTCCCACGGTGGTGAATGGATTCGGCCCGTTGCCGTCCAGCACGATCGGAAATGCAGAAAGAGTCTTCTGAAAATCCGTGGGCCCAAATAAGCTTGCATACCACGAAAATGCCGGGTTGAAGTAGTTCACCACATTCTGCGAAAAGACGTGGGTATATCCCGCGGCGAGGGAGTACAGCGGTTGCGGAGAGAACGAATCGAACAAGGAATTGATCGGATCGGTGAAGGCAACTTGCACCCCGGTATCGGCTTGAAAGCGAAACCAGGCCGTGTTTTTCTCGTCGATGTTGTAATCAATGCGAACCGTCTGTACCTGTTCATGATCAACGCTTGATCGCGAGACGCTTTGGCGGTTCGCGCAACCGTCTCCATCATTCACAATTGCAGGCGAACCTCCACCAACATCGAACGGGCAGCTGAGCACTTGGATAGGGGATCCGCTGGTGTTTCCATATAACGAAAACATCTGTTTATAAAAAGACACCGAATCGGGCTCCGCTGGATAACACGATCCGGGGGCACAGCCGGTGGTTTGGCCCAGCGGGAGTTGCTGCAGCACATAATTCTGAAATGCCGAAGTTGGCACGGTAGTGGCCGTGACGATGGGCAGCGCGATACGAACCCACTCGCTATCGAAGAAGAAAAACAGCTTGTCGTGGACAATCGGCCCTCCTACACTGCCCCCGAAATGGTTGACCGTCGACCCCGGCTTGTGTTTTCCTGCGGCATTCGTGAAATAGTCGGCTGCGTTGAACTTCGCGCCATTCCACAACTCATACAGGTTCCCGTGGAACTGGTTCGTACCGGACTTTGTGACGTAGTTGACCTGGGACGCTCCGTACCGCCCCTGATCGACGGAATAGGAGAGTGTGTTGACCGTCACCTCCGATACCGAATTCAATCCCAGGACAAGGTTGGTCGAGAGTCCGCTGTTCAGATTGGTTAGCGGGTCGTTTGATTCCAGTCCATCGACGATGTAACCGTTCGAAAGAGCGGGCAGGCCATTAAACTCGACGTTGCCGAACCCATTTGTGCCGCCAATGAAATCATTGCTGCTGCCCGCCGTATTGATGAGGGCGCCCGCGGCAAACTGAAGAGGGTAGGTTAGGTCGCCGCCCGGATTCGGAAGGTCTTCCAGTGCGCGCGCGTTGAGGGTAGTGGAGGTATTCGCATTTTCTGGGTTGATGAGCGGAACTTCACTACTTACCTCCACGATCTCATTTGATTGAGCGACCTTGAGCGTGAAATCGACGATCTGCTTCTGGCCCAGGCTCGAAACGACGTTGTCGTTCTGCCGCGTCTCGAATCTTTGCGCTTCCACTTTGACCGAGTAGGTACCCGGTTTCAATTGTGGAAAGTTGAACCGGCCTGCACCATCGGTCTGGGCGCCACGCTTCAGACCTGTCTCGTGATTTGTGATCGTCACCGTGGCACCCGGCACGACTGCGTTGGTTGTGTCCCTCACTTCGCCAACGATGGCACTGGTGGTTTCGCCTTGTCCCAGTGCTTCCGCCGGAAGAAGACACGCCACACTCAACACAAAAAGAACAATGCGACCTACACGTGCCATGTATTATTCCCCCACTCATTTGCCGTAAAACGACAGTGTTTCCCCTGTGCTTAGTTATTAACCTAGGATTATTTATGCTAGTTAATCATAGTTAATCAAGAGAGGCAAGCGCGAAACGGAAGGATCGCGGGGAGTAGCTGCAAGTCCTAGGCTTGCACGATTGCCAACAGAAGCAGGGTTGCAGCCATGCAGGTCTCAGTGGCAGTTCGCTGGCGACCGCGACAATTGCCGCAGGACTCGTTTCCGCCAGGACACGTAATTGCTCTTGGGACGCCAGTCTCAACCGGCGGTTGCGCAGGACTTCGGAGAAGAACAGCCCGGAGACAACCAGCGCCAGCGCTTCAAAGCTCCTACAGATGGGAGCGTCCGCTAGGTTCAGGTTGCTGAAACGCTCGCTGAGCAGCGTACATGCGATACGCATGAAAGTGATTGCCCATCGCGGCAGAAAGGCGGAAGCGAGCATAATCGGAAGCAGCTAGAGGAAACGCAGCGAGAAATACGGCTCCATCCAGAAGTCCACGCCAGCGATGGCTAAGACGATTTTGATGCTGGTGAGCAGAACGACCATCCGATTGCGTGGTCTTTCGTTCGGTTGAGACATTCCGTTCTCACTACACTTCGCGGCGTCACCCGTGGGTTGCGGCCTGAAGGCCCTTCTTACCATTGTTTTCCAGCCTGGGCCTTATTCCGGCTTTGGGTTGCGGAACGTGCAAGCTGAATCTCCGCGCAGCCGATGAACGAGCACGGCAACAACCGCTCCCCAGAATGGAATCAGAGCCGCGACAAACCAAAACTTGACCAGCCAATGCACGGGGAACTCCCGTCACACGGACTGCGACGGTCTCGCTCAGCACAGCTCTATTGCGGCTGAATGGATCGTGCAGTTCGCGCGTTTGATTTTTGTGGAAGGAAGAAGTGTGCCTCGCGGCACAAGCCTCGATCCCTCGCGTTCTTCAGTTGTCAGTCAGAAGAAGCAGAGGTGAGGCGACAGGCAGGATGCAGACGCTTATCGGGACACCCGAGCGTTTCTTCTAAACCGGAAAGCCGCCGAACGTTCTCGGAGGCCGATATCCACTGCTAGTTTTCATAGGTCCTTTGCCAGTCTTAGCGGGAAGCCTAGCTTTCCCGTCCAAAGTCTTATATAGTACCCCCCTAGGGTACATGCCAAGGGAAAGCGCAGGAAAAACTCGAAAAACTATCATGAAAGATAAACTCCCGGAAATCTCGAAAGAAAAACAGAAGCTGCTTTCTCGGATCAAACGCCTCGCGGGACAGATTACCGCCGTCGAGCGCTCGGTGACCGACGGGGACGAATGTGCGGACATCTTGATGCTATTGGCGGCGATTCGCGGGGGCATCAACAGCCTGATGGCGGAGATCCTGGAGGATCACATCCGGCTGCACATTACGCATCCGGATCGCGGAACAGAATCGAACGAAGAATTGACCGAAGATCTGATTGGGCTAGTGCGCGCGTATCTGAAGTAAGCCTCATGCAATATCTTAGTAGCGAGGGGAACAAATCTGTTCTCGGAACTGCCCTGCAAACCCACGGCTCGATCGCTGAAACGCAGGGAGATATGGCAACTGCATTGCGGATGTACCAAGACGCAGTTTCACGCCTCAAAGAGACCGGCGTCAAGACGGACTATACGGCCGCTGAGCGGTCTTTAGGGAAGGCATTCTTACGGGAAGGAAACTTCGTCAGCGCGAAGCAGGGCCTTTCTGAAGCGCTTTCGGTCGATTGTGAAACTGGCGCAAAGACTGACACAGCCCTGGGTCAGGTTGAGCTTGCGGAACTCTCATTGGCGCAGGCAGGACCAGTGGATGTGGCACCCTTCGGTCCGCGATCGACGAGTTTCGACTACAGAAAATAACCGATGGTGAAATCAAAGCGGAAATCGTCCTTGCTCGCGAGATCATTCGACAGGGCAAAACTGCCGAAGCTGGGCTGGGTTAGGCCGACCATTCAGAACTCTGAACTAGTTCTGCCAGTTCACATTGACAAAGCCGGTACCGCTCGTGGGGACTGTGTAGGAGTGATTCGAGCCGCTCTCCCAGGTGACCGAGCCGTTCGCGGCAATTTTGATGAACTTGAACTGAATGGTCTGGGCGGCCGGCACACTAACGTTCAGAAACCAGTTCGGGTAGTTCGGCGTCAGCATTGGGCCCACCGCGCCGTCCCACGTCGTATTCCAATTGCCTAGCTCCACCGTGTCGCCGGTGAGGAAGATGTAATCGCCTGGGACGGTTGGTGTGGCGTTGTTCACGGTAAACGTGACTGGGATGAGCTTTGCGGCGAGGACCGTGAATGGCAGGCTGTTGGAAACGTGCCCCTGCGAATCGGTCACGGTTACGTTGTAGTTGCCATTCGAGATGGACGGAATGGTCACGACGAGCTGGTTCTTGCTCGAGCTGACCAAAGCGGCAGCGGTGGTGCCAAACTTTACCGTGTTCGCTCCCGTAAAGCTGCCAGCGAGGGTGACCTGTACACCGGGCTGGACCACATCGGGTCCAACCGAGGCGAGGGCCGGCGTGGTGTCTGCGGCTGGGCTGTAAATCCAGACGGCAACGGTGTGGGCTGGAAGAGTGAAATTATTGACGGGGTTATTTCCGCCGCCATTCGTCACTGTAATCGCAGACCCACCGAGCAGGCCACCCAAGTAGTCGGTGTAATTGCCTGCGGGCAGCGCCGTCAACAGGCCGCCGATCGGGATGGATGAGTTGTCATTCTTATTGATGGCAACCAAGACCACGCTGCCAGCGAAAACCCGCTCGTAGATATACACGTCGTTATTGATCCAGCGCTGGCCAATCGTCCCGTATGGTATCGCCGTGCTGCTCTTACGCAGGGCGGTCAGCTTGCTGATGAGTTTGTAGGCGGTCGTGGTCGTGTCGTAACTGTTCATCATAGGGCGATTGAAAGGATCATTGCCGAAATTCGTGTCGTTGTGGAGGTATTGTTCAGTGCCGTAGTAAATCACGGGCACGCCGCGGCAGGTCAGCAGGAATACGAGGGCTTCGTGCAGCCGGTTCTGATTGTTGTTGATGGAGAGGAAACGCTGGCGGTCATGGTTGTCGATGAAAGTGACTAGGTCGTTTGCCTGCTGAAAGTTCAATGCTTCCTGCGAAAGCACTGTATCGATCTCACTGAAGCTGTTGTCGCGGGCGAATACATCGTCGATGGCGTGGTAGAGCGGGAAATCCAGGGCCGAAAAGCCGGAATGGTTCGTGAACTTGTAGAGATCATGATAAAGAGGGTCAGATGTAGTGTCGGCGATCCATTCGCCGAAGGTAAAGGTGTCTGCGTTGGTGTAGATGCTGTTGACGAAGCTATAGAGCCAGCCCCACGTGGCGTGCTTGATGGCGTCCACCCGAAAACCGTCGACGTGGTGCTGCTGAAACACCTGGGCTGCAGCCTTCAGGTAGGCGTCGACCGTGGGGTTTTCCTGGTTGAAGTCAGCGAGGTTGGAGAGGGTGTAGTACTGGACCTGATATCGGTCGTTGAAGTCGCTGATGTTAGGATTGTGGTGGAAATAGCCGTTGGTATCATTAGTGTAATTTCCCACCAGGCTCCCGTTATCGTAGAACGCGCCAAACTCACCGTTGTTGTTGTTGTTCGAATGATTGGGGGCGAAATCGACGATTACTTTGATGCCGTTGGTGTGCGCCGCCGTGACCAGGTTGTCGAAGGCCGTAAAGGAGTTGGTGGCGTCTCCGAAATGTTCCTCGATACGCTTGAAGTCGCGACCCTGATAACCGTGGTAGGGCGCGCCGATGCTAGCGCCGCCCTCGTTTACATTTTCGTTGTCGACGGGCGGGGAGATCCAGATCGCGGTTACGCCCATGCCTGCGATGTAGGACATTTTCTGCTGGATGCCGGCGAGGTCGCCTCCCCAGTAGGCTTGAAAGTTGGTCTTCGTGGAGTCGAACAAGCCGCTGCTTTGGGGCGGATTGTTGTTCGTGGCGTCACCGTCGAAGAAGCGGTCAGTGACGATTTGGTAGATGATGTCCCTTTTGAAATCAGCGGCCTTGGAGGCGGGTTGCATAAGCGCCAGCACGACAATCGTCGAGAATGTGACAAGCTTATTGATGAATGGCTTCGGCATGGGATGATCCCTCCATGGGCACGAATGGGAACAACAGACCCAAGAATCGTAACGCGCCAGACCTGAATATGGAAGAGCGCCGATGGTTATGGGGGCGGATCGTCGTCCAGCCGAACACAATCGCGAAGCACATTTCCGGGAAGTGAACCATCTCCCTCCGCGCTTGAGCGCTTCGACTAGCCGTCCAGAAACGCTCTTCGGCGAAATCAATCGATGATGGCCCCGAAGCCGACTTGAACGAAGCCGCTTTGCGGCGGACGCATTCGCGTGTTGCGGGGCCGACGGTCGAGGTGATCTGAGCTAGTTTGTGTCGCAGAGGAGGAACTCTCTGTGACCCATCTACGCC
>Ga0209517_10004997_pt1 | contig 17090 bp, 9 predicted proteins | sample PeaSoiMetSII2010_FD_187695 | JGI IMG/M metagenome (GOLD analysis project Ga0209517, IMG submission 187695) | Peat soil microbial communities from Weissenstadt, Germany - SII-2010 (SPAdes) (version 2) | ecosystem: Environmental > Terrestrial > Soil > Wetlands > Peat | place: Germany: Weissenstadt...
AGCCCGGCCCCTGCCATACCGGCGAATTTCAAAAATTGACGGCGCGACGCTGGGAACTTGTTCATGGCGTCTCCTCTTAGGGTTCCCGCTTCGACGTTCCGGATACGCTAGCGGACACCCGCGAAAGACTTTGGATTAGCAACCCAGAGATTCTACCGCGAAGCCGGTCGAGGGCGTGACCTGGCGGAGTGCCAAAGACGCGTGGGGCCGCCCAGTATCTGCTATCATCCCGCCTTGCGGACAACGGAGGGTGCATGAGCTTTGGTCAGCGACTGGAGGAAATACGCGTAGGGTTTGAGCGGCCGTTTTGGGTGGCGAATGTCAGCGAGCTGTTTGAACGGCTATCCTATTACGCGGCATTTGCGTCGCTGGCGCGGTATCTACACGAGACGCTAAGTTTTCCGCTGGAGCGGGCCGCCGATCTTTCCGGTTTGTTTGGCGGGTTGGTGTGGTTTCTGGCGATTTTTGGGGGTGCTATCGCCGACAGGTTGGGGTTCCGGCGCGCTCTTTCGCTGGCGTACCTCATTCTTGCCGGGTCATATTTCCTGTTGGGGTCTCTGGGCGCACCGTGGCTTGCGCCCGTGCGCAACACAGTGCCGCTGGTGGCGTTGGTAACGGTTGTGTTGATGCTCCCGGCGTTGGGAGTAGCGCTTGTGAAACCATGCGTGGTGGGAACAACGGCGCGGTCCTCGCATGAGAATGTGCGGTCGATCGGATATTCGATCTACTACACGCTGGTGAACATAGGTGGGGCGCTGGGACCCTTTGTGGCGTCGTGGGTGCACCGGCACATGAGCGTGGAAAATGTGTTTCGCGTTTCAGCCTTGAGCGTATTTCTTATGCTTTTCGTCGTTCTCCTGTTCTTCCGTGAACCCAGCAGATCCGGCGAAACCCAACCCTCCAGCATCACACAGGTGGTGAGCAATTTCTGCATAGTGCTGGGTAACTACAAATTGGTTCTGCCAACGGTTCTTCTAGCCCTGCTCCTCCGCATAACAGAGTGGCTTTACCATGGCTACGCTTTTGCATGGTGGGTCTGGGTTGGCCTTTTGATTGTCGTGTTCATCGGGGCCAGCCCCTTCGTGCGTTTCCTACTGCTGTTTACTGGCTACTGGATCGTGTATTGGCAGGAGTTCATTACGCTGCCGATTTATGTGCACGATTACGTGGATGGGAGGGCAGACACGGAGAGAATGCTGGCAACGGGACCCATTGTTGTGATTGCATTCACCGTGCTGTTCAGCGTATTGACCAAGAAGATCCCGGCGTTTCGCGCCGTAGTGCTCGGAACTCTGATTGCAATGACGGGATTTACCGTGCTGGCGTTGCATGCGAGCATCGTAGCAGCCTATGCCACCCTTGTGGTGATTGCCGTTGGAGAATTAATCCAGCAACCGCGTTATTACGATTATATTTCGCGCCTTGCTCCGCCGGGGCAGCAAGGTACATACATGGGATTTGCATTTTTGCCCTTGGGGCTTGGGTCATTCGCTGCGGGAGGAATTGGCGGGGCGCTGCTGCATCATTTCGGCGAAGTGCAGCACCGGCCGGAGCGGTTTTTGTGGGCGCTGACGGGGATAGGGTTGGCGACCACGGCGTTGTTGTGGATTTATGATCGCGTGGTCAAGCCGGGAAAAGAAGGGCCTGTAGCGGGCTGAACCTGCTGGCAGGTGGAGCAAAGAAAAAGAGAGATTCATCGCACAAAAGACGTGCGATGCAAAACCGTACCTCACTCCGCAGACTCCGTTCGGAATGACGGAGTGAAAACAGATCGCACTGTTGTCAACGGGCCAGCTTGACTGCGAACTGAAAACTGAGTACTGAGAACTAATTGACCATTCGGCGGAGGGATTCCAGAGCCTGGCGGGCGAGCGTGTAACGGGGTTCGACGTTGATGGCTTCCTGGAAGCAACGTATCGCCTTGCCGTACATTTCCTTTCCCAGATACGCGCGGCCCATGTTGTAGTACGGAAAATGGCGAGGTTCGTAACGACGAGCTTCGACGGCCTGCTGCAACCAGGGAATGGCTTCATCAAACTGGCCGAGTTCGATCAGGTAAGCGCCAATGTCGTTGTAGGGATTGCCAAAATCGGGGTCGAGCTCTATGGCGCGCTTGCATTCGGCGATGGCGTCGAGAAGGCGGCCTTGATAATGATAAGTCCAACCGAGGAAGGTGTGCGCTTCGGCAGTCGGATGCAGCTCCAGCGAAGACTGATACAGCTCCGCGGCGCGGTCGTAGTCCCCTTCCATCTGGGCCTGGTAGGCGTCCTGGAGGACTTCCCACGCCCGGGTCAAAGTCTCCTGACTCATACCGCCATTGTGGAGTGGAAAATGGAGAAAGGTCAAAGGTACGAAGGTTCCAGGTGTGCATATTCACAAACTGTCCCTTTTGACGGGCCATAGGTGTAAATTGGCCTCTGGAACAGAAGAGGATAGATAAACCTTGCAGTGGCTTGGCGCCGCCAGTGCACTGATGGAAGCATGCCTGTGACGTTTGTGATTTCCAGAAACAGTTGGCTGGGCTTCATGGAACGCCTGGGTTGTGGTTTGAGAATCGGGGCGAGTATATGCGAAGAATGACTTTCTTAGCAGGCGTGCTGCTCGTAGTCCTTCTTGCCGGGGCGCGCGTGCGGGCTGCTTCCACAAACAGAGATACCAGAGAGAATCCGGCAGGTACCGGAGAGTTGCGAGCAGTAGAAAGGCTTGCGCAGCGGGTTGCGCCGTGGTTGAGTCCGCACCTTGTGCTGGAGCAAATCCCCAAAGATCGGGGCAATGACGTCTTTGAATTAGCAAGCAGGAACGGCCAGATTGTGATCCGCGCATCGAACGCGTCCAGCGCGGCAGTTGGCCTGAACTGGTATTTGAAATATTACTGTCACCGGTCAATCTCTCACCTCGGCAACAACATGTCGCCCGTGAATCCGCTTCCTACGGTGCCACGAGCGGAGCGGCATGTTGCGCAATTCCGGTATCGCTATTACCTGAATTACTGCACGTTCAGTTACACCTTTGCGTTTACGGATTGGAAGGGCTGGGAACGGGAACTGGACTGGATGGCGCTCAACGGAGTGAACCTGGCGCTGGCAACGATGGGGAGCGAGGCCGTGTGGCAACACACGTTGCGGCGCATCGGTTACAGCGAGAAAGAGATCCTTGATTTCTTCCCTGGCCCCGCGTACACGGCATGGTGGCTGATGGGAAATTTCGAAGGGTGGGGAGGGCCGCTAACTCAGAGGATGATCGACGAGCGTTCGTCGCTGCAACAGAAGATTTTGTGGCGCATGCGGGAGTTCGGGATCGAACCGGTGCTGCAGGGTTTCTACGGAATGGTGCCCGCTTCGCTCGCGAACAAATATCCGACTGCGAAGATCATTGACCAGGGAGAGTGGAACAGTTTTCGCCGGCCGATGATCTTGTTATCTTCCGATCCTCTTTTCGCGCGCTTAGCCTCGATTTATTACGAAGAGATGAAGAAATTGTATGGGCCCGCGAGGTATTTCGGAGGCGATCTGTTCCATGAAGGCGGCAAGACGGATGGCTTGAACGTGGCCGCACTGGCAAAAGGAGTTCAGGACGCCATGCTGGAAGCGCAGCCGGGCGCGATCTGGGTCCTGCAAGGCTGGCAGGAGAATCCCAAGGATGAGCTGCTGGACGGTTTGCAGAAGGATCGCATCATCGTGCTGAACATGGAAAGTGACGCGTGGGAGAAGCGCAAAGGGTTTCAGGGTGCGCCGTGGGTCTGGGGCATCATCAACAATTTTGGCGAGAATGTGGGCATGTTCGGGAATCTGGAACGAATTGCCACGGAGCCATCGCGCGCGGCTGCTAGCCCATATGGAAAGGATATGGCGGGAGTTGGCTCGTTAATGGAAGGGATCAACAACAATCCGGTGGTGTACGACCTGCTTTTTGAGACGGCGTGGCGCAAGGGAAAGATTGACTTGCGAGAATGGATACACGGCTACGTGCAATACCGATATGGGCGGAGTGCTCCCGGCCTTGAGCGCGCCTGGGAATTACTGGTGGAGACAGCGTATAGCCCAACCGGGGGAAGCCCACAATCAATTTATTGCGCGCGCCCGTCGCTACAGGTGAAAGGGGTGTCCACCTGGGGAAGCACAAACGTCGGATACGATGAGGGCAAGTTAGAAGAGGCGGCAGGTGAATTCCTGAAGGCGCGAAGCGAAGCGGGAATGGTGGACGCTTACGAGTTGGACGCAGTAGACCTGGTGCGGCAGGTGCTGGCAAATCGCGGGCTGGATACCTACCGTGAGATGATTGCGGCGTACGCGGCAAAAGATAAGATCAAATTCAACCAAGAGGCCAATGCATTCCGGGACCTTCTGAAGGAAGAGGATGAACTGCTCGGGACGCGCCCGGAGTTTATGCTGGGCAACTGGCTGGGCCAGGCGAGAAAAATGGCGCGCACGGAAGAAGAAGCAGCACAGTGCGAAAAGAACGCGCGCATGCAGATCACCTATTGGGGGCCGGCTGATCCGGGAACCGAGGCACGCGACTATGCGGGCAAGGAATGGTCAGGCTTGTTGGATGATTTCTATCTGAGACGCTGGGAAATGTTCATTGGCGAGCTTAATGCACGGCTGGAAGGCAAGCCAGAGGGAACGGTCAATTACTTTGAGCTTGAAAAGAGCTGGACTGAGCAGCGCAGCACATTCCCGGAAACGCCGAAAGGCGAAGCACTTTCCACGGCCACACGCGTGTTTTCGCATGTGAGTGAAGCAAGGCCGATGAAATCGGCACACAAGTAATTTTGATGCGGCCCACTGATTTTCACGAGGAGGTCCTTGATGTCGTCTTCAGATAAGCCTACACGGAGAGAGTTTTTGGTCACCACTTCCACCGCGGCCCTGGGGGCTGCCGTGCCGTTGGGCAATCTGCCTGCGGAGGCAGGCGTCGCGAATGCGTCTGTGGCGCCGGAGGGCGCTCCTTTTGCGGCGGAAGAACTTCTGAAGATGGGGCCGCAACGGAGTTTTGCAGGCGATCGGACCATGCAAATCGCGATGCCGATCGGGGGAATCGGAGCGGGTTGTGTCTGCATGAATGGCTACGGCGGACTGCAGGATTTTTCGATTTGGAATCGTCCCGCAACAACAGCTTTACCGGCAGGATACTCCGGCACGCAAGCGGCTTTCGCGATTCTGCATATCAAAGGGGCAACGCCGGTCACGAAGCTTGTCGAGGGCCCTCTTCCAATACTGAAAATCTACGACCAGGGTTTGCAGGGAGAGGGATACTATCGCGGAGGGTTCGAAGGTTTTCCGCGATTTGAGAAATGCGTCTTCAAAGGTGATTACCCGTTTGGAGAGGCCAAACTCAGCGACTCTGCCGTCCCACTCGAAATCACGCTGGCGGCCTGGAATCCTTTTATTCCGCTGGATGACAAGAACTCCGGAATACCGTGCGCCATCCTGGAATACACTCTGCACAATAATTCACTGGCCAACGTTAGCTACGAATTTTCCTATCATCTTTCCCACCTGGCTCCCGGTTGCAAGGAGGAGGAATCGGCTAGCCGTAATGCCGTGATTCCGGAGCGGGGCGTTTTTTTGTACAACGTGGAACAACCGAATGCAGAAGGGTATGGCAGCGCCTCCTTGATCGCGATTGGAAATAAGCCACGCATCAAGGGCATGTGGCTGCGCAGCCCCGGATGGGCCTTCGATTCCCTGTCGGCGCTGTGGCGCGAAGTTTCCACGGGGACATTTAAGACGAATGCGGGGTCCAATGAAATCGATACCCGCGGACGGAATGGCGGCTCGATTTTGTTTGAGGGAACATTGGCCCCGGGCGAATCGCGAACTTACCCTATCGTAATTTCCTGGCATTTCCCCAACTGTTATCTGCAGGCGGGTGGCGTTGGAATCCCTGAGGCGCAAGGCGAGGCGGGGTGCCGCGCATTTCCTGAGCCGACGCCTCCGCTGTGGCGGCCGTACTACGCCTCGAAATGGAGCGATGCGCGCGAGATCGCCCTCTACGTAAACGAAAACTACGCTTCGTTGCGAGCACGCACCGCGGCGTTCAAGGAAGCACTGTTTTCCTCGACGTTGCCGCCGTATGTGCTCGATGGCATCTCCGCGAATCTGGGGATTTTGAAATCGCCGACGGTGTTGCGCGTGGAAAATGGCGATCTGTGGGGATGGGAAGGATGTTTTCCGGATGCCGGATGTTGCCACGGCTCCTGCACGCATGTGTGGAACTATGCGCAGGCATTTGCGCACCTTTACCCGCAATTGGAACGGACGCTGCGCTCACTGGAACTCGAGCGCTCCATGGATGAGAACGGCCACGTCACGTTTCGCTCCGCGCTTCCTGAAGGTCCTGTGAAACACGATTTCCATGCGGCCTCGGACGGGCAACTGGGCGGCATCATGAAGGTGTTTCGCGACTGGCAGATTTCCGGAGACCTGGATTGGCTGAAGCGAATGTATCCCCTGGCGAAACGCAGCCTGGATTATGGAATTCGCACGTGGGACCCGGATCATCGCGGGGGGCTCTTTGAGCCGCATCACAATACTTACGATATTGAGTTCTGGGGACCGGACGGGATGTGCACCAGTATTTACCTGGGTGCGCTTTCGGCATTGTCGCAGATGGCGAAAGCGGTCGACCGGGCGGAAGACGCGGCGTTTTACGGGGAACTGGCGCAACGTTGTGCGCGCCTAATGGAGGAACAGCTCTTTAACGGCGAGTATTTCCAACAGAAGGTGGAGTATCAGGGGTTGCGGAATACTTCGTTTGCCACCATGGTCGCCAAAGTAGATGAACACAGCAGCGAGATGGAGCAACTGCTGAAGCGCGAAGGCCCGAAATACCAGTATGGAAGCGGATGCCTCTCCGACGGCGTCATCGGAGCGTGGATGGCACACATGTATGGAATCGAAACTCCGCTTGCGGTCGAAAAAGTCCGCATGACCCTGCATGCGATCTACAAAAACAATTTCAAGACGGACCTGAGCCAGCACGCCAACGCGCAGCGCCCGGGTTATGCCATGGGACATGAACCGGGTTTGCTGGTGTGCACGTGGCCCCGGGGCGGGAAGCCTACGTTGCCCTTTGTATATTCGGACGAGGTGTGGACCGGGATTGAATATGAGGTGGCGTCTTACCTGATCGCCGAGGGATTTGTCACGGAGGGATTGACGATCGTCAAAGCGCTGCGCAGCCGGTATGACGGGCGAATTCGCAACCCGTGGAATGAATATGAGTGCGGCAATTATTACGCGCGGGCCATGTCCAGTTATGCATTGCTGGGTGCGCTGTCCGGCTTTCGCTACTCCGCTGTCCAGCGGACACTGTGGTTTGGGCCACGGCTAAGTGTGCGGCCATTTAAGACGTTCTTCAGCACCGCTTCCGGCTTTGGCATGATCGCGCTGGATGCCCGGAGCCTGCACATTCAAATGATCGAGGGCGAGTTGCAAGTGGAAAAATTGGTTCTGGCGGAAGGCGCGAGGAGCAGAACCTTGGAGTGGAAAACTACGGCGCGGCCGGATGCGCCTGCGATCAAGACCTTGTGAACGAAAGCGCCTTTGTGCGCCCTACCCCTGGAGAGTGTTCACCGGCGGGTGACTACCCGCGCGAGTTATCGTATTCTTGAATGCGAAAGAAAAATTTGATTTCGTTCTGGAGGGCCGATTACGTTCAGGACCTTTCTAAAGAGCGAGTAGGGGGAAACGTGAGGAAGTTTGCGTTGAGCTTGGCGGTGCTGGCTGCGTGCGCCGCGGTGGTGGCCGTAAGTGCGCTGGCGGGGCAGGAGTCCAGCAAGAAATCTGGAAGCAACGCCGCTGCCGTGGCACGGGGCAAGACGATTTTCCAGCAAAAATGCACGGTGTGCCACTACGACACCAGCGACCAAAAAAAGATTGGGCCCGGCCTGAAGGGTATTTCGAAGCGCGGCACGTTTACCGTGAATGGAAACAAAATCACCGACGAGAGCTTAAAGACGTGGATTGAAAACGGCGATCAGTTGATGCCAGGACTCAAGGATAGCCTGGAAGCAGCTCAGATCAAGGATGTAATTGCATACGTAAAGACTCTTTAAGCGAGGAGATGCGAGGGGAATAAGTCGGTAGCTTGCGAAAATCATCAGGCGAAGTAAAAACCCCCGCTAACCTGTGGGCACAGGCTCCCCGGGGGTTTTCAATTTTGCTTTTTCCCGAGCGGGAAAAAGGATCTACTTCAGGACGGCATCCTTCAGCACCTTCGCGGGGCGCAAACGGACAACCGTCTTGGCCTTGATCTTGATCTGTTCGCCGGTCTGGGGGTTGCGGCCAAGGCGCGCCTTGCGGTGAGCCTTTACGACGCGGCCGATCCCGGGGATGACGAACTTGCCCGCGCTACCCTTGGCTTCTTTCACGGCTAGCTTGTGAAGCTCTTCGAAAAAGGTGGCCACAGTCTTCTTGGGTGTGCCGACCTTCTCCGCGATGTACGAGACAATCTTTGTCTTGCTCAGTGGCTTGGCTGCCATTTCTTCTGCTTATCCTCCTGGTTTGTCTATCCACCCCGAACGAATCGAGGCCAGCCGCGAGCGAAAAAACCCTGTGTTTTAAAGGAAAAACTCGGGCCAGCTGCGACTATAGCGAACGCAGAAGTGGAACGCAAGGGAAAAACTGCAAAAATCACTGGAAAAACGCACTTTTTTTGGGGGGCATGTGCAAAACGCCCAGCGTTCATGCGGTCATGCGTATTCCCGGGAGCCAGATTTGCGCTCCACAGGGCTATGATATCCTTCACAATCACTTTCAAACGAGGAGAACCGTGGATGAACGACAGCGCAAAGTGGCAGGAACTGGAACGCGAAATCGCGGCGCGTCTGAAATTGGGGCGGCGGCCCGTGGCCGTAGCCTATCTGGACGCAGAACCCGCGGGAATCAAGAAATTCGAGGGCACGGAACCATCGGGTTGCAGTTTCTGGCGTTTAGCGGCGGAGGGTCGAACCTTCTACACCGTTCCAGAGAATCACTTTAACTGTGCGATTGGCGCATATACCCACAACATCCCGCTTTCGCCCGAGCGCGAAAAAGAGACCGAGCAGACGTTGAAAATGATGTTTAAACTGGGTTACGTGCAACCGGAAGAAGTGCCGCAAATACCGCGATTGGCCAAAGGACCTAAAGCAGTAATTTATTCGCCGTTGGGCGAAGCCCCCGCGGCACCGGACGTAGTGCTGTTTGCGTGCAAACCCGCGGGAGCGATGCTGCTGCAAGAGGCTGCGAATCGGGCAGGTGTGAGCAGCGGCGCGCCTGCGCTGGGGAGACCGACGTGCATGGCTCTTCCGGCTGCGTTGCAGCACGGCGCGATTACCAGTTTGGGATGTATTGGCAACCGGGTGTATACAGGGCTGGGCGAGAATGAACTGTACGTAGTGCTGCGTGGAGCGGACCTGGCAAAGGTAGCAACCGCACTGAAAACAATCTGCAGTGCGAATGCGGCGTTGCAGGATTATGCGAAGGGAAGACGAGAACAGCTTTCCACGCTTTAGCCTAGATTGAGCGAACAAATTTTGATCGCCGACCCAGGAGGATCCTCCCGGCTGATGACGCTGGTCCTAACTCGCACGGGAATGGGCGACGGGCGCGGTTGCTTAGGAGCAGAGCTAAGGAGTCGAAGAGGGCTGTGCTTGCGGAGCGCCAGAAGAATTGGATTTGGGCGTGGAAGCGGGCAGAGCAGGGAGGGCATCCCGCGAAATGATCTGTTGCTGTGTTGGAAGTGTTGAGGAATCCCAACCCCCGCCGATCGCCTCGATCAGTTGCACGCTGGCAACAATTTGCAGGATACGCAGATCCACGGCAGTCTGCTGATTGCCGAAGAGAGTTGTTTGGGCGGTGATAACGTTGAGGTAGGGGTCGATGCCGAGACGATAGCGATCCGTGGCGAGCTTCAGGCTGCGTTGCGCGGACTGGATGGCCGTGTCTTGTTCCTGAATTTCCTTTGAAAGAACACGTAAGGTTGCAAGATTGTCCTCGACTTGTTGAAACCCAGTCAGGACGATCTGGCGATAATTGGCGACGGTCTCATCGTATTGTGCGCGGTACTGTTCCATAGTCGCGCGACGCAAACCGCCATCGTAAATTAACTCGGAAATTGCCGGACCGACGGACCAGAAGCGGCTTGGCCAACTAAACCAACTTCCGCCATGCGTGGTTTCAAAGCCGGCAGAAGCGCTAAGAGTCACGGTCGGGTAAAACGCGGCTCTGGCAACGCCGATTTGCGCGTTGGCCTGGGCCATCAGGCGCTCGGTAGCAGCGACGTCTGGACGGCGCTCCAAAAGTTGTGATGGAACGCCGAATGGAATGGCAGGCGGGGGAGTCTTCAGAGGCTCGATGGCGACGGAGAACGAGGAGGCGGGTTGGCCAACCAGGATTGCAATCGCATGCTCGTATTGCGCTCGCAGAATACCCAGATTGGTATCTTGCGCGCGAGTGGCTTCCAGCTGAGTTTCGGCTTGGGCGACGGCTTCGTCAGAGTCGATACCGGTTTCATAAAGCGCCTTCGTCAGTTTCAAGGACTCCTCGTAAGCTACCACAGTGGAATCCAGCAGTTGTTTCAGAGCGTCTTGGCCGCGCAGCTGGAAGTAATCGACGGCGAGTTCCGCTTGCGCTGTCAGGCGGGTATTCTCGAGGTCGGCCGCACTGGCTTGCGCATTGGCGACGTTGGCGCGAACCGTGTTGCGCACGCGGCCCCACAAATCGGGCGTCCAGGAGGCATCGAAGGGTAGCGTGTATTGGGTAAACGTGCTTCCCGAAGCGGCGCTGGGCACAGTGCTGGAAGAACTGGGTTGGTGTTGGCCAGTGATGCTTGCTCCAACGGAGACGGTTGGAAGATATTGCGAACGAGCCTGGCGCACCAGGGCACGTGCCGCCATGAAACTGGCAAAGGCCGCGGCGACGTTCTGATTGGAAACGTTGACTTGTTCCTCGAGTGCATTCAACTGGGCATCGCCAAAAATCTCCCACCACTTGCCATGAAGAGCGCTGTCTTGGGGTTGCGCGACTTTCCAGCCGTCCATTTTCTGCAGGTCATCCGGCGTGACTTCCTTGAAGGATGCTGGTACAGGTGCCGATGGCGCCGGGCGCTTGTATTTCGGACCGACATCGCAGCCCTGAATGAGCAGCGCGGCGCAGAGAAGCGTGGCCACAACTCGGAAATGATTAGTTGCCTTCATGGGTAGCTTGTACTCCCTGAGAGATTTACCCTTTCTTCTGATAGCGCGGTGGGTTTGTGCATAAGATCGTCTCATCCAAAAGACTCAATTTGTCTTTGCGCCTCCAGCTTGCCGTGAGCGCGAAGCCATTTAACTCTCAAACGGTCCAGTGAGAGGTATACCACCGGCGTCGTGTAGAGCGTAAGCATCTGAGAGAGAATCAGGCCGCCAATAATGGCAATGCCGAGAGGATTGCGGAGCTCCGAACCCGTACCTCTCCCAAACGCCAGCGGTGTGGCACCAAAGAGTGCCGCCATAGTAGTCATGAGGATGGGCCGGAAGCGGAGGATGCAAGCCTGGAAAATAGCTTCCTTAGGAGATTTGCCTTCGGTGCGTTCCGCGGCCAGGGCAAAGTCAATCATCAGGATGGCGTTTTTCTTGACAATACCGATTAAGAGAATGACACCGATCATGGCAATCACACTCAGATCTTTGTGAAAGAGCATGAGGGCAAGGATGGCACCAACGCCCGCGGAGGGAAGCGTGGAAATAATTGTCAGGGGATGGATGTAGCTCTCGTAGAGGATGCCCAGCACGATATACACGGCAATAACCGCTAAAACGCCGAGAAGAGGGATGGTAGCCAAGGAGGATTGAAAAGCCTGAAGAGTGCCGGAGAACATGCCGTGGATCGTGGCAGGCAAGCCGATCTTCTGTTCCATTTCGAGGACGGCTGCGGAAGCCTGGCTAAGCGCAACTCCCGGTGCAGTATTGAAAGAAATCGTAACCGAGGGATATTGGCCCTGGTGATTCACTGATAGAGGAGCAGTTGAAGGCTCGTAATGTGCGACTGCACTGATGGGAACAACTCTTCCTTGCGCAGCCCGGATATAAACGTCATTCAAGTCCACGGGAGATTGCCAATGAGAGGGAGCGACTTCCAGCACAACGTGGTACTGGTTGATGCCGGTGAACATAGTGGAGACTTGTGCCTGGCCAAAGGCTTCGTAGAGAGAATTGTCGACCATTTGTGGGGTTATGCCGAGGCGGGACATAGTCGGACGGTCATAGATCAGCATTGCCTGTAGGCCGCTATTCTGCTGGTCGGTATTGACATCGGTGAGCATGGGCAATTTGCGCATCTGTTGGAGGAGGACCGGCCCCCATTGAACAAGGTCCTGCAAGTTGTCGCTCTGGATAGTGTATTGATAGAGAGCGCTACTGCCGCGCCCGCCGATTCGCAGATCCTGTCCGGCTTGCATAAAGGTGTTTGCGCCGGAAACGCCAAGGAGTTTGGGGCGGAGACGGTCGATCACCTGGCTTGCGCTCGCATCGCGTTGATTTAGAGGTTTAAGTCCCACGTAAACGAAGCCGCCATTGGTGGCGCCGCCACCGCCTGTAAAGGCCATGACATTCTGCACGGCCGGATCGGACTTGATGACGTTGACGATGCGTCCCGTGGCGACCTGCATGGCCTGAAAGGAAATGTCTTGTGACCCTTGAATGCCGCCAAAAACCGTGCCGTTATCCTGCAGCGGGAAGAATCCCTTTGGGACAACCCAAAAAAGGTAGAAGTTGAGAGTGATGGTGAGGCCAAGAACGGTTAGCGTGAGCCCGGGGTGTTCCAAAACCCAGCCCAGGCTCCGCTCGTAAGCTCCAAGAAGGGCGTTAAACGCGCGTTCGCTGATGCGGTACCCTCCGCCGCGTCGCTGATCCTTAATATGCTTGAGCAACCGGGAGCACATCATCGGTGTGGTTGTTAAAGAGATACCGAGGGAGACCAGGATGGCCACCGAGAGAGTGACGGCGAATTCACGAAACAACCTGCCTATAATGCCACCCATCATCAAAATGGGGATGAAAACGGCGATCAGAGAGATGCTGATGGAGAGCACCGTAAAGCCAATCTCACTGGCGCCCTTTAAGGCCGCTTGCATGGGCGACATGCCTTTTTCGAGATAGCGTGTGATGTTTTCGATGACCACGATCGCATCGTCCACGACAAATCCAGTGGAGATGGTGAGGGCCATGAGAGAGAGATTATCGATGCTGTAGTGGCAGAGGTACATTACGCCAAACGTACCGATGAGGGAGACAGGGACGGCCACGCTGGGAATCAAAGTAGCTCGGACGTTTCGCAGGAACAGGAATACGACCAGGATGACGAGGGAAATGGAGATGATCAGACTGCGTTCGACATCGCGAACGGAAGCGCGAATGGTAGTGGTTCGATCGAACACAATTTGCGTGTCAATGGCTGAAGGGATAGAGGCCTTGAGAGAGGGAAGAGCAGCACGGATGCGATCCACGGTATCGATGATATTTGCGCCCGGCTGGCGGAAAATAATGATCAGGACGGAGGGCTTGCCATTAACGAATCCTGCCGCGCGGATGTTTTCCGTGGAGTCCTGAACGTCCGCAACATCGGAGAGTTTCACGGCGGCGCCATTGTGGTATCCAACCACAAGAGGCATATAGTCAATGGCTTTCAGGAGTTGGTCGTTGGTCACGATATCGGCAGTGGTCGAACTGTCAATGAGCTGGCCTTTGGGACTGTTGGCATTCTGCCGGCTCAACATGGAGGCCACGTCCTGTAAGCCGAGACCATAGCTGTTGAGCTGGGTCGGATTCACATCCACACGTACACCAGGCAGAGAACTGCCGCCAACGCTGACCTGTCCGACACCCTGAATCTGAGAAAGCCGCTGCTGCATGATGGTAGACGCGGCGTCATATAGCTTGCCGCGGTCGTACACACCGGAGGTGAGCCCCACAATCATGATGGGAGCATCCGCCGGGTTGACCTTGCGATAGGTCGGATTGCCAGGGAGATTCGACGGCAAGTAGCTACGCGCGGCGTTGATGGCGGCCTGAACGTCGCGGGCCGCGCCATCAATGTTGCGGTTCAAATCAAATTGCATCGTGATGCTGGTTGTGCCCAGATTGCTGGACGACGTCATTTCCGTGATGCCGGCAATTCTCCCGAACTGGCGCTCCAGCGGAGTCGCGACCGAGGATGCCATGATCTCCGGACTTGCTCCCGGCAAGCCGGCCCCAACCGAAATCGTGGGGAAATCGATCTGGGGTAGAGGTGAGACCGGCAACTCGCGAAAGGCCACGGCGCCCGCCAGCGCAATGGCGGCGGTCAAGAGTGTTGTGGCCACCGGTCGATGGATGAATGGAGAAGACAGGCTCATAGGGCTAGTCCGCGGGCACGACGATCGTGCCACCCTCCGACGCGCGGTGAGAAATAAACCGCTGTGCAAGGCGATCGAAGAAAATGTAAATGACAGGAGTTGTATAGAGTGTAAGAACCTGACTCAGGAGCAAGCCGCCAACCATGGAGATGCCCAAGGGGCGGCGAAGCTCGGATCCAATTCCCGTGCCGAGGGCGAGAGGCAAGCCAGCCAGCAGCGCCGCCATGGTAGTCATCATGATGGGACGGAAACGCAAGAGGCACGCTTCATAGATTGCATCCTCAGGCTTCTTGCCCTCTTTGCGCTCGGCTTCCAAGGCGAAGTCGATCATCATGATGCCGTTTTTCTTCACGATACCAATGAGAAGGATAATTCCTATGAGTGCGACAACGCTGAGTTCCTGGCCGCAGATCAGCAGCGCCAAAATGGCGCCGACTCCCGCTGATGGCAAAGTGGAAAGAATCGTCAGGGGATGGATATAGCTCTCATAGAGAACTCCCAAAACGATATAAACCGTGACGAGGGCCGCGAGAATCAGAATCGGTTCATTGGACAAGGAAGCCTGGAATGAAGCCGCAGTGCCTTGGAAAGCGCCCTGAACGCTTAGGGGCATTCCGATTTCCTGTTGAGCTTTATCAATGGCCTGAGTGGCCGCACCGAGAGAGGCGTTGGGAGCCAGGTTAAAAGAAATCGTCACCACCGGGAACTGGCCTTGATGGCTGACGGAAAGCGGCCCACTCTTCATCTCGAAATGCGTAAACGCGGTGAGCGGCACGGCGCCACCGTTAATCGAAGCAATGGGAGTGGGATTCGCGGAGCCCGCGCTCACGGCATTGTTGGTTGAGGCGGAAGGGCTGGGAGCGGCCGACGAGGCGGAATTGCCGGAAGACGTCGTTGCAGTAACGGTCCCCGCGGAGGAAGTTCCCGTGGTGAGAGCACTTGGAGCCAAAGCGGAACGAACGTAGATGTCCTGTAATTTGGAGGGGCCCTTCTGGAAGTCAGGTTCCGTTTCAAGAATGATGTGGTACTGGTTCAATTGCGTGTAGAGCGTGGAAACCTGGCGCTGGCCAAAGGCATCGTAAAGGGTCTGGTCGATCGCCTGCGGAGTAATTCCCATGCGGGAAGCAGTGACACGGTCGATGATGAGGGAGGCGGCGAGACCCGAAGTCTGCTGGTCCGTGGCAAGATCGCGAAGCTCGGGAATCGTCTGGAGTTTGGCCATGAGCTTGGCGGTCCACTGATTTAGCTCGCGCTGGTCAGGATCTTCCAGGGTGTACTGATATTGCGTGCGGCTCACGCGATCTTCGACGGTCAGGTCCTGTACCGGCTGCATGTAGAGCGTGATGCCATCGATTTTTTCCAGATTCGGTTGGAGGCGGCGGATAATATCCGAGGCGTTGGTTTTGCGCTGCTCCAGAGGTTTTAAGTTGATTTGGATGCGCCCGCTGTTCAATGTCGTGTTGGTGCCGTCAATGCCGATGAACGAGGAAACACTTTCGACGGCAGGATCCTGCAGAATCTGGTGGGTCAGTTGCTGCTGTTTTTCCGACATGGCTTCAAACGATATGGACTGCGAGGCTTCCGAAATGCCCTGGATGATGCCGGTGTCCTGCACGGGGAAAAAGCCCTTGGGGACAATGACGTAGAGAAAGATCGTGAGCACCAGCGTAGCGGCGGCCACAAGCAGCGTGGCGTTCTGGTATTTCAGCACCCACTTCAGGGTTCTTCCATAGAAAGCAATGATGCTGTTGAATGCGCGCTCCGAAGCCACATAGAAGCGTGATTGCTTTTGCCCATGACTGCTTTTCAGCAGGCGCGAACACATCATGGGCGTAAGCGTCAGAGACACCACGGCGGAAACCAGGATCGTGACGCTGAGCGTAATCGCGAATTCCCGGAAGAGGCGTCCGACAATGTCGCCCATGAAGAGAAGCGGAATGAGCACGGCGATCAGCGAGATGGTCAGCGATACGATGGTAAAACCGATCTGCTCCGACCCTTTAAGCGCGGCTTGTAGTGGAGGATCGCCTTCCTCGATGAACCGGATGATGTTCTCAATCATGACGATGGCGTCGTCGACGACGAAGCCCGTGGAGATTGTGAGGGCCATCAGGGTGAGGTTATTCAAGCTAAAGCCCGCCAGATACATGACGCCGAAAGTGCCGACGATGGAGAGCGGGACGGCAACGCTGGGGATGATAGTGGCGGAAAGATTGCGCAAAAAGAGAAAAATGACCATGACGACGAGCGCCACGGTGAGAATGAGTTCAAACTCGACATCCGAGACCGAAGAGCGAATGGTGGTGGTGCGGTCGGTTAATTCATCTAGTTGAACGGAGGCCGGTAGGTTGCTCTTCAGTACCGGAAGAAGCTTTTTAATGCGGTCCACTACCTGAATGATGTTGGCTCCCGGCTGGCGCTGAATATTGACGATAACCGCCGGCGTTTCGTTCATCCAGGCCGCTTGACGATTGTTTTCCACGTCATTTTCGACGCTGGCGACATCCGAAAGCCTTACGGGCGACCCATTGTGGTAGGCAATGATGACTTGCGCAAAATCAGAAGCGGTGAGGAGTTGGTCGTTCGATTGAATCTGGTAGTCCTGTTGCGGCCCGTCGAAGTTGCCTTTCGCCTGGTCGAGGCTGGTCTGCTGCAGCGCCGTGCGTACATCTTCCAGATTTATGCCGAAGGAGGAGAGCGCCGTGGGAATCACGCGAACTCGCACGGCGGGC
>Ga0209517_10004998_pt1 | contig 17089 bp, 11 predicted proteins | sample PeaSoiMetSII2010_FD_187695 | JGI IMG/M metagenome (GOLD analysis project Ga0209517, IMG submission 187695) | Peat soil microbial communities from Weissenstadt, Germany - SII-2010 (SPAdes) (version 2) | ecosystem: Environmental > Terrestrial > Soil > Wetlands > Peat | place: Germany...
ACCCCTTCCAACTCCTGCGCCGCCGACTCGATCAGCGCCGACTCGTCCTCCAGCGCCTTCGAGACGCGCACGATCTCCTGCTCCGCTTCCGCATATCTTTTCTGTTCAATCCCCTCGCGCACACCCGGCACGGTCTTGACTCCGTAGCCCGTATAGACGCCCGGAGCATACAGCAAGTGCTTGTACCAGGGACGCCGCGGCAAGCCGTCGGCATTGGTCAAGCGGCGCTCACTCTCGATCAAATTTCGATTCAGGGCGCCAAGCTTGGCCGCAACCGCGTCTTCTTCCAAGCTCGACTGCTTTTCCGACAACGCCTGCTGGTAGTGCCTGGCGCTGCGAGTAAGAGAGTCGGCCGCATTCTGCATTGGCGCAAAGTTCAGGTGCGGAGGCACCTCTTCCCGCGCCGGCGCGACCGTGGGACGCCTGGGATCAAACGTCGCCTGGAACACGCCTTCATCTAACTCCCGGTTGCGCTCGCGAATTTCCTCCTGCTTCGCGGCGAGCAACTTCTGCAAATTCTTCGTGTACATCTCGACCGTGTCGGCGAGATTCACGAAGTCGAACGGCAGCACTTCCGCGTCCGCCAGCCGCATCACCGACGTGCCCACGGTTTGCGCCAGCGCTCTTCCATAGACGAAGTCCTTATCCGAGAAATGCGTGTACCAGTAGAAGTCGTCGTAAACGGAGTGATAGATCCCCCCTTCGTCTTCGTCGGCGTATCCCAGATCGAGGGTGGCGATGCCGAGGTGGTCGAGAAACGCCGTGTAGTCGGTTCCCGAGCCCAGCGCGTCGATGCGCAGATCGGTGCGCTGCCGCAATTCCTTGCGCAATTCCTTAGGGTCGTCCTTAGGATTTTCCGGGGAGTTTGCTTTCGCGATCTTGCTCAACTGAGCCCGCTGCCAGACCGACATTTTGTTTCCCGACATCTTATCTTCCGACACCTTTGCTTCCGGGTCTTCGATGTCGCGCGCAACACCATTGATGAACTGTTCCAGGCTGTGCGATCCTCCCATATTCAGAACGCCGCGGCCGTTGCTGTCACTGTTGATGTAAACGGCGGCATGTTGCCGCAACTCATCGGCATGGGTTTCCACCCATTCGGTCGAGCCCAGCAGCATGGGCTCTTCGCCATCCCACGCGGTGTAGATGATCGTGCGCCGCGGCTTCCAGCCCTGCTTCAGCAACAGACTCAGCGCACGCGCTTCTTCCAGCAGAGAAACCTGTCCTGAGATGGGATCCTCGGCTCCATTCACCCACGCGTCATGATGATTGCCGCGAATGATCCACTCGTCGGGGGCCACGCTGCCTGGAATTTTCGCGATCACGTCGTAGACAGGCTTGATGTCCCAATTGAATGCAACCTTCAAATGAACCTGCGCCGGTCCTGGCCCCACGTGATAGGGAATCGGAAGCGAGCCGCGCCATTTGTCCGGAGCCATCGGCCCTGCCAGGGCCGCGAACAAAGGCTGCGCGTCGCCGTAAGAAATCGGCAGCACTGGAATTTTCGTGATGCTCTTCGCTTCGTTCAGAGGCAGGCGCTTGGCATCGGGGGTCGCGCCGATGCCGGGCGTCAGCGGATCGCCCGGGCTGGCGGAAGCAAAATCCATGACGCTGCCGCGTTGCACTCCATCCGCGGGACGCATCGGCCCCGCCGGAAACACATCGCCGCGAGTGTAGCCGTCGTCCTGCGGTTCGGAGTAGATGAGGCAGCCAATGGCTCCGTGCTCGGCGGCGACTTTCGGTTTTACACCGCGCCAGGAGTGCAGGTACTTGGCAATCACAATCGCGCCTTTGACCGAAATGCCCAGCCGGTCGAGCTTTTCGTAATCCTCGGGCAAGCCGTAGTTCACAAACACCAGCGGCCCGGTGACATCGCCGTCGATCGAGTAGACGTTATAGGTGGGCAACTGTTCCGACTTCTGATTCGAAGTTGGATCGACCGCCAGCGCAGGCTCTTCCAGCTTGGCCGTGAACTTCGTGGGCGCGAGCATCTCCAGCAGGCGAACCTTGGGCGTCGGAAACAGAACGTCGAACCTTTCGATGTGCGCATCCAATCCCCATTCTTTGAAGTGAGCGAGAATCCACTCGGCGTTGTCTTTATCGTAGGGCGAGCCCACATGATGCGGCCGCGCGCTCAACCTACGCATGTATTCCCGCAGGTTGGCGGGGTCGGGGATGGCGCGAAACTTCGTCTCCCACTCGCGCTCGTTTTGACTGGCGCTTGGCGAGTAGCCCACCAGCGCAGTCTGATTTGTGCCGGCTTGATCGGCGGCGAAAGACGAGGATGGAACCACCAGGGTAAAGATCAGCACAATCGCAGCGAAGGGTTGCATGCAGCTCCTTTTGTTAGAGGGGTGCCATTATAGCCGCAAGGCGGCAGTGGGTTGGGTTCCCTTAGGGAAACTCTGATTAAGTAGCATCGAAAACCTTGAACCACGGGGTACACGGGGGAACCCGGGGACTTGATCAGACTTTCTTTAGTGGGCTGCGGTGAAGCTCCAGCGGTCCAAACCAGCGCCTAAAGGCGCATTCATAACACGGCGCTTATGGTATGCCTGAAGGCATACCCTGATACAAATCGTAGTTGCACCACAGGTTGTTAGTGGTTCCGTCCGGCCAAAGCAACCTCGTTGAGCCTGTCCTCTGGACCTGCTTCAGGTCCTCGTCGACCAGGCCGTCTCCGGAACTTTGCCTGCAGCTTATCGAGGTATACGTAGTAAACCGGGGTGATGTAGAGGGTTACGACTTGCGAAAAGAGCAGACCGCCTACGACTGCCAAGCCCAAGCCTCGCCGCGAGTCTGCTCCCGCGCCAAAGCCAATGGCGATGGGCAACGTGCCCATCAGGGCCGCCATGGTGGTCATCATGATGGGACGGAACCTAACGAGCGCGCCTTCATGAATAGACTCCTCCGGGCTCTTTCCTTCTGTACGCTCGGCGTCCAGGGCGAAGTCAATCATCATGATGGCATTCTTCTTGACGATGCCGATCAGCATGATGATGCCCACGAAGGAGTAGAGATTCAGCTCCTGGTGGAAGAGGTTAAGAGTCAGCAGCGCACCGACGCCGGCGGAAGGTAAACCGGAAAGAATGGTCAGGGGATGAATAAAGCTCTCATACAGAATTCCAAGAATGATGTAAATCACCAGAATCGCGGCCAGCAGCAACAGGCCCATGCCGGTGAATGAGTTTTGGAAAGCTTGAGCGGTACCCTGGAAGGTGCCTTGGATATCCGCAGGGAGCACTCGAAGCGCCTCGCGATCGACTAGCTTGGTGGCGTCGCCCAAGGCGATTCCGGGCTTGAGGTTGAAGCTGATGGTTGCGGCGGGCAACTGGCCCAGGTGATTCACCATCAGGGGGCCGACGGAAGGCACCAATTTTGCGACGGTATCGAGCGGCACCAGTTTGCCTGCGTTAGAGCGGACGTAGAGAAAAGACAGCTTGTCAGGATTGTTCTGGTATTCCGGCAACAATTCCACGATGACGTAGTACTCATTGTTGGGCGTGTAAATGGTGCTGATCTGGCGGGTACCGTACGCGGAATAGAGCGCATCGGAGACCTGAGCCGGCGTCAATCCAAGCGCGGAAGCTTTATCGTGATCGACTTCCACGGTGAGCTGCGGGTTCTTTACCTGCAAGTCGCTGGTCACGTCCTGCAATTGCGGAAGAGCGCGGAGGGCGCTCTCGAACTTGGGCGCATCCTCGTAAAGCTCGGCCGTGTCGGGCGATTGCAGCGTGTACTGGTATTGCGACTTGGTCAGGGTTCCGCCAATGCGGATGGTTGGCGGAACCTGCATGAACACATTCAGGCCGGGAATCCGCGATACCTTCGGACGAAGTTCCTGAATCACCTCGGTCGCGCTCATGTGATTGACGCGATCTTTCTTGTCCTTCAAGCGAAAAAAGATGCGGCCCTGATTGGTGGGACTGCCGATGGCAGAAAACGTGTTCATGACGCTGGGATCGGAGCGCACAACGTCGGTTACTTTTTGCTGCAACTGCATCATGTCCTGGAATGCAATTCCCTGTTGCGCTTCGGTGAAGGCGAAGACCAGGCCTTGATCTTCGTCGGGGATGAATCCGGTTTTCGAGATGGTGTAGAGATAAAATGTCAGCCCGATCACCACGAACGACACCATCAGGGTTGCGAACTTGTGCCGCAGGACCGCCGTCAGGCTGCGGTTGTAACCCCGCAACCAGCCGTCGAAGACGCGCTCGCTGAAATTAAAGAGCCGCCCGTGGCCCGACCGCTCCTGGTGACGGAGAAACCGGCTGCAGAGCATCGGAGTCAGGGTTAGCGATACGAATCCCGAAACCAGGATCGCGACGCCGATGGTCACCGCGAATTCATGCAGCAAGCGACCAACGATTCCACCCATGAACAGCAGCGGAATAAAGACGGCGGCCAGCGACAGCGTCATCGAGAGAATGGTGAAGCCAATTTCGCTGGCGCCATCCATTGCTGCCTGAAGCGGCCGTTTCCCCTCCTCCATGTGGCGGACAATGTTCTCCAGCATGACGATGGCATCGTCCACTACGAACCCGACCGACAAGGTGAGCGCCATCAAGGAGAGATTGTCGAGGCTGTAGCCGAGCAGGTACATCACCGAAAAGGTCCCGATGATGGACATGGGCAAAGCGAGAGACGGGATGATGGTGGCGGAAACATTGCGCAGGAAGACAAAGATCACCATGACGACCAGAACAATGGTCAGCATCAAGGTGAACTTCACGTCGTTGACCGACGCACGAATGGAGACGGAACGGTCATAAAGGATGTCAGTCTGGACCGCGGCAGGGATATGCTCTTGCAGTCTGGGCAGCAGCTTTTTGATGCCGTCGACGACCGCGACGGTGTTGGTTCCCGGCTGTTTTTGAATCGCCAGCACGATGGCTCGAACTCCGTTGAACCAGCTCGCTGTCTTGTCGTTCAACACACTGTCGGTCACGCGGCCGAGCTCGTTCAGGCGAACTGGAGAACCATTCCGATAGGCCACCACCATGGGCCCGAATTGCAGAGCATTCATCCGCTGCCCGTTGGAGAGGATGGTGTAGGTGTGGTTCTGTCCATAAAGCGTGCCCGTGGGAAGATTGGTGTTTCCCGATTGCAGAGCTGCACTGACTTCGTCGATCCCTATCTGGCGTGAAGCCAGCGCGCTCGGATCGAGCTGCGCCCGCATGGCATACTTCTGCGCTCCATACACCTGCACCTGCGCCACGCCGGGCACCATCGAAACGTTCTGGGCAATGGTAGTCTCGGCGGCCTCATCGACGTCGGACAGGCGCATCGTCGGTGAACTCAGCGCCAAATAAATGATGGGCGAATCGGCGGGATTCACTTTCTGGAAAGTCGGCGGCGTCGGCATCTGCGGAGGCAGTTGGCCTCCAGCCGCGGTGATGGCGGCCTGGACGTCCAAGGCCGCGCCATCGAGGCTCCGGCTGAGATTGAATTGAATGGTGATGCCCGTTTGGCCAAGAGAATTCGTCGACGTCATCGAATCGATGCCTGCGATGGTCGAAAATTGCTTTTCCATCGGCGTGGCAACGGACGAAGCCATCGTGTCGGGACTGGCGCCTGGAAGAGACGCGCTGACCAAAATCGTGGGGAAGTCGACGTTCGGCAGGTCGCTGACGGGCAGCAGTTGATACGCGAAAATACCAAAGATCAGAATTGCGGCCATGATCAACGTGGTCATGATCGGCCGATGGATGCAGAGAGCGGAGAGATTCACAGTCCGCCTCCGGCGGGACCGGCGGGAGCAGCCGCATTCGTCTGAGGTCCGGGCAAGGGCAATTCGCTTTGCACCATCACCTTTGCGTTCGGGGCCACGCGCAACTGGCCATTCACAATCACGCGCTCACCGGGCTTTAGGCCGTCCGCAATCAGCGTCAGATTCTGATATGCCCCGGCCGTCTTCACGGGACGGGACTGAGCCGTGCTGTCCGGTGTGACGACATACACGTATTCGCCTTGCTGTCCGGTTTGAATCGCCTTGGTCGGGACGACGACAGCATTCTTCTGGGTTGAGAGCACCAGCGCCACATCGACAAACTCTCCCGGCCACAAACGGCGGTCCCGGTTCTGAAATGTGCCTTTCAGCTTGAACATGCCGGTCGTTGTGTCCACTCCATTGTCGATGAACGTCAAGCGGCCCTCTGCCGGCGTGTCCGCTTGTCCCTTGGGAAAGGCGAGAACTTTAAGCTGCCCGGAGGAGAAGCGGTGCCGCACCCGATCGAGGTTCGCTTCCGGCACGGAAAAGGTGACGTAGATGGGAGTGACTTGGTTCAACTGCACGAGATACGGCGTATCGTTCGCCTTCACCAGATTGCCCAGATTGATCATCAAGGTTCCGGCGCGCGCGTTGATGGGAGCGGCGATATCGGTGTACTGCAGTTGCACGCGGGCGGCCTCGACCGCGGCCTTGTCCGCCTCCACCGCGGACCCATCGGCCTTGGCCTGGGCACGCAGCTGTTCAGCCTGTTCGTGAGAGACAATCCCTTGTTTCTCCAGGCCGGAGTAGCGCTCCGCCTGGATGCGGGAATTCTCCGACTGCGCTTGATCGTGCTTCATCTGGCCAATGGCTTTTGCAAGGTCCGCCTGGAAGGGCCGTTTATCCAACAGAAACAGCGGCTGGCCTTCGCGCACATCTTCTCCTTCTTTGAAGAAGATTTTCTGGATTTGACCGTTGACTTGAGACCTGATCTGCACCGTCTGGTACGCTTCCACGTTGCCGATGGCCTGGATCTGGACCGGGATGTCACGCTGCTCGACGCTGGCCACGACCACCGGCGCGGGTGGACGCCCTCCGGAACCGCCTGCCCCCTGAACTTGCTCTTTGCTTCCGCATCCGGATACGACGAGAACAGCAGTCAGAGGGAAGAACAAAATCGACGAGCGCAGCCGCTCGGCGGCGTGTTTCATGACGGTAGGCTCCTGCACGGGCGAGACACCCATTATTCTATATCGACGGGCGGGATCGGCTTTGGTGAGTGTCTACCTTGACTATGGCTCCCGTCGGTCAGTTCCTCTGGTGCAAATCGAGACTCCCGTTCGACTCGGCCACGGTGCGCTCGAAGATGCTAAATTAGAAGATTCATGTCTGCCCCAAACTCTCTCTTTGTTCGCGCCGCCAAGGCTCAGCCCACCGAACGGACCCCAGTCTGGTTCATGCGCCAGGCGGGACGCTACATGCCGGAGTACCGCGCCGTTCGCAAGGAATATTCCCTGATCGAGATCTGTAAGCGGCCGGAGGTCGCGGCCCGGGTCACGATTGAAGCTGCCGAGATCCTCAAGGTCGATGCGGCCATCATCTTCGCCGATCTCCTGCTCCCCCTCGAAGTCATGGGACTGCCGTTTCACTTTTCCGTCGGCGAGGGACCGAAGATCGAGCGGCCGGTGCGCACTCCCGAAGACGTTGCTAACCTGCGCACCGATCGCGCCGCCGACCTGGGTTACGTTTCTGAGGCCGTGAAGCTAGTGTGCAAGCACTTCGGCGACAAGCTCCCGGTCATCGGCTTCTGCGGCGCGCCCTTTACGCTCGCCAGCTACATGATCGAAGGCGGAGGCTCGCGCCACTATCTTTTCACCAAGAAGATGATGTACTCCGCGCCCACCGCGTGGAACGAACTGATGAGGAAACTGGTCGCGGTGACGGCCGAGTATTCCGCCGAGCAGGTGCGCGCCGGCGCCGACACCATCCAGATTTTTGACAGTTGGGTGGGCTGCCTGGGCGTTGAAGATTATCGCCGCTATGTTCTGCCGCATGTGACCGACCTGGTGGGACGCGTGCAAAAGTCGGGCGCGCCCGTCATCTATTTTGGTACCGACAGCTCGACGCTTCTGCCCTCGATGCAGGAAAGCGGCGCCGACGTCATCGGCCTCGACTGGCGCATCCCGCTCGACACCGGATGGCAGAGCCTCGGTTTCAAAGGCGCGGTGCAGGGCAATCTCGATCCCGTGCTGCTCTTCGCCGACTGGAAGGAACTCAAATCGCGGGCCGAGGACGTTCTGCGCCAAGCCGCCGGACGCGCCGGCCACATCTTCAATCTGGGCCATGGCATCCTTCCCGAAACTCCGGTGGAGAACGTGAAAGCGCTCTGCGATTTCATCCGCGAGCACTCGGCAGAGTTTAAGGGGATCGGGTCATCGGGTGATCGGGCCATCGGGTCATCTAAGATCAATCGATGAAGATCAACCGGTGAAGATCAACCGATGCCGCACAGAGTTAAAGATGGAGTCGAGAAGATGACGGCCTGTCCTCTGGGCCTTGCTGGCCAGTGCTATTGCGCCAATCGCGTCAGTGCGTTTGCGTCATCCGCTGCCCAGCCCGCGAAAACCGCCGTGCTGCTGCTGGCACACGGCAGTCCCGAGAACCCCAGCCAAGTTCCCGAGTTTTTAAGTTATGTCACCGGCGGACGGCCGCTGCCGCCGGCCGTAGTCGAAGAGATCCGACATCGCTATTCGCTGATCGGGTTCTCGCCGCTTCCCTGCTGGACTCTTCTGCAAGCCGATCAACTTTCGCAGTTGTTACAGATGCCGGTCTTCGTCGGCATGCGCAACTGGAAGCCCTTCATAACCGATGCCGTAAAGGCAATTGCGAGCGGGCGCTACGAGCGCGTTATCGCCATCTGCCTCGCTCCGCAGAATTCGCGCACCAGCGTCGGCCTTTACCGCAGCGCCGTTGTCGCCGATGTAAATCTTCCATTCGCCTTGGACTTCGTCGAAGAGTGGCACGACCAGCCGCTGCTTGCCAAAGCCTTCGCCGAAAAACTGCGCTTGGGCTGGGAGAAGGCGTGCGCCGAAAGCGGAGCCAAACTGCCCGTGATCTTTACCGCACACAGCGTGCCGCAGCGCACGATCACGGAAGGCGATCCCTACGAGAGGCAAGCCAAAGAAACCGCCCAGCTGGTAGCGAACGAAGCAGGCCTCGGAGCCGGCGACTGGACTTTCGCCTTCCAGAGTCAGGGCATGTCGGGCGGCGCATGGATCGGTCCAACGGTGGAGGACACGATCAGGAACTTAAAGACAAAAGGGCATCGCGGTGTCTTCCTCGATCCCATTGGATTTCTGTGCGATCACGTCGAGGTGCTTTACGATATCGACATCGCCTTCAAACAGTTTGCGGAGAAAGGAGAGATGCGCTTGTGGCGAGCCGAGTCGTTGAACGGATCGAAGACACTAACCGCAGCCTTGGCGGAGATAGTAAGGAGCCGCCTGAAGTGACTCGCAGAAGCGAAGCAGTGTAGAGACGCGGCTTGCCGCGTCTCTACAACAGAGCACAGCACGAGCTAAGAGCCAAGAGCTGATTTCCATGAAACGCATCGCCATCATCGGCGGCGGAATCTCCGGCCTCTCGGCCGCATACACCATTGAAGAAAAACGCCGGTCCGGATCACCCGTGGAATACGTTTTGTTCGAGTCGAGTCCGCGCCTGGGTGGTGTCCTCGTTACCGACCGCGTCGACGGCTGCCTGGTCGAAGCTGGACCCGATTCGTTTCTCACCGAGAAGCCTTGGGCTGCCGACCTCTGCGGCAAGATTGGGTTGGGCGATCAACTTATCGGCTCGAACGACTCCGAGCGCAAGACCTACATCGTAGCCAGGGGCAAGCTGGTGGTGATGCCTGATGGGCTCATGTTCATGGTGCCGACCAAGATCCTGCCCACTGTGTTTTCGCCGCTTTTTTCGTGGCGCACGAAAATGCGCATGGCGGCCGAGTGGTTCCATCCGCCGCGCGTTCATCCGTCAAACCAGGCTTCCGCGGACGAAACCGTTGCCGAGATGGTCGAACGCCACTACGGCGCCGAGATGGTCGATCTGCTTGCCGATCCGCTGCTCTCCGGTGTCTACGGTGGCGAAGCTTCGCAGTTGAGTGTGCGCGCCGTGTTGGCACGCTTCGCCGACATGGAAGCGAAATACGGCAGTCTGGGCCGCGGCATGCTCGCCGCCCGTAAGAAGATGGGCGCGGCGGCGAACGTCCCGGCGCGGCCGCTGTTCACTTCGCTCAAAGACGGCATGCAGCAGATGGTCGATGCCCTGGTCGCGCGCCTGGACGCGAACGCCCTGAACACATCTTCGCCCGTGCAGTCCGTGATTCCGCAGGAGAGCGGCTGGATGGTCTCCGCCGGATACCAGAGCGACCACTTCGATGCCGTGATCATCGCGACCCCAACCCATGCCGCTGCGGCCGTGCTGCAAGCGGCGGATGAGAATCTGTCCCACGATCTGGGCGAGATCAAGTACAGCTCTTCCGTGACGGTCACGCTCGGTTACGACGAAAAAGTGCGCCGCTCGCTTCCACCGGGATTCGGATTTCTGGTGCCGCGCAGCGCAGGCCACCGAATGCTCGCCGCCACCTTCGTTCACAATAAATTTCCTCACCGTGCGCCGGAAAATCGCGCTATCGTCCGCTGTTTTCTTGGGGGCGCGCGCGACGAGCGGATCCTCGAATCGAGCGAAGAAGAAATCCTCGCAATCGTTCGCAATGAACTGCGCCAGATCATCACCCTCAATGCCGACCCGCTGTTCGCGCGCGTCTACAAATGGAAGTCGGCCATGGCGCAGTATGCGGTCGGCCACCTCGAACGCTTGCAACGGATCGAATCGCTCCGCCAGAAACTCCCCGGTCTCGCCCTCGCCGGCAACGGTTACAAGGGCATCGGGGTTCCCGACTGCGTTCGCTCCGGCGCCGAAGCGGCCAGCAAGATCCTCGCCGAAATGGGCATGTGGTCGGCGGCGTAGCTTGCAGCGCCTTCGCCGCATTCTGATATTCTGAATTTTCCGGACTTCTAATCTCATCTCATGAAAATGAACGCGTCCGCGAGCCAGTGGAAGATCATTGTTGCCTTCGGGGTGGTGTATGTCTTCTGGGGCTCGACTTATCTCGGCATCGGCATTGCGGTGGAGCAGATTCCTCCGGCCGTTATGTGTGGCGCGCGCTTTTCGACCGCGGGCCTGGTGATGCTCGCCTACTGTGCGCTGAGCGGACGGCGCATTCGTTTTTCGGTACGGCAGCTTGGCCATTTTGCGGCTGTCGGCATTCTGCTTCTGATGGGGGGCAATCTCACGCTTGCTTACGCGGAGCAGATCGTTCCCACCGGCCTGGCGGCGCTGCTGATTGCGGTTACTCCGCTCTGGTTTCTGGTGCTCGACAGCCTGCTGCTGGGCGACCATCACATCTCGCGGCGCGGCAAGATCGGGCTAGCCATAGGGATCGCCGGAGTGGCCGTGCTCATCTGGCCTGATCTGCAGCACTCGAATTCCCTTGGCCATCGCGAACTTTGGTGGTCCCTGGCGTTGCAACTCGGATCGTTCAGCTGGGCGTTCGGATCGGTGCTCTCGAAAAGGTGGCAGACCGCGGCGACCGACCCCTTCGGCGCCATCGCGTGGCAGATGTTCTTCGCCGGGCTTGCGAATTTACTTTTCGCGCTGCTCGTCGAAAAACCTTCCAACATCGCGTGGACCTTCCGCGGAGTGGGCGCGATTCTGTATCTGGTGGTGTGCGGTTCCCTGATCGGCTACACGGCCTACATCTGGCTGTTGCAACACGTTCCGACCTCGAAGGTTTCTACTTACGCCTACGTCAACCCCGTGGTCGCGGTGTTTCTGGGATGGCTGGTACTGCACGAGCGCATCGACCGCTACATTCTGATGGGAAGCGCGATCATCGTGGCTTCGGTGGTGCTGGTAACGAGCGCGAAGATTTCGACTCGGCCTGCGGCGGAAGAGTTACCGGCGGTTGAGGCTGTGGGAGACTGACATCTCCGTTTTCGGTTCCCAGGTCCCAATTCTCAGTGTGATGCATGCACTAGACCGGCGTCGAACGTCATACAACAATGAAGAATCTGAACATGGGAGAGCCTTCATGGGAGAGTCTATGAGCCGCACCAACGCTCACTTGTTGGACCAGATTGGCTGGAACATCCTCTACGAATTGCAGCAGAACGCGCGCATTCCGTTTGCGGAGTTGGGCCGGAGGGTTGGACTTTCCACGCCAGCGGTGGCGGAGCGTGTTCACCACATGGCGGATGCCGGGATCATTCGCGGATACCGCACCGAGGTCGATCCGATGGCGTGCGGCTACAACGTGCTTGCCTTTGTCCGCGTGAACGTCGCCGGCGACAAACTGCAGCACTTTGTGGAGTTGGCGAAGTCGCGTCCGGAGGTACTGGAGTGTCATCGCGTGACCGGCTCCGAGTCGTTCATCCTCAAGGTGGCAGTGACCGATATGAATCACCTGGAGACCGCCCTCGACTCGCTGATGCCCTACGTTGCGACCACCACGTCCATGATCCTTTCATCGGCCATCACCTGGGGCCCAGTGAAGCCGCGCGAGAAACGGCCTGAAGTGCCTTTGCGCCGCGGAGGGAACTCCGGCCAAAGCAGGAAGCCTCGCTGAAGAACGTTAACTCCCTCCGGTCTATTTCCGCTATTTTGCCATGTTGAAGGCATTGAATTCCTTTCACTCTGGATGTACTTCGGCCTGCTCCCAGCCCTAGCATTTCCTCAGGCGGGCGCATGGACAACCATCTCATCTATCTTGACAATGCCGCGACGGTCTGGCCCAAGCCAGAACACGTTTATGAATTCATGCTGAAGTTCTATCGCGAGACCGGCGTGAATCCGGGACGCAGCGGCTTCGATCTCGCGATCGAGGCTGGGGAGCTGCTCGACAGACTTCGCAAACGGATGACGAAGTTCTTCGGCGGCGATCTGGATTGCCCGGAGCGACTGTGCTTCGGATACAACGCCACCGACGCTCTCAATCTGATCATCTTCGGGGTGCTCGGGGAAGGTGATCATGTCGTCACCACCAACCTCGAACACAATTCGGTGATCCGGCCGATCAATCATCTCGTGCGCGACTGCGGCGTGACGTCAACCTTTGTCCCTTTCAACAGCGAGGGGTTCGTGGAACCGGAGGAGATCGGAAAAGCGATCCGCCCGAATACCAAGCTAGTGATCGTGAACCATGGGTCCAACGTTCTCGGCACGGTGCAACCGATCGGAGAAATCGGCAAGATCTGCCGCGAGAACAACATCATCTTTGCTATCGATACGGCCCAGACTGCCGGCATAATCCCGATCGACATGCGGGCGATGAACATCGATGTCCTCGCCTTCACGGGTCACAAGGGGCTCATGGGCACGACCGGAATCGGCGGAATGTGCGTCCGCAAGCATGTCGAGCTTCGGCAGACGCGCGCGGGAGGTACGGGTGTGCGCTCGGCGTATCCGTATCAGCTGGAGGAGTACCCCTGGCGGATGGAGTTCGGGACGCCCAACATGGTCGGCATTGCCGCACTCTGGGCAGGACAGGATTGGCTCGACGAGAACGGCGTCGAGAATACCCACGCCCGCGAGATGAAGCTCGCGCAGCGGCTCGTCGATGGGTTGCAGCCCATCGACGGCGTGAAGCTCTATTGCTGCGGCAGTCTGAAGAACCATCTCTCAACCGTCAGTATGAACATCGAAGGACTCGATCCGGGCAACGTGGGGATCATGCTCGATGTCGACCATAACGTTGCGACACGCACCGGTTTGCACTGCGCCCCGCTCGTGCACCAGCAACTCAATACGGTCGCGCTCCACGGAAGTGTGCGGTTCTCGATCGGTGCGTTCAACACGGAGCCGGAAATCGATGCGGCGATCGAGGGCGTACGTCAAATCGCACGCTGGAGCAAGGAGCGGCAGGCGAAGAGGTCGGTGGCCATTCCGGTCTACGCGTAGGCGTCCGTGTTCGATCTGCTGAAACCCTGCGCGGCTACTCCTCTGGTTCTTCGGCGTCGTTGACTACATCGACCACTCGGCTTCGGATGTTAAACACCAGCTTCTGATCGTCGTCGGGCTGGAAGGTTACTCGGATGGGGGCGCGTTCCCAAACTGGAGGCGGACACTCCGAGTCGGGATCGTCGGCTCCTCCGGGTTCGCCTGCATCTTTTTTCAGGATGGGCTTGCGGCGTCCTACCTGGGCCACTACCGCGTAGAGTTTCTTGCCGTCTTCGGAGACGCCGCAGTAGGCGATGTAGTCGCGATACCAGCTCGCGGTTGAATAGAAGGGATCGAACTCGGGCAGGTTGAGTTGGGAGACTCGTCCGGTGAGGCGGTCGACGAGCAGCCAGCCTCCGCGTTGCCATTGCCAGCGCACGGCATTATTAGCAGTTTCCGTGGGCAGCGCATCGTTCAGGCGAAAGGCGCGGCGGACTACGAACAGGCGGTCGGTCAGCTCATGCGGAGTTCCGGTGGTGTATTCCTTGAGCCTGGCGTCTACAAACAACGGACGCACTTTCAGGTCGAGCAGCTTCTGTCCGGTGGCGTTGGGCCATTTGGCGGAAATCCATTTTCCAAAAGCGATGACGTGCGGTTTTGGGACGGCCGCGCATTCGCTCCACGCCAGGCAGAGGGCGACCGAGATCAAGAAGAGTTTTCGCAGCACAATGGAAGAGTGGCACGGGCGCGGAAGGCGGTGCTATGACGGTTGAACAGGGAAAATGTTCGGTTTTCTGGCGAGGACGGACGGGCGAAGCCTGCCCTGAGCTTGTCGAAGGGTCGCCCATCCCCACACGCCCGAGTGTCCTGTAGCCTTCGTCCTTCCTGCGCGGTTCGTGGTATTGAAAATGGTTTTCAGATACCATTGGCTGAATAAGCCGGTGAAGTGATGAGCATGCCGCCACGACAGCGCCAGACAAAGTTTTCTCGGCAATCGGGTTCTTATGCGGGGATGGGCGATCTGCTGGCTGGCCGCCGGAAGCAGTCGATTCTGGTGGTTGAAGACAATGTGGTGAACGCGGCGCTGCTGAAGGAGTTGCTGTCGAGCCGCGGCTATCCAACGGTTGCGGTACATAACGCGGCGGAGGCGGAGGCGGAAATTCGGCGCGAGGCTCCGGATCTGATCCTGCTCGACGTGATCATGCCCGGCAAGAGCGGCTACGAATTGTGCCGCGAACTCAAAGAGGATTCCAGGACGCGGCTGATTCCGATCGTAATGATTACGGGCTTGAGCGCTCAAGAAGACCGTGTGAAGGGCATTCAAGCGGGCGCCGACGATTTTCTGACCAAGCCGATCAGTTCCGAGGAATTGTTCGCACGCGTGAATTCGTTGCTGAAGTTGAAGGAGTTCACCGACGAACTGGAGACGGCCGATTCGGTGCTGTGCACGCTGGGGCTGAGCGTGGAGGCGCGCGATCCCTACACCGAAGGCCACTGTGAGCGGTTGTCGCGCTATGCCGAGGATCTGGGGCGCTTTCTGGGTCTGGAAGAAGAATCCATTGTCGCCCTGGGGCGGGGCGGCTACCTGCACGACCTGGGAAAGATCGCGGTTCCGGATGAAATCCTGAAAAAGGGGAGCGATCTGACGCCGGCGGAGTGGGAGATCATGAAGCGGCATCCGGCGACCGGCGAGGCAATTTGCCGTCCGCTGAAGTCGTTGCGGCTGGTGCTTCCGATCATCCGGCATCATCACGAGCACTCGGACGGCAGCGGCTATCCGGATGGGCTGCGGGAGGGCGAGATCCCGCTTCTGCCGCGCATTCTGCAGGTGGTGGATATTTACGATGCATTGCGTACGGCGCGTCCGTACAAGCCGGCGCTCGGCCACGAGCAGGCTGTGGCGACCATGCGCGCCGAGGCGCAAGACGGACTTTGGGATCGGGAGTTGGTCGCGGAGTTCTTCAGCATGCTCGACAAGCGGCGGCAGGTGGCCTGAGCCATTGGGTCATTGAGACATTGAGTCATTGAGTCATTGAAACCTCTTCCAGGTCCGACGCATAAATGATTCAATGTCTCAATGATTCAATCTCTCAATGGCCTAATGATTCATTGAGACATTGAATCATTGAGTCATTGAAACCTCTTCCAGGTCCGACGCATAAATGATTCAATGTCTCAATGATTCAATCTCTCAATGGCCTAATGATTCACTGACTCAATGCCCTTGACCTACAGCGTCGTCATTCCCGCCTACAACGAAAGCATGCGCCTCCGGCCGACGCTCGATGCGCTGCTCAGCTATACGCAGGGACAAGACTGGGACGCTGAAATTGTGGTGGTCAACGACGGCTCAACGGACGACACAGCGCACCTTGTGCGGGAATACGCCCAGGCGCATCCGCAGATTCTGCTGGTGGAGAATCCCGGAAACCGCGGCAAAGGTTACAGCGTGCGCAACGGGATGCTGCATGCGCGCGGCGACATTTGCCTGTTCACCGATGCCGATCTTTCTTCGCCGATCACGGAGGCGCGGAAACTGTTCGACGCGATTGGTCAAGGCGCCGACATCGCCATCGGGTCGCGCTGGCTGCGGGCGGAACTGCAGACCGAACGGCAGCCGTTGTACCGGCAGGCATTTGGACGAATCTTCAATCTGGTGCTGCGGGCAATTCTCGGCTTGCGTTACGCGGACACGCAATGCGGATTCAAAGCGTTTCGGCGGGACGCGGCGCAACGCATTTTTCCTTTGCAGAAAATTGAACGCTGGGGATTCGATCCGGAGATTCTGTTTCTGGCGAGGCGCGCGGGACTGCGCGTCGAAGAGGTTCCGGTGGTGTGGGCGCACTGCGAGGGCACGCGGCTGCATCCTTTCCGGGACGGGCTGCGAATGTTCGTGGAAGTTTTGCGCATCCGGTGGTATGCGACAACCGGGGAGTATGCGGCTGCTGGCGCGGTGGAGGCGGGGAAGTTGTAGAGTTTTCCGCGATCAACCTTCCTGTAGAGACGCGGCTTGCCGCGTCTCCCGTCGGCGGGACAAAAGCAGACGGGGCAAGCCCCGTCTCTACAAGCCGGAAAACATCGATTACGAGGCGGCTCGATTGTTGGGGGTTGCGGCCAGGTGCACGAATTCGGCGATCTGCGCTCCCATTTCTTCGGTGGAAACGGTGCGCTCGCCGGGGCGCGCCAGATCGCGGGTGCGGAAGCCTCCCATCAACGTGGAGATGACGCCGGCCTCCACGCACTCCGCTTCCCTGGGCAGATGAAACGTATGGCGCAGCATCAGGGCGACCGAGAGGATGGCGCCGAGCGGATTGGCGACGTTCTGGCCCGCGATGTCGGGAGCCGATCCGTGAACGGGTTCGTAGAGACCGACCGGGCCTCCGA
>Ga0209517_10005001_pt1 | contig 17077 bp, 20 predicted proteins | sample PeaSoiMetSII2010_FD_187695 | JGI IMG/M metagenome (GOLD analysis project Ga0209517, IMG submission 187695) | Peat soil microbial communities from Weissenstadt, Germany - SII-2010 (SPAdes) (version 2) | ecosystem: Environmental > Terrestrial > Soil > Wetlands > Peat | place: Germany...
CCATCTTCTCCGCGCGGCCGGCGGGTAGCTCGCCGGCGGCCACGATCTGCTTTCACGCTCGGACCGGCAGCGCCTACAGTCAACGGGCGTGGCATCGAAGCGCTCCTTCCTCGCCCAACCAGTATCCGGCGGCTACCGTTTCTGGACAGTTCGGGCGTTTCCAGAGTTCAAAGGCGAGTATGCCGAGTTCCTGCTCCTCCAACCTGGGGGCAGGAGTATCATCCCATTGGGTGCCTTCCGAAAGTTCTGCAGCTATCAGCCATGCTGGTGCATCCATGACGTGCTTCCTTTCCGATTAGACCGCTCCAAGGCCAAGAAATCGGCCAGAACTATGCAATAGGACCTGATAATCCACTATCAGAGTAAGGGGGGTTCTCGAGTGTGTCAATCCTCTATCCGCGAGGCGGAGGGCCGCCGACCCGTGGGTCGGCACGGTGTACATCGACAAATCCGAACTGCCCAAGCCCTCTCCCGAGAAACATTCGAGGCACGACTGTGCCAGCAGAGTACTTGGACTGAACAGCGGGGGTGGAAATGCGTTCGGGCCTGCTAGCTACCAGAGTTTGAGGGCGACCGCGTAGTCTGTGAGCAGACCGTGGAAAAATGCCTTGCGCACCTTCTGCGTGGAACTGGCGTAGCGTTAGGAGGCTTCGTCGAGCGCCTTGAGCAGCTTCTCCCGGCGCTGTTGATGAGAACCTCCACTGAGGAGGTTGTCGAGCAATACCTTAACAGGCTCGTCGTCGGCGATGGCGTATTGGTGCGTGTGCCGTGCCATTGAAGTCCTCCTCGCGCGCGCGCAAATTCAATTGTACCGCCCAAAGTCACTGCGGGCTCCGGATGTGGGTCGGAGTCTTTGACCTGATCGATTCGAAAACCAATGGGTTCTTGGCGACCTACAGGATCGGATGAGGGCGTAGGTGCCTGGCAACTCAAGTTGGCTCGTCGCCGAGGCGTCGCGTTCGGCATACAATTATTTAAGATAAACAGGTCTCGTGGACCTCTGTTTAAAGTATTTATACTATGAGGCGCGATTTGCAGCAGATCAAGACTGATCCTCCGGACAATCTGCCATTCCCAAAGGCTGACATACGGGATAGTCTGACTAATGAAAGCCTTACCAGAACCGACAAGGCGCACGACATCCTCAGGTTAACGGATCACAACCCGCTAACTGTCTTCTTTGCGCCGCACAATGTGGCGGTCATCGGTGCCACTGACGCGCCTGCGACCGTCGGTCGCACCGTCTTTTGGAACCTCATCGGCAGCCAATTCGGCGGCACTGTGTTTCCGGTGAATCCAAAGCGCACGAGCGTGCTCGGCATCCGGGCTTATCCGACTATTGCGGCGGTGCCCGATCAAGTGGATTTAGCGGTGGTCGTCACTCCAGCCAAGACGGTTTCGGGTGTGATCCGCGAATGCGTCAACGCGGGGGTCAGAGGCGCGATTATCATCTCTGCCGGCTTTAAGGAAGTCGGAGAAGCGGGCGCGGAACTGGAGCGGCAGGTACTCGAGGAAGCGCGGCGTGGGCGAATGCGTATCATCGGACCCAACTGCCTCGGCGTCATGAGCCCGCTCACCGGTTTAAACGCTACTTTTGCCACGGCCATCGCGCGGCCAGGGAATGTCGCGCTGATCAGCCAGAGCGGGGCTCTCTGCACCGCGATTCTCGATTGGAGCCTGCGCGAACAGGTCGGTTTCAGCGCGTTCCTTTCTATCGGTTCGATGGTCGATGTGGGTTGGGGCGATCTCATTGAATACCTGGGTGATGATCCGTGCACGCGCAGCATCGTCATGTACATGGAATCGATCGGCGATGCGCGCTCGTTTGTTTCGGCGGCGCGGGAAGTGGCCCTAAGCAAGCCCATCATCGTCATCAAAGCGGGACGTAGTGAAGCGGCCGCGAAGGCGGCGGCATCGCACACTGGCGCGCTCTCCGGCAGTGACGAAGTTCTCGAAGCCGCGTTTCGACGGTGCGGCGTGCTGCGCGTCGCGGAAATCTCGGATTTGTTTTACATGTCCGAGGTCCTCGCCAAGCAACCCAGGCCGGTTGGCCCGCGCCTGACGATTTTGACCAACGCCGGCGGTCCGGGCTTGCTGGCCGCCGACGCCCTGATGTCCCTCAACGGCCAACTGGCAGAGCTTTCAGACGCAACCATAGCGGCGCTGAATCAGATGCTGCCGCCGGCATGGAGCCACTGCAACCCGATCGATATCCTCGGTGATGCCGATCCCGAGCGCTACGCCAAGGCCGTGGACATTGCCGCGAAGGACCCGGCAACCGATGGACTTCTGGTCATCATGACACCCCAGGGCATGACTGATCCCACGCAGATCGCCGAAATGCTGAAGCCATACGCCAAGCTGAATGGTAAGCCCATTCTGGCAAGCTGGATGGGTGGCGTGGAGGCCTCCGGCGGCCAGGATATTCTAAACCGCGCCGGAATTGCCACATTTCCGTACCCCGATACCGCGGTGAAGATGTTCCAGTATATGTGGCGCTACACGTACAACCTCCGTGGGTTATACGAAACACCGTTTCTCGCCCCGGAGACGGATTCCACGGCGCGTGAGCAGGTGGCGGCCCTGATTACGAAAGTGCGTCAATCCGGCCGCACACTGCTGACGGAGGCGGCGGCGAAGCAGTTGCTTGCACTTTACGGTATCCCAACCGTAGATACACGGGTCGCATGCACGCCAGACGAAGCTGTGCGGTTCGCGCGCGAGATCGGTTATCCGGTGGTTCTGAAGCTGCACTCGGAAACAGTGACACACAAAAGCGATGTCGGGGGCGTGCAGTTGAACCTAGCCGATGAAGCGGCTGTGCGATGCGCTTGGACGGCCATTGAAGCAGGCGTGCTGGATAAGGTTGGTCCTGGCCACTTCCAGGGGGTCACTGTACAGCCCATGGTCTCGCGCAGCGGATATGAGCTGATCGTGGGAAGCAGCGTGGATCCGCAGTTCGGACCAGTACTGTTGTTCGGCGCAGGCGGAACACTGGTCGAAGTATACAAAGACCGCTCCCTGGCGCTGCCGCCGCTCAACACCACGCTCGCCCGTCGCATGATGGAGCAGACCCGCATCTTCGACGCGCTCCAGGGAGTGCGCGGGCAGAAACCGGTGGCCCTGGCGGAACTCGATCAACTTCTGGTGCGCTTCAGCCGGTTGGTTGTCGAGCAACCGTGGATAAAGGAGATCGACATCAACCCGCTGCTGGCGTCTGCAGAACGGCTGATCGCCCTAGACGCGCGCATGATCGTCCACGGACGGGATATGCGGGAGCAGGATTTACCGCGGACTGCTATCCGCCCATATCCGGTCCAGTATGTGGGGTACTGGACCACCAAGGATGGCACCACGGTGACGATACGGCCGATCCGTCCGGAAGACGAACCGCTGATGGTGAAGTTTCAGGAGCGTTTATCGCAGCGCAGCGTCTATTCCCGTTACTTTCACATGGTGAGTCTGAGCCAGCGCACGGCGCACGAGCGGCTGAGTCGCCTGTGTTTCATCGACTACGACCGGGCGATGGCTCTGGTAGCCGAGCGGGGAGATCCAAAGGACGGGCGCGAGTTCCTGGGCATCGGCCGGCTGACACGCGTCCACGGTACGGACGACGCCGATGCAGCCGTTCTCGTGAGAGATGATTTTCAGCGCCAGGGGCTAGGAGCGGAACTACTGCGGCGACTGATCAAGATCGGCCGGCAAGAGAAAATCGAACGAATCGTCGCCGACATTCTTGCTGAGAACCGTGCCATGCTACTCATCTGCCAGCGACTGGGCTTCCAGCTGCATTACGATCTGGGGGAAGACACGGTGAAAGTCGAGATCCGGCCCAATCGATAGCTCTCTTTGGCCGTGCTCCTCCGAAGTCAGGCCCTCTCCTTGGCTTGTAACCGATGCCCGGACCCGCCAACCCAGGTCACATGGCCGGTTAGCTCACACACGAGGTGGGTTGTTTACGAGAATGCATCATTTCCGCGTCAAGAATGGAGAGCCAGTCTTCCACCACGGGACGCTTTTCTTCGGCTTCTGATCTATCATGCGCGCGTTGTTCCCTTCCGAGCGCGTTCGTCGACGGCCAGGTGGACCGTTGTCTCGACCTGAGTCCCGCGCAGTGGCCTGAACCTGGCCATCCGTCAACACAGGTGCAATATTTCTTACAGGAGGAGGTTTGTGTGCCAGCCGGCCGATCACCCGTCCAGTTGCCGGAGTCCGACTTCGCGCTTGTGGCGCTCGATGACTCTTCTCGGCGCTTCCGATGTGATAGCAAGCTGGGCGGACGTCAGCCCGGGATCCGCGGACACGCTTCGTCAACTCTGGGCCATCACACATTACCTAACTCTTGCCACTCCGGAGGCTCTGTGCCATCATCGGACACGCGCCGCCTAATATCTCTGGGCCAGGTTCCATGTGCAATCTACAACATTGGGCGCTGTCGCATTGCCTTAGTCGTGCCGTGGCTCACGCACCATCGGCACGAACGCCACCGGCGCCACGGATCGCCGGCGAATATCCCCGCCCGTGGTCTTCTCTATCACCACCAACTCCTGCGTCCATGGGCTTCCGCCGATTGGCGCCACCAGCCTGCCGCCTCCGCGGAGCTGGTCGAGCAGCACCTGCGGAATATCGGGCGGCGCCGCTGTCAGAATAATCCGCTCAAAGGGCGCGTCTTCCGGCCAGCCTCTGTAACCGTCGCCCTGCCGAACCGTAATGTTGCGATATCCCAGCTTCGCCAGCCGCTGAGCCGCCGACTTTGCCAATTCGGGCACAATTTCGACCGTATACACGTGCCGCGCGAGACGGGCCAATACGGCAGCTTGATAGCCGGAGCCCGTTCCGACCTCCAGTACCTTGTCCGATTTGCGCGCATCGAGCAGTTCTGCCATGAGTGCCACAATGTACGGTTGGGAAATGCTCTGCCCGAAGTCGATGGGCAACGCCTGGTCGGAGTAGGCGTATGGCCGAAGCCCCTCCGGCACAAACAAGTGCCTCGGGGTCGAGCGCAGGGCGCGCAGAACATCGGTATTCGTGACACCCCTTTGCTCGATCTGCTCACGCACCATAAGTTCCCGCTCCACTTCGAAGGGTTGCTCACCGCAGAACACCAGAAAGGCAACAGCGAGACTCAGCATGGCTTGCCTCAAATGAGGCCCCACTGCTTGAGAAACGAGATGTCCAGCTTTCCGATGTCTGCAACGCAATTCATGGACCGGAGGAGTTCTGTCGATTTTTCATGCCTTGCGGAATTCTTCCGTCCGCGTCTGGGCAAGGAATGCGCGAAATCCGATTTTGGAGTTGTTCAATGGACATTTGTTCGACTCTACGGGCGGTACAGGTTCAGCCCGGGGGACCAGTGTTCACTTAGGTTGCTCGATGGGTGGGCCGATTTCAGGGATTTCGTCATCTTGATAGAGGTCAGCAATTCCGATTACCAGCCAAGCTTCGCCGTCCCACTTGGCGGGCTCCCAGCCACCATTTCTGAACCGAACCCAGTAGTAGCCTTTGGGTCTCACACAGGCACCCTCCTCATCATCGTTCTGGAAACCCCCCGCCCTTGGCGCAATGAGGCTGTTACGCGTGACTGTCGCCTACCGTCAACGGGCCCATTTTGGGTTATGCCTTCTAGCTCATCCACTATCACACCATGGAGCCCAGCACGTCGCAGGGCTGCGCTCCGAGCGCTATGCGAATGCCGCTGATGGAAGCCCATTGAGAGAGCGGCAAGTCGCTCGTTGTCCTCGACAGCTAGAGGGCGACTGCCGCCGCCATGGTTGCGGATTTAGGCTCTTCCGCCGCGCGGTGCTCGCAGATGGCCTTCATCGTGTTCACCACGTCCTCGTATGAGATGCCTGCGGCCGTGGCCTTCTCCGCATGGAGTACGATCTCATCGAGGCACAGAATCCCCGCGAGCTTGCCGTCCTCGCCTACGACAGGTACTCGCCTGATCTGGTGCTGGCGCATCGTCTTGAGCGCCCCGTGCACATCGTCGTTAGGTCCACAGGTAAACACGGGCTTCATGGCGACCTCATGGACAGCGAGGTCGCTGGCTCTGCAGTTCTTCGTGCCCAGAGCGATGCACATGTCCCGATCGGTGACGAGGCCCATAAGTTTGCGGCCTGTGTCCAAAACCGGCAGCGTGCCACAGTTGTTGCGCCACAGGATCTCCGTAGCTTCAGCCAGGTTGGTGTCCGGACCACAGAACTTCACGTCCTGGGTCATAATATCTTGAACTTTCATTTGCGTACCTCCAGTGTTGTTTTGAGAGAATTGTCAGTGACTAGCCGATTGCACCAACATTGGCCGTTGGAGCTTATGGCCCACGGCCCGTTCCACCGATGCGATGTTCTCGTTCAGCTTGTTGGTGCCGCCGGCCCCGTCATCGATCCGCAGTGTGGTCATTACGTGGCTGGAACTCGTGCCCGCCTGCTCATGGCAGCGCTTTACCAGCGCCATGACTTCATCCCTTTCGCCTTCGATGCAGCTGCCAAACGGTGTCAAGCAGTATCTCAGGCCGCTGTCGTCGATGATCTTCAGAATCTCCGCCAAATCATGGCTTGCATGGGGCCCCCGGCCCAACGGGTCCGTACTGAACTCAACCAACATAGTGCATTCCTCCGCGTCCTTTCCGCGGCCGCGATTGCGATACTCAGAAACTCCTAGCCCTCCGAAGGATCTCGATTTTTCTCGATCCTTTGGATAGCGCAAGAAGCTTGCCTAGTTCAGAGCTTGCCTGTTGGCCAAAAGAGGCGGACTCGGTCCGGCCCGGTAACCGGCTTCCGAGCGCAGATTTCGTTCCCTCGCTCGAATGTGCCACAAATCCTTCGCCAACTTCTCCTCAAACCGGTATTCGCGATTTAACTACCGACCGTGAGACGGTTTTCGATTTTCGTGACGCCCGGGGCCGCCCAAGCTGCTTGTTCGGCTTCCTCCCGCTCCGCCCAGGAACGGACGTTGCCACGAAGCGTCACCGTGCCATCAGACGTCTCGACCTTGATATGGCTGGCATCGGTCTCCGCGTTACGCCTCAACGCTTCTTCGATCTTGATCTTGACTCCGCCGGCGCTAGCGCTAGGCTTCGGGTTCAGCGTGATCTTGTTCAGAATGCTTTTCACGCCGATTAACGGCAGGAGGCCGTTTTCGGCCGCTTTTTTCTGGTATTGCCATTCGACAGTGCCCTGAAGGGTGACCACGCCATCGGTCACCTGCACCTTTACGGTCTTAGGCACCAACCTGTTCCACTCTATGTGGTTCGACGCCGCGCGCGCGATATCCTCATCCGTTCGGATCGCCGACGAAGGCGGATCGACTTTGATTTCGCTCGCGATCGCCTTGACTTTGGCGACGCGCATTGCGGCTCGCTCGGCAGCATATTTGTCCCAGACGCTGTCCACATGACCGTCGAGTTCGACAACGCCGTTCTTCACGGACACGCCGATCTGCTCGGCGGCGTGAATGCTGCGGTCCCAACGCAATTCCTCCTGAACATCATGCTGTAGATCCGCATCGTTCTTCATAAGAAACCTCCTGTGATCTAGAGGATCTGAAGCCTTGGGTAGCGGTAGCTCTCAACCCAGAGAATCAAGTTCAATATCTGACCTCAAGCAACTCGTACCGGCTCTTGTACCCCATTGTCACCAGATAACGGGAGTCGTGTGGGCTGCATCGTTGGGACGGGATATCTGCAAAAGGATATTCCAGGATTCTCTGTTCCCTATTTAGGCAGTTGGGACAGACGACGTTCCGCTCCCGAAGCCAGTAAACGCTGCCTTGTGGCCTGTGAATCGCAGCCATCGCCTGAGCCACCTGGGCTTCGCTATTCATCCACCGGCTCAGCTCCTCAGTTCCGTCCTCGTGAACAATTTTCACCTGGTATTCATTACCGTGGTTGTGCGCCATGTCCTTTCTCCCAACCTACTTCCCGGCTGAAGCCGCGGCTGCGCAGTGCTTTTTTGTTCGGTGGTGAACCGGCTGCCCTTGAAAGGAAGAAAGGAGGGTAAAGTACAAAAAAATTATGTGCCTAAATCAAGACAAAATCAATTACTCTTAAACTATTAGCTAGCCGATTCTTGGTTCTCCGCCACCTCCGACTGCTCACAAAAGATCTTCGATATTGGCCGGCAGGGCACGGGCGACCTTGCCCGCGGCGCTGCGCAGATCCTCGGCGTGCGCTAGCAACTTGTGGCGGCTGCTCACGACGATCTTTTCGTTTTCTGCTCCAACTTCGGCGAGAATGTCCTAACGTCGTCGGACACTGCTTGTGGATCTTCATCGGCGACTACACGCTGTTCCTGACTGGGCTTTTCCCTGAGTACGTTGCCTCATTGCCGCGACGCGGCTTACGGCTCGACAGCATGGTTGACTACGTCAAGGCCGGGAAAGAATCCTACCGCATTGTTTCGTACTTCGATCAGTTCGAGAACCGCAACGAGGCGCCGCTGTGTCGCCGGCTCTCGGAGTTGTTTGAGCTCCGGTTGCACGGGCTCAATCTCGTCAAGCAGAGCATCGAGCGCGAACAGAGGGGACGATACGAACACTGGATGGCGCAGTTGAACTGAAGCACGCGCAGGCGGGTGGATGAATACGGCCGCTCGGCCTTGAGCCTCCGGCTCGCTCTATTCCTGGGCCGGTTGGAGACTCAGCACTATCTTTTTCGCGGTCTCCTCCGGGGTACTCGGCAGAGCCACAACATGACAACTGCACGTGCCAGACTTACGCGGGACGCTGGAGTCGTACACGTTCGGATCTCCCGAGCGTTTGGAAACCTTGTCCTGATAAAAGATGCGTCTCGGCGTATTCTCGAAGAGCGCAGCCTTGCTGATTCCTAGCAGCCGTTGCAACGATTCCGAGAGCGGCTTAAAGGCTTGACCGGGTTGGCTTGTGACCACGGCGACTGCAGTTGATGCGTCATGAAGCACGGCCGCGCCTGCGCTTTCAGAGATCTCATCCCAATCCGGCGGGACCGCGATTTGGCAAAGGCCTCTGGAGTCCTTTATGAGCTTCCATTCGGCTGGCGTGATCTCTACCGAAACGGCTGCCAGCAGCGAGAGAACCACGGCAGCAAACATGTATTCTCTCCTGGCTGGAGTTTACCGCCTGGAGAACTCGCGGACAAGGCTATCGGCCCTCACAAACTAGCGTGATCAAAATCAAGCAGCCGCAATCAGCTTGTAAAACAAAGAATTGTGATTCTCTTTTCTTCCACTATCTAATCCGGGCAGGACGGTTGTATGCAATCCCAGCCACGCCGATAGGTGGCCGTTGTTATTGCGGTGAAACCGGTGATCGCGCGTGGTGTTGTGGCGTGTCGTGACCCTGAAGCACCGCGCAGGCTTTCGGTCGTTAACCAGCGCTTGCTAAGGGCGTTCGCGAGGTTCATACTCCAACTCGGAGGGTCGCACGAAACCTCATGGGCCTCGTCGGGCGCTGTCCTGCGCCGGATTCTGGACCGCTTTCTCCGCAACGGCCTACGCCGGTGGCGCCGCTGAACAGACTGTGCGTGTCGGCGAAGCCAGATACGAAATGATGCTGTGCAGATGATCACGCCGGAATATCCTCGGACGTCCAAACTAGCGAAGCATCAGGGGGTAGCGGTTGCTGAGCTCGAAACAAATACGCGGGGTGAGGTCGAGTCCGTGGAAATACTGGAGGCGCCGGACGCTGACGTAGGGCGGTCCCTCGAACGTGCGCTCCGCAAGTGGCGTCTGAGCCCTCTGACCATCAACAAGGAACCTTGTAGGATTCGCGGAAAAGTCACGTATTACTATCGGCTCGTCCAGGATGTGGGACGGGTCTTACCTCCGGCTGATGCAGCAGCGTTGCATGAACGTAAGTGAACAGCAAACCACTGCAGAAAGCGGTTTAGGGCGCCTGTAGACGACGGCCCGCAAAACGCGCCGAGGGAGTCTGGCCACTGTGCACTGGCAGACGCCAGCCTCATTTTTTCGATGCGATCCAATTTTTATCTCTTCGGTTCGGCGCACCTGTTGATTTTGATCTCAGTTCCTGTCTTGGGACTCGCGCTGGCCAAATGGTGCAAAACAAGCCGGAAATGCGCGCAAGGCGTCCGCTATGGAGTCGCGCTTTTTCTGTCGGCAAACGAGCTTGTGTGGTATGCGTTCAGATTGCATCATGAAGGCTTTCGTTTCCCGCACGCTCTACCTTTAAACCTCTGCGACCTCACTCTGTGGCTGACCGTTGTGGCGCTCCTGAGCTTGAATCAGTGGGCTTTCGAGTTGGCTTACTTCGCCGGCATCGGGGGAAGCGGTATGGCCCTGCTTACGCCAGATTTGTGGGCGCCTTTCGCCTCTTATCCAACCGTCTATTTTTTTCTGGCGCATGGGGTGCTTGTCGCTGCTATATTGATGCTGGTATGGAGCAAGCTTGCCGTGCCGAAACCCGGGTGCCTCCGGCGCGCCCTCCTTCTTCTCAATGTTTACGCCGTGGTGATTGGCGTCTTCAATTTCGTCTTTGGGACTAACTACATGTACCTATGCAGCAAACCGTCTGGCGCATCGCTGCTCGATTATCTCGGTCCCTGGCCGGTCTATATTGCAGGTGGTGAGGCGGTCGCTCTTATCGTGTTCTGGTTGCTGTGGCTTCCTTTTCGAAGCTGCGCTCGCGCCCGCCACGTGCCATGAGGAATGGCGCGGCCTAACTTCAGGTGTGCCCGCGTCTCGTCTACTCGCCGCTCGCGGATGTCCAAGGCGAGCTTGTTCGCATAAATCTGTGCCTCTTGTCTCGTGAGGAGAGAAGGCGCATACTTTATCCGGTAACGCTCACAATTGATTGGCTGGCGTGAACGCCAACCAAACAGCAGTCACCACTGGAGTGCGCTTTGGCCGCCGTGATTCAGGATGTGAGATATGCGGCGCGGATGCTCCGCAAGAACCCGGCGTTCACAGCGGTAGGGATCCTTGCATTGGGGCTGGGCATCGGCGCCAACACCGCCATCTTCAGCTTCGTCTACGGACTGTTGCTTCATCCCCTGGCCTTTAGAGACCTCGATCACCTGGCGCTGGTGTGGGAGACCGTTCCCGACAGCGGACAGCGTAGCGGCGTATCCCCGGCGAACTTCTTCGACTGGGAAAGGCAAAACGATGTTTTTGAGCAGATGGCAGTCTATCGGCCGTGGGAGGCAACTCTGACCAGCGGAGGCGGGTCGGAACGTGTGGACGCCTGTCAGGTGTCTGAGGAGTTCTTCCGCCTGATCGAGGTCCAGCCCATACTTGGCAGAACCTTTACGACCGAGGAGCACATGCCGGGGCGCGAGCAGGTTGTGGTGTTAAGCCATGGTACTTGGCGGCGGCTTTTCAATAGCGACCCGTTGGTCATAGGCCGAACAATTGAACTCGGCGGGCGCTCCCACATCATTGTCGGGGTGCTGCCTCCGGACTTGGATTGGCCGATCGGAAACGATATATGGTCGCCGTTGGCGCTGACGTCTAAGGAAAGACAGGAACGGCAGGAGCGCTCCTTGGGGGTGCTGGGGCGCATCAAGCCGGGTATCTCCTTATCTCAGGCGCAAACCGAGATGGGCATGCTGGGACGCCGGTTGGCACAACAGTATCCGGCCAGCAACGAAGGTTGGGGAGTCAGACTGGCGCGTTTACCAGGAGAGGACGAGGAAGTTACGCGCGCGTTTCTCCTTGTGGTGATGGGAGGAGCGGCCTTCGTGCTTTTGGTGGCGTGTGCGAACGTAGCCAGCCTGCAACTGGCGCGCGCCATCCGGTGCCATAGGGAGATTGCGCTGCGTACGGCACTGGGCGCCAGCCGTTGGCAACTCACGCGTCAGATTTTGACCGAGAGCCTGCTATTGTCGCTGGTGGGCGCGGCTCTGGCCGTTGGGGTAGCGGTCTGTGGCGTGAGCCTCCTTAAAGCCAATGTTCCAGCGGCGCAGGCGCGCTACGTTCCGGGCTTCTCCCGCCTGCAGGTGGGAGCCGGCGAACTCTGTTTTGCGCTCGCCGCGGCGTGTTTTACCGCCATTGTTTCCGGCCTGGCGCCGGCAGCCCGCATCTCTAAGTTCGATGTGAGCGAAACCCTTAAAGAAGCAGGCCGGGGCGCTTCGGCGGGCTCGCACTCCCTTCGCCTGCACAGCATCCTGGTGGTTTGCCAACTGGCTCTGGCACTGATCCTGATGGCGGGTACAGGCTCCATGGTCAGCGGCTTTTCCCGGCTCGCTGATAGCCAGAGGCAGGATTTTGACGCGAATCATCTCTTGACCCTGCGTGTCACCCTCCCGGTTTCGCGGTATCAAGCCGCGCATCAACGGGCGGCCCTTTACGAGCGCATTCTTGATGAAATCAAAGCTCTTCCGGGTGCCCAGGCCGCGGCGGCGGTGAGCTTGTTGCCTTCCAGCGGTGACTGGCGCAACCGGGCGTTCACATTGGAAGGGTCGCAGGGCTCGTCACGTCGCGCCAAGTTTTTCGCCGATGTAGAGTCGGCCAGCGCAGCCTATTTCCAGACCATGAGGATTCCGTTGCTCGCGGGACGCGAGTTCACAGGACAGGACGGCGAGCAGACACCGCTTGTCGCCTTGATCAGTAAGAGCTTGGCGGCTCGCTACTGGCGTGGACAGGACCCGATAGGACGGCACGTCAAACTGGGGCCGCGCGAGTCCGCAAATCCGTGGCTGACCATCGTCGGAGTTGTGGGTGACGTGAGGCAGTTTGTGCTCGATCCGAAGCCGCCCGTCAAGATCTATGTTCCTGTCGTCCAGTCACCCGATTCGTCAATGAGCCTGGTCATTCGCACCTCGGGAGAGCCGGAAGAGCTAATGACAAGTGTGCGCGCGCTGCTGTCCACGATCGACCCGAAACTGCCCATCACTCAAATGCAATCCATGGATGACTTCATCGATGAGCAGGCGGCAGGCATCAGTGTTGCCGGCGATCTCGTCGGCAGCTTTGGTTTTGTCGCTTTGGTCCTTTCGGCCATCGGCATATACAGCCTGATGGCCTACTCTGCGTCGCGACGCACGCATGAAATCGGCATCCGCATGGCCGTTGGGGCCGAGCGGGGTGACGTGATGTGGATGATGCTTCGGCAAGGCTTGGAATTGGGGCTGGTGGGGGTGGTAATTGGAGTTATTTCAGCCCTCGGGTTGACGCGTTTGTTGGCTGGATTCCTCTATGGAGCGGTGCCTGCCGACGCCTCCACACTGGCCATCACCGGCGCGTTGCTAACTGTGGTGGCGTTGGCTGCAAGCTATGTCCCTGCCCGGCGAGCGACCGCAGTCGACCCGGCCGTTACACTGCGCATCGAGTAACTCGTCTTCGTGTCCCTGTATCAGATGTTGCAAACGAAATCGCGATAGCGTGTGGGAGGTGTCTTAGACGAACCCTTAGTCACACATCGGCCATGCTCGCGCGTTGGGCTGCCCCTGATCGTTTTGATCCGTCCACCCAGCAGCACACTTAACCACCGTGGCGTGGGTAGTTTTGTCGTGGCGATTTGGCGGCTAACAACACCCGCGCCGGGTGGGGGGAGAAAACCGGATCCACGCAGAAGAACCGAGTAAGGAAATCAAGGAGCCGACGCATCGCCCCTCCCTTGTTTCCAGCTAAATAGACGTGCAGTCACATGTTGTGGTTCCCCTGCCGTGCGAACGCGATCGAGTACTTCGTCAGCGTGACGTAAGTTGCTGAGCCCAATAGGAAGCCGCGCCGGGGAAAGTGCGCGCTTCCCATGGATCGATCGCAGTGGTTGCCCCAAGTTGCCGGAGGTAGTCCAGAAACACCTTTGCGCCTTGCGCCGCGAATGCCGACGCAACGCTGGCTCCGATGCCGTACGGATTGTTGGCGGCCGTGATGAGAACGACTCTGTCTTTCAACCCTGGGTCAATCATGTTGAATGTCCGGCAATCGCGCAATACTGCTACATTTAGCCCAATCAACAACCCTCACCGGAGTGTGATTTCACCCAAGCGAATTGCTTTCAAAAATGCACGGACGATCTGTCCAACCTCGCCAAAACGAAGGCTGTAAGTCATTTGCCCGTGTTCCTGTCTGTACGCTTGAGAATAGGTGTGAAAGATGCATTAGCAACCATGTGCCCACAGTCCTTTTGCTTGAAAGCGATCCAGTGCGCCGGCACACCACTGGGCTGATCCTGCGCAACAGAGGCGGATACACGGTACTTGAAGCCGGCGCTACGCCGGAAGCCATGACATATGCGCGCCGATACCAAATTGATCTTGTGGTGATTGAGGCTTCCACTCGGGATGTGTACATGGGAGGGCACACTACCGCCGAGCAACTCAGAAAGATTCAGGCAGGCTTGCGGTTCCTCTTTGTCTCGAGTTATCCGCGCGACTTGCTGGTGGAAAAGGGATTGTTGGAGTTAGAGGACCGCTTCTTGGCGAGGCCGTTCACGCCGCGTGTGCTCCTGGAGCGATTGGAGCATGTGTTGGCTGAGGCCGCCCATGGCTCTTCGGCAATGGCAGGGCGTGCCTGAGTCGACTGGTTTTCGTCGGTGCCGCACCATGCGCTCGACGGCCGGCTGCCAGATGACTCCAGAAATTTCTTCGGGCTCTCGCGTCGTACCCATGGGGGCTGGGGCGCTGTGCATTTTGGAGCTCGTTGGTTCGGTAGAAGCGAAGCAAAATTTACACATTGACAGGTGTAGCGTTTCACTGTATTAAGAGAGTGGATTAGGGTTTCAGCAGCTTTTTTAGCCTCGAATTTTAATCCGCTGCCCATTGCATCGCGGTCGGGGACACGTGGTGTATGAATGCTCTGATGTTGCACACATGGCCCGGCTAATCCGCTGCTGACAGGCGGACAACCAACTGCGGATGGGCGTTACATGTGCAGCCTCTCGCATAGCCCCCGTTCCAGACGGGGTCGCCCGGAAGGAGGCGACTGTGTTAGCAGAGCCCGTCGCTGAGCAGGTGGTTCTCGCAGCTTTCCCACGCAGTGAAGACCGCACGTTCCTTGAAAACCTATTCGTCCATTCCCTTTTGGCGGTTGCGGTTCTGCCACACTTTTGCGGAGGCCCAAGCCGGCCTGCATACCAGCTCTGTCGCGGTAGTTATCAGCGAGGGGCGGCTGTGTGACGGCCACGACTGGAGGGATATTCTTCATCATCTGCAAGGGATGCCGATCCAGCACCGCTGATCGTGGCAGATCGTCTGGCTGATGACGCGTTATGGGCCGGGGTGTTGAACCTCGGCGGCTATGACGTATTGGCAAAACCCTTCAATGCAAAAGAAGTACTGCACGCGGTAACAGCCGCCTGGTACTTCAGAGTGAAACAGAGGGATCACCCGGCCGAACTCCGCAAGGCACTGGGATCCCCAAGGAGTGAAACTGCAATTGGACCAAAGAAGCGCGCCGCTTCTTGATGCCGGCTAGGCATCACAACAACTGCGGAAGGAGAGGAAGGAAATGAGCAAGCATGCAAGAGCGAGCGTGAACCCCGGCACCGGAGCCACCGGCGGAGCAGCCACCGCCGTGGCATTCGAACCTGTTACTGAGGCTCCGGCTCGTGCCACACCCGTGGAACGCGAAGATATCGCACGGCTGGCGTACGCCTATTGGGAAGCCCGGGGTTGTCCGTACGGTTCCCCGGAAGAAGACTGGTTTCGTGCCGAAATGGAGCTGCTGAGACACTCTTCAGCAGCGGCGGAATGACACGCAATTGGGTCGCGGACCCTTCCATCTGCCCTTGTACATACGTGTTGGTTCTTTTGCGTATAATTGTGCGGAAGCCTCTATGCGGGGTGGCCTGCTGCATCTCGCGCACGGATGGACGCTGGTCGACAGCCCAATTGTTTCTGCGGCGCTCGTAGGCGACTTCATCCGCCCCGCGGTCCGTGCCATGCCCTCCTCCATGGCATACAGGTTGGGTTTCTGCCGAATTTCGATTCTTCTGGCAGATCCCGAGGTGTCCTCACGCTGGACCGAATCCGGCGCGGGAATAGAAATCTCTGTCAGCGCCGGAGAGACCCCAAACCATGACCTCGCCATGGAGTTGCTGTTGTGTCTCGGCCAAGCGTTGTGGGAAAGGCTCTCTGACCAGGGGTTCCGGGCATATTGGTTTCTCCTCGCCGAGGAGATTCGCGATGGAGTCACCGGCGAGATTGACGAGCAGGCTCTGGATGAGAAACGCTCGTTGCTGGCGAGTCGTCTGCACGCCCGAAGCTCGCGGCAACTGGCTCGTTACGGTCGTGCCTCGTTCGCCGGTACGGCTGCCGAGTACGTACATTGCCTGTGGCATGATGTCACCGCTCGGTCTGGGCCAGACTACCTCCCGGCAGCACAGCTACGACGGCGCCTGGAACTATTTGCCACGTGGTTTCCTCCCGACCGTGGTTACAGATTGTTCTCAAACAGATAGCTGTGGACTTGAATCAGATTGGATTCACCGGTTGTAAAAAGCAAAAACGTATGGTCCTATGGTCCTCAGTAGTAGGAATGCGCTATTGATCGGAATAGACGGCAAGCCTATATTCACGGTAGCTCACGTTTTTGTGGGAGTCTGACGGTTAAACGGAGTCGGCCTCCCGATGAGGTTTTCAGATGTCGACCGTGCATCAGAGTGAGATCGGTGAGGTACTGCAACGCGCCGTTCAGAATACGTTGGGTGTATTCGCCCAACGAGTTTCAGTCAGAGTAGAGGGTGACCGGGTACATCTGTATGGTTATGTGCATTCCAACGAGGAGAGAGCCAAGCTGGAAAAGCTCGTCCTGAGCGTGCCCGGAGTTTCCGAGGTGGCAAACCACTTGTGCGTCAACCTATTTGCGTGACGCCGTATTATGAGCGAGCGTGATATCAGCTGGTAGGTAGTAGGTAGGCTTAGCGGCCTTTCGCGCAGCTCCTTCCGGTTACGTACCGACGACTGTTGGCACCGCTCCGCTGACTGGCTCAGCAATTCATGCATGATCTGCAATCGCACCTCACAATACGCCCTCCGGGCCCTCGTGTGCTTGGCTCAAGTTCAGCCAGGCACATATGCAAGCGCAACGAACATTGCAGCCGCAGAGAAGATCCCACTGTACTACCTGGAAAAGATTCTGCAGCGTCTCGCGCGTAAGGGATTGCTTCGGTCAAGGAAGGGCAGCAGTGGCGGGGTCGCCCT
>Ga0209517_10005003_pt1 | contig 17061 bp, 13 predicted proteins | sample PeaSoiMetSII2010_FD_187695 | JGI IMG/M metagenome (GOLD analysis project Ga0209517, IMG submission 187695) | Peat soil microbial communities from Weissenstadt, Germany - SII-2010 (SPAdes) (version 2) | ecosystem: Environmental > Terrestrial > Soil > Wetlands > Peat | place: Germany...
CTTCAGCCAAAACGGCAGAATGTCGCCACGCAATTCCCGCTCAACGCGGTCTCGCAACCCGTCCACAACCCTTCACCTTCTTTCCTGCCACTCCCCACGCAGTAGTTCGTACCTGCAACAAATGTCTCCAGCAGCGTTCCGAAGATCGAACGGTCTCTCGCAAGCGCTCTGCGGTAGCCCCCAAGAGTGTGCCGAGTAGGCCGGAGTCAAGGAAGTGCAGTACCGAACCTGCTGTTGTCGCTCCAAGGTTTCCATTGCCACGGTAAGGGGCAAACGGTCGCCCCCGACCGCCTAGGGAGCGGCCTTCGAAGTCGGCCTGATTTGCTCCGGTGAGACAATTCCTTTCCCTTCCAAGACGGAATAAAAATTGTCCGCCGCCAGGTTTTTGAGAGTTTCTGTTGCACCGGACGGCCAGCGGATCTCGACACTATCAACCTTGGTCGCCGAACCTAAGCCGAAATGGACACGAAGATCGTTCTGCGATAGATAGCTGCCACCGCTATGGATTTCGTCAGTCTGGGTTACGCCTCCGGCAACGATCTTGAGCCGCGCGCCGATCGCCAGACGGTTGCTTTTTACGCCGGCGAGTTCCAGACTGATCCAGTGGCCGCCGGCAACTCCATGGTTCTTCAGAACCATGGGAACCTCCGTCCAGGTCGTTGATAACGACATCCATGTTTCCATCATTGAAAAGATCGCCGACCGCGAGGCCGCGCGAAACGCGCCGCTCCAGTAGCGCTGGCCCAGCCAGATCGCTGGCGTCGCAGAACGTGCCATCCTGCTGGTTGAGATGAAGCAACTTAGGCTGGCGATATCCGCCGCCCGAAGGCAGAGTATTCACCTGGGGATAGACATGGCCACTCACGGCGATCAGGTCGAGCCACCCGTCGTTGTCCAGATCCACGAAGGCGTCTCCCCACTTGACCCAGGGCAGCGAAGGCAACGCGACGCCGGCCTGGTAGGACACATCGTGGAAATCCCAATCGCCGTCATTGCGGCAAAGCGCATCGTCTTCGTCGGTGAAATCCGTAACCATTAATGACGGCCGGCCAGTATGGTTATAGTCGCCGATGGCCACGCCCATGGATGCCTGTTCGGAGCCATCTTCGCTCACCGCCGTGCCGGACTCGAGGCCAATGTCGGTGAATTTCCCTTTGCCCTCGTTGCGATAGAGAAAGTTGGGCCCGGAATCGTTGGCGACGTAGATATCTGGGCGGCCAGTATTGTTGAAATCCGCCCAAACTACGCCGAGCCCGTAATAGCCGTTCGGGTCGTCCACTCCGGCGCTCTTCGAAACATCCGTGAACGTACCGTCGCCGTTATTGTGGAAAAGTGAGTCGCCCGCGCCCTTCAACCCGCGCGGACCGCACTGCACGTCCAGCCCACGGTACTTGCAAGTCGGGCTGCTGCCGAAACGAGGCATGTCGTCCAGATGAAAATCAACATAGTTGGCGACCATGAGATCAACAAAACCGTCGCCGTCGTAGTCGCCAAAAGCGGCTCCGGTTGACCAGCGGCCATCTGCTACTCCAGCTTTGGCCGTGACGTCGGTGAATGTGCCGTCCCCGTTATTGCGGTACAGAACATTGCCCCCGAAGCACGTAACGTAGATATCAGGCCAGCCATCATTGTTGTAGTCGCCGACGGCTCCACCCATGGCAAAGCAGGGCGTAGCCACTCCAGCTTTGGCGGTTACATCGGTGAAGGTACCGTCATGATTATTGTGGTAGAGCGCTCCTGGACTCTTCTCACCTTTCATCGCCATTGCGACAGTGGGCGAGTTAGTGAAATAGATATCCGGCCAGCCGTCGCGATCGTAGTCCAACAGAAGCACTCCACCCCCCATCGACTCCACGATGTATTTCTTCTCGGGGTCGGCGGTGTGGATGAAATGAATGCCGGTTTTCTTGGTGATGTCTTCCAGTTGTGGCACCGGACGCCCGCTGCACTTGATCTTCTTTACTCCGGGAGGAGGTGGTGGTGGCACGGGATGCCCGCCCTGGGCCCAAGACCACAGTACCGTTTGCATCCCAAGAAGCAGCAGCGGGATGACACGCTTCCAGTGCGGCAAGAGTCGGTTCTTCAATCTCGGCCCATCCCTTGCGCCTCCCGCTCGCGTTTGCCGGCTTTGATTTCCTTGTACAGCGCAAGTTCTCGATCCGCGTCCTGGATTCGCGAATCCATGCGATAAGCGGCTTGTAACTGGTAATGCATATAGTCGGTCTGCGGATTCAGGCGAACGGCGGTCTCCAAATGGAGAATTGCTTCCTTGACCTTACCTTCGTCCATCAATATTTTCCCAATTGATATTGAGCATCCGCGTGTTCGGGGTGGGCAGTTACCACCTCCATGAAAAGAGAAGCTGCTTCATCACGTCTGGACCGCTGCAGATACGCGAACCCGAGATTGTATTTCGCGTCCGCATCGTCCGGCGTCACAACTCGCGTGCCTTCTGAAGATACACACAGCTTCTTCCTTCCTATCCGATTCGCTGAGAATGCGCCCCTGCGCGAAGTACGCCTTGCGTATGAGGTAATTAGATCGGGAATCGTCGGAACCATTCACAGTAATGGCCTTGCGTAAGTAGATCTCTGCGCTCTTAGTATCTCCCTGGTTGTTGGCGTTCAGCCCAAGGTAGAGCCAGGGCTCAGACCAGTTCGGGTTGATTTCTGTTGCGGTTTTGAGATATCTGTCAGACTCCGCGAAGTTTTTCTCGTTGGATTCCATTGCGCCGAGCAGGTAGTTGCTCAGGAAGCCATGGGGATTCAGTCGCAACTCCTTCAGAAACTGCTCGCGAATCTTGGGCTTTGGCGCCCATTCCTCTTGCAAAAGGTAAACCACTCCGAGCAGATAATGAGCGTGTAATGTCTTTGGGTTTAGCTGCAGCGCGGTCTCCAATTCGCGTACCGCATCGTCCAGGTAGACGCCATCCCGATAGGCCCGGGCCATCAAAACATGCATCGCTCCTCGATTCGCGGCTTCTTTGTCCATTTTGCGGAACACTGCCGCTGCTTTTTCCTTTTCGTGTTCCGCGAGGAAGCAGATGCCCAGGGAATAAGCGGCTTCCAAGTCGTCGCGAATGGCAATGGAGCGCTGCAGCGAGTCAGCGGCGAGACCGTATTGCCCCTTCATGATGTAATCACTTCCCTGGACCCGCCAGGCTCGCGCATCGGCCGAATCCGCGAGAATCGCCGTTCTAACCTCGGTGAGAGAATCCTCCAACTTCTTTGCCCGCAGATAGGTTATCGCCAGGTCAACGCGCGTAGACGGATTGTCCTCGAAGTCCAACGACCTCTTATAGAGATCAATTGCCGCAGGAAAGGCATCTTCCACAAGGCGCAAATGAACGACCTCGCGGAGGCCACGCGCAATCAACGCCGGGCTGGCCTGGGTGACAGCCGCGAACCGCCGGAGTTGCGAGCCGCTTGCAGGGCTGCAACTCTTTTTTGAAGTTCTGCGAGGGCTGGAGGGGCCGAATCATCTGGTTTCTGAGTTGCAGCGCGCTTGTGAGTCCGAGTCTGGCCTGCAGCGGGCACTTCAGCCGCAACTCCGAGAGCCAAGAGCGCAGCAATAAGCGGATTCCTCAAACGAAGCGCGCAGCACCGCGACCAGGAGCGCCACTGGAAAATGAAATACACAAGTTGGCCCGTGATCCAAAAAGTATGCGGCGGGACCCGATCTCGTCAAGTCCCGCCGCAACGGTTATGGCCCGAGATGAAAACTGTACGACCCTGGAAGATGAACTTCAAGGCGTACTGGAGTTGTCGATTGCTTTCGGGGCGGATTGCGGTGGCCTGCCCGAAGGTCGAAGAGAAACTTCCGGTGGTTGAGGTGACAACATTGTTCGTGGGGCTGCAAGCCATTGTTCCGCATGACACACCCGTCACGCCGCCTTGGTTAATGTTGAGACTCTGGAACTGGGGATGGTTGAGAGCATTGAAGCCGTCGAACCGGAACTGAAGGCTAAATCTCACTAACATTCCATGTTTTGTAGAGCGACAAATCGAGGTTGACCTGTTTGGGTCCTTGGCAATAGCCCTTCGGTGAGTCGCCGATGGTGCCGAACTGGTAACCAACCAGGGTGAAGGCCGCCGGATTGAAGATCTGGTCCCCCTTCTCCTGGGATTGTCTGAATTTGAAACCAAAGACTACAAAAATTCGCTCGTTCACCTGCAGCAGGCGCAACAGCAGGGATACGAGGACGATGCAGAACTCGCCAGAGTCGCGACCTATCATCTCGCCCTGCTCCTCAACTGGAGTGGTGAATTCGAGAAAACCATGGAGTTGCTTGGTCTGGCAGTCAAAGGAGGCCGCCCTCCAGACGAAATTAAGGTCGCACTGGGTATGGCATTACTTCGCCTCCCTCTTCTTGTCAGTGAGGTCGATCCCGAGAAAGATGCCTTGATTCACGCTGCTGGGGAGGCGGCGGTGCTGCTGGACGGCGCAACTCGGCTGCAGCCGCGGATGCGCTCCGGCAACTGTTGGTGGAATATCCGAAGACTCCCTATCTCCATTTCGCGTACGCCGCGGCATTGGGCGGCGCCGGCAAATACGAAGAAGCTCTTCGAGAATCTGTGGAGGAAACAAAAGTTTCGCCCCGAAGCGCTCTGCCTTACCTGCGCATGGCTTCGCTGAACCTGCAACTCCACCACGCGAAAGATGCGTTGCCATCGGCTCGTCAAGCAGTTCTCCTCGCTGCGCGATCGGCTGAAAGAGTTGGCGATCGCGAGAAAACTGGAGTCCAATCCAGCCGAAGTGGATTTGGCGCAGCGGCAGTTATATGTTCGCGGCCGGGCTGGAGAAAATGCCTCGCAGCAAACCGCAATCGCAGGAGCTTCCCGTCAGCACCCAGCCGCTGCAGATTCCGAGAACAGTTTTGAAGCGCTGGCGCGGAAGGCGGCGGCCGCGAAGGCGGCAGGCCAGATGGACGCCACGATTTCCTACTACCAAATCTTATGACCAACGCTGCCTGAGTCGCCATGTGAAGAATGGTTCTCCGCCCACGACGGACCATCCCGGCGCCGCTTGCACGGTGGGCACGGAAAAATGCGTGACCTGCCACATGCCCAACTACGAAGTTCAAGACATGCACTACAACTTTACGGACCACATGATTCGTGTCGTGAAGGCCGGGGCCCCTTTCCCGGACTAAATGTGCGACACCGATACTCTTCACGAATTGCCATCCCGAGCGAAGCAAGGGATCCGCGGTTTAGGTGATGCGGGGCCCTTCAGATTTGGACGGGCCTGATGTCGCGGTCTTGATCCATCACCGGCGCAACTTTATTCCGCGCACAAAAGCAAAGCGGATGTTTGCCCGCTTGATCCACCGTCGACGGAAATCTTTCGAATAGACGTTTACTGCGAATACCCAATAGATCGTTATGACCACCATAAACATTAGTTTGTGGCTAGGTTGTTATTGGCCGCAGAAGAATTATCTATTGGACTGGGCAGCACTCTCCCTTTAGGCTGCGGCTTCTATATGAAAGATCAATTTCGTCGCGCCGTTCGTTTCGCTAGGCCGTTCTATCCTGAAAGTGCTTATGTGCTCTTTATGAACTTTTTAGGCAATCTTTATGAGGTTTCGGATGTGATGGTGAGTTGACCACAAAGAAAGCTGTAGGCAAATGCCGTTTGGTCGGATTGAACGGCTGTCATTCAGTAAAGAGAACCGGACTTCGGACCGGAAAGGAATCGAACTTGAAAATCACGAAAACTTTATTGCGTAAGGCCGTAGCGGTTTCAACTTTCCCTGCCATGCTTGTCTTGAGTCTCGCGGTTGGCCACGCTCCGCGCTGTTACGCGCAGACTGCGGCGCCACCGGATGCTCCGACAAAAGTCGCGGCCCTGCACGAACCGGCCGCTGATGTAGCTCCGGCCCGAGCAGCGACCACGCCAGATCCGCAAAGTTCGCTCGACCTTGCGAAAGAGCTGGCCGCTATGAAGGCGCGCATCGAACTGCTCGAAGCGGAACTGAAGAGCCGTACTTTGAGCGGGCCGACACTTGTAGCGGGACCAGCATCTGCCGCGGGTTCAATGTCTGCCGCGGCGCCAGGAGCCAAAGCAGATGCCGTATCGTCAAGCGCGACGGCTGACATGCCGCAAGAGTCGCGTACCGGCTTACCCGAAAAGCCAGCCCCTAGTGAGCCTTTTGCCTACGCCGACTGGACTTGGCTGAACGGCACTGCCCGCAACAAAGACGCGGTGTGGGATTCCAAATTCTTCACCCCGGAAATCAGGTTTGATACTAACTTTGTGAGCAGCTTGAATCATCCGAAGGACGACACGCTGGGTGGATCAACCGAGATTTTTCGGTCAAACGAAGTCCAAGTGGAGCAGATCAGCTTCGGCGGTGACTTCCACTGGCAAAACGTTCGCGGCAGGGTTTTGACCCTGGGCGGAATGTTTGGAGTCACGACGCCACGGAACGACGGCAGCGTGGGACGCGGCCAATGGGACCTCCGCGGCGCGTACAAATATTTCGCTGAAGCCTACGGCGGATATCACTTCAACGTGAACCATGGACTCAACGTGGACGCTGGAATCTTCGTCTCCTACATCGGACTATTTAGTTATTACAACTTTGATAACTGGACTTACCAGCCTTCGTACGTATCGTCCAACACGCCCTGGTTTTTCAACGGTGTCCGGATACAGTGGTTCCCTACCGACAAACTGAAGATTGAGCCGTGGATCATCAATGGATGGCAATCCTATGGCAGGTTCGGCAATCGACCCGGCCTGGGAGGGCAGATTTTGTACCGTCCGAAGCCGTGGCTCTCGATGGTCTTCAACAATTACGGAATGGGTGAAGATACGCTGAACCTTAACGGCCAACGGTCACGCATCCACACGGATGACAGCATCGAGATCAAATACTACGACCATCCAGAGAGGACTCTCGACAAGATGGCGTTCTCTCTCACCGGCGATCTGGGATGCGAATACGGTGGAGGAGCGGCTTGCTTTGGAAATAGGAAGATCGAGACCCCGACCGGGCCCGCGATCAACTACAAGCAGGTCTTCGCGGGTTGGATGTTATACAACCGCACCTGGTTCAAGAAGGATCTGTTCGGATTGACGCTTGGTGGTGGTGTATTGGACAATCCGGGGCGCTATTTAACGCTGCTTCCCCCGATCAATGGAGCGGACGCGGTCTCCGGATCGCCATACTTCCCCGCGAATCCAGGCCTACCTTACAAAGCCTGGGACACTTCCGTCACCTTCGATTACATGCCCAGACAGTACATTACGTTCCTCTGGGAGTTCGGTTATCGGACCGCCCAACAGCCGTATTATACCGGTCGAGGTGGAATCACGCCTCCGGGCGGCAACAACGGATCTCCGGCATTCTATGTTTGCAATGACAATAGTTCGACCGGATTTGGGTGGGCCGTAAATCCCGCCAACCCCACCGACCCAGCCGGCGCCAACCTCGGCAGCGCACAAGCGTACTGCAATGGGACTGGGGGGGGCAATACGACTATTTCGCACGGGGGCCTCTGGACCCCGGACCTACGAAAGGATGAACCCAGTATCAGGATGGCCATCATGGTCAAGTTCTAGTTCAGGCGAGGCTTTTCCTGGCGTGGAGACAACGATGTGCGCGAAACGAAATGGGGGCAGCGTTCCGGATCTGGTTCCGACTCCGGCGCTGCTCCGCTTGCCCTCCCCTTGTACTGCCCAACGACGGCACGGCATTCAGTCCTATGGGACGCCGTTCCAGCAGGTTCCTTAGGCGCCCAACAGCAGCGGACGTCGATTCACATAGGGTGTGTTGTTGCGCGCGTGTCGCCCAGCAGACGCGGGAGACGCGCCCTCCGAAATTTCGGAAAGGCGTCGATTGTTTGTCGTGGCGAATAGGGATTCACTTATGAAAAGCAGAGGTTGGGTATTTGTTCCTGTTTTGCTCTCCATCCCTTTGCTGCTAACTCTCTGGGGTTGCAGCCGAGCGAATGTCGATGCGGCGGCGGAAGCGCCGCCTCCTGCTAACATCGTTCCCGGCGTGGATCCCAGCCTTTTCACTGTCGACCACCCCGAGCAATTTCCGCTGGTTGAAGCCACCGCGCATCCCACGACCTCCGAACTAGTCGTTACGGGGACGGTCACCCCCGATGTCTCTCGCAATGTCCCGGTCGTCTCGCTCGCCTCGGGGCGGGTGGTCGCCATTCACGCGCGCCTCGGCGACACCGTCCAGAGAGGACAGTTATTGCTGACCATTCGCAGCGACGACGTTGCGGGCGGCTTCGACGCCTATCGCAAGGCCGTCTCCGACGAGCTTCTCGCGCGAAAGCAGTTGAATCGAGCCGTGGACCTGTTTGCACACGGCGCCATTGCAGAGCAAGACCTCGAGGTCGCGCAAGACACCGCGGCTGACGCCAAGGTCACCCTCGAGACCGCGACCGAGCATCTTCGGCTCCTGGGCAACGATCCCGACAAGCCCATGGGCATCGTGGACATCGTTGCGCCCACCACCGGCGTGATTACCGACCAGCAAGTGACGAACGCAGCGACCGTGCAGGCCTACTCATCGCCCAGCCCGTTCACGATTTCCGATGTCTCGTCGGTGTGGATTGTCTGCGATGTGTACGAGAATGACATGGCCAATGTCCGGCTCGGGGACACAGCGGAGATCACCGTGAATGCGTATCCCGATCGCCCGTTCAAAGGAAGGGTCAGCAACATTGGCATGATCCTCGATCCGAGTATTCGCACGGCCAAGGTTCGGATAGAAGTTCAGAATCCAGGAATCCTGCGGCTGGGCATGTTCGCGAAGGCGACGTTCCGCGGTCAAACCCAAGAGATGCACACGGTTGTCCCGGCATCCGCCGTCCTGCACATGCACGATCGCGATTTTGTCTTCGTTCCCGCACCCGACAAGAAGTTTCGCCGCTTGGGGGTGGTTGGCGGAGATCTCTTGCCGGACGACACGAGTCTGCAAGAGATCAAATCCGGACTCAAACCAGGGCAAAAAGTAGTTTCGAACGCCTTGGTCTTGGACCATGTGCTTGCGCAGTGACGGTTAAGCAGTGGAGAGCCGGGCGTCCCCGCCCGGCTGGACGGGCGAGACGCCCGTCCCTCTCCATTAGCGAAGAGAAGTGGGAAGGAAAACAGTAAACAGGAAATGATCCGCGCCCTCGTAGACTTCGCCCTGAACAACAAGTTTGTGGTGCTCGCCATTGCCTTCTTGTTGCTCGCCTGGGGAGCTATCTCGTTCCATAGCCTGCCGGTGGAGGCCTATCCCGACATCGGCGACAACTACGTGACCATCATTACGCAGTGGGCGGGCCGTTCCGCGGAGGAGGTAGAGCAGCAGGTCACCATCCCGATCGAGATGCAAATGGCCGGAATGCCGCACATGACCTATCTGCGGTCCGAGTCCATTTTCGGCCTGTCGTTCGTGATCATGATCTTCGACGACAGTTCGGTTAACGACTGGAACCGCCAGAAGGTGCTGGAAAGGCTTACCCAGGTCAATCTCCCTCCCGGACAAAACCTGCAACCTCAAATCGGCACCGACTGGAGCACCACGGGCCAGATCTATTGGTACACACTGCGAAGCACAAATCCCCGGTACGACCTGATGGAATTGAGGTCGATCGAAGACTGGGTTCTCCTCAAGCAATTCAAATCCGTTACCAATGTGGTGGACGTTTCCGACTTCGGGGGCACGGTGCGTGAGTACCAGGTACGCGTTGACCCCAACAAACTCGTCGCGTACGGATTGAGCATCGGCCAGGTCGAGCAGCAGTTAGCCAACAACAACATCAATGCCGGCGGCAGCTTTGTGGAAGTCGGCCTCCAGCAGATGAATGTGCGCGCGCTCGGGCTCTTCAGCACCGTGCAAGACATCGAGCAGACCGTCCTGAAAACCCAAACTGGCACCGCGCTGCGGGTGAAAGATATCGCGGAGGTGACGCAAGGTCCAAAAATTCGGCTGGGCCACATGGCCAGAGCCAACCACATGGAGGACGGGCGCATTATCGATGAGCCGGATGTCATTCAGGGCGTCGTGCTGATGCGCAAAGGCGCAGAAGAGCAAACCACGCTCGATGCCATCCACCAGAAGGTGGACCAGCTCAATAACGGCATCCTGCCTCCCGGCGTGAAGGTCGTGCCCATGCTGGACCGCAGCGATCTGCTTCACTTTACGACGCACACGGTAATGCACAACCTGGCGGAAGGGATGATTCTGGTGACGATCATCCTCTTTCTCTTTCTCGGCAACGCTCGGGCGGCCCTCATCGTCGCGCTCACCATTCCGTTCTCCTTGCTCTTTGCATCCATATGGCTCGACTTGAGCAAGATACCCGCAAATCTGCTCTCGCTCGGCGCGCTGGATTTCGGAATGGTCGTGGACGGCGCCGTAGTCATGGTCGAAAACATCGTCCGGCATTTGAGCCGCCGGCAGAACGGTTCTGGGTCCGGAACCAGTCGGACCGACTCTGGGCATATTGCCGCACCCGTCAGGACAGCCCAGCGGGTCATCCGCGAGGCTTGCCATGAGGTGCAGCGGCCGGTGTTCTATGCGATCGCCATCATCATTACTGCTTACATGCCGATCTTCACGCTGCAACGAGTCGAGGGCCGGTTATTCAAGCCCATGGCCTTGACTGTCGCTTTCGCCCTGCTAGGCGCCCTGACCTTCTCGATTTTGATCGCACCGGTCTTGGCCAGCCTGTTGTTTCGCGGTGGAGTTCGGGAGTGGCATAACCCGGTCATGACTTACCTGACCGAGCGCTACCGCCGGCGTCTGCGCTGGTGCATCGGGCATCGTGTACTTACGGTTGGCGTCGGTTTGGCGGCGCTGGGGGTAAGCCTATTCCTGTGGTTCAGCGGAGTGATTGGTTCGGAGTTCTTGCCTCATCTGGACGAAGGCGCGATCTGGGCGCGTGGCACCCTGGCGAACAGCACGAGTCTTACGGAAGGCGAGAAATTCACAAACAATTGCCGCTATGTTTTCGCGTCGTTCCCGGAAGTGAAAACAGTCGTATCGGAGGTTGGCCGGCCGGATGATGGAACCGACACTGGAGGATTCGGGAACACAGAGTATTTCGTCGACTTGAAGCCCCACGACGAATGGCGTCCGGTATTTCATACGAACAAAGAGGAACTGATCGCCGCCATGGAACGCGCTCTGCAAAAATACCCGGGGGCGATCTGGAACTTCTCGCAGCCGATCGAAGACAACGTCGGAGAAACGCTCACCGGCACCAAGGGTGCGCTTGCGCTCAAGATTTTCGGGGATGACCTGAAAACTCTGGAACAGAAGGGCGAAGAAGTCAGTGCCGTGCTGTCGCGCATCCCAGGCATGCATGACGTCAAGCTCTTACGCGATTTCGGCCAGCCGAATCTTAACATAACCATAGACCGCCGGCAGGCGGCCCGTTTTGGAATCAACGTCGCAGACATACAAGACGCTGTCCAGACGGCCGTGGGCGGGAATGCCGTGAGCCAAGTGCTAATAGGTGAGCAGCGCTACGACGTGGTGGTGCGCTATCAGGAGTCCTACCGCAAAACCCAGGATGCCATCGCGAGAGTGCGGCTCCTTTCCCCCAGCGGGGAGCGGGTGTCTCTGGCGCAGTTGGCTAAAGTCGAGGTCAAGGACGGCGCGTACGACATCTACCGGGAAGGCAACAGCCGCTATGTGGCCATCACCTTCAACGTGAGAGGCCGGGATCTGGGGACCACGGTCGAAGAGGCGATCAAACTGATTGGTGAAAAAGTGAAGATGCCGCCGGGCTATAGCGTCGGTTGGTCGGGCGAATACGAGAGCGAAAAACGCGCGGAAGCACGTTTGCTGCTTATCGTGCCCCTAACCATCCTCGTGATCTACATCATCCTGTACACGATGTTCAAGTCGGCGAAGTGGGCACTTCTCATCCTCACCAACGTGGCCATGGCTCGTATCGGCGGGCTGGTGGCTCTTCTGGTTACGGGCACGCACTTCAGCGTGTCTTCGGGCGTGGGCTTCCTGGCGCTCTTCGGCGTATCGGTGCAAACGGGAGTCATCATGCTCGAATACATCAATCAACTCCGTACACGTGGCTACACCATCCCGGACGCAGCAGTCGAAGGCGCCGTCCTTAGACTTCGCCCGATCATGATGACGATGCTGGTCGCAACTCTGGGATTGTTGCCGGCTGCGCTTTCCCACGCCATCGGGTCCGACTCGCAGCGGCCGTTCGCGATTGTGATCGTGGGGGGACTGATTTCCGACCTGGTGATGAGCATCGTCTTGATGCCGACTTTATATGTCTGGTTTGCTCGTGATAGCGACAAGCTTCCGGAGCCGGAGGCATCCTTTGAAAGTTAGCAGTCTGCTAAAAAACTCGATGTGGCACTTGATTTGGAGCGGCGCAATCCTTCAGCGCTGCAGTAACTGCATTGTCTTGAGTGTGGCTCTAGCCGCTGCGGTGATGCTTTCTGTTCGGAAACTGGTTCTCCCGCAGCCTGTTAATCGTGGGATTCGTCACGCTCGCGACCGCTCAGGCTTGCTCGCTTGCATTCTAGTCGCGTGCGTACTCGCGGCCAGCCTCGCCCAGGGCCAGGCTCAGGGACCCGTCAGGATCACGCTCGACGAAGCGATTCAGATCGCGATGAAGCACAACCATAACCTGCTCGCGACGCGAACCACAATTCTTCAGAGCCAGGCGGAGGAAACAACAGCCAACCTGCGTCCCAACCCGACGCTTTTTGGCGACTGGGAATACCTGCCTTTGTTCTCGCCGTCCAATCAAAACAGCACCTACTATCAAAACTCAACTGAAGCCGACATAGGCCTTAGTTATCTGATCGAGCGTGGCAGGAAGCGGCAACATCGGTTGCAGGCAGCGAAGGATGTTACTGCGCAAACGCGGTCGCTCGTCGCCGACAACGAGCGCAGCCTCACATTCAACGTCGCATCACTGTTCGTAAACGTGCAGCTGGCCGAATCGACGCTGGAGTTGGCAGAACTGGACCTGAAAAGCTTTGGCCAAACCGTAGACCTCAGTGACCTGCGCTACAAGGCAGGCGCCATCAGCGAGGACGACTACTTAAAGATCAAACTGCAGTTGCTGCAGTTCGAGACCGACTTTCAACAGGCACAGCTCGCCAAGGTGCAGGCGCTTTCCGACCTCCGGCAATTGCTCGGATACGAATCCGTCTCCGCAGACTATGATGTGGCCGGTGCGTTCGATTATCAGCCGGTGAAGGGCAATCTTGATGACCTGCAACTCAAAGCCATGCAGAACCGGCCAGACTATCGTGCAGCGCGCGAAGGAGTGACCGCGGCGAACAGCCAGTATGATTTGCAAAAGGCGATTGGAAAGCAAGACGTCACCGTTCAGGGCAACTACTCGCACACCGGTGGCATCAACACCGCCAGCTTCTACGGGAGCATTCCACTTCCGATATTCAATCGCAACCAGGGTGAGATTGCACGCACACGCTTTGCCATCACGCAAGCAGAGGAGCAGGAAAAGGCTACGAGCGGCCAAGTAATGACGGATGTACGCGATGCCTACGAAGCGCTGCGGGAGAACGACCGCGTGATTCAGCTCTATCGCTCCGGCTACCTCGAGGTTGCGCAGAAGGACCGCGACATCAGCGAATACGCTTACAAGCGCGGCGCGGTGAGCCTCCTCGACTTTCTGGACGCCGAGCGCAGCTATCGAGCTACTCAGCTTGCCTACCGGCAAGCCCTGGCCTCATACTTGCTGGCTCTGGAGCAGCTTCGAGAAGCGGTCGGTGTAAGAGCTCTGCCATAACTTGTCATCTGAAGTCCAGTTGTAACTTAGACCAGGCGGCGAGTCGGGACCCGATCGCCGAAGGAGCCCGCTCTGTGAACAAGCAAGAGGTGCGACGCCGGATCGAGGAAGTCGGCATTATTCCGTCCATTCGTGTGTCTTCTACGGAGGATGCCCTGTTCGCCGCGGAGGCGGTCTCGCGCGGCGGCATCCCGATTGTGGAAGTCACCTTGACCGTGCCAGAAGCGACAAAAGTGATTTCGCACTTGGTGCAAAATGCGCCGGAGGTGATTGTCGGTGCGGGGAGTGTCTTGGACGCGGAAACGGCGCGCCGCTGCCTGGACGCTGGGGCCAAATTCCTGACCAGCGACGGACTTGATCCCGAGACCGTGAAGTTCGCTGTGCGGGAAGATGTCGTCGTCATTCCGGGAACCCTTACCCCGACGGACGTCATTGCTGCCTGGAAACTGGGTCCTGATTTTGTGAAGGTTGTTCCTTGCGGGCACGTCGGCGGCGACAGTTACATCCGTGCCCTGAAGGCCATGTTTCCAAACGTGCCGTTGATTGCCGCTGGGGGCGTGAATCAGCGGACTGCATTCAACTTCATTCTGGCGGGCGCGGTTGCACTTGGCATTGGCGGAGAGTTAATCCCCAGGGAAGCGATCCGGCGCCGGCAACCAGATCGAATTGCCGAATTGGCGCGCAGGTTTACGAACGCTGTCAGCAGCGCTCGGGGGCAGTGACCTGGCAGGGTGAATCATGCGGGCCGAAGAATGGAAAATTAGGACCGTTGTGAAATCTATGTCTGGCAGTGTTGGCAGCGAGCATAACAGCCTTCAAAGCAACGAATGTTGATGACGCTTTTCTCCTTACTCTCTTCTTTTCCCAGCGGATTCCGACGCGACGGATCGTAGCAGGCCAGCATCAACGCGGCAGTTTATGGGCGACAGCGGGGCGAGCCTGCAACCAGGGCGTACGCCAGTGTGGTGGATAAACGCCAAGTGCGTCCAACCGGTCCGTGGAGCACGCCCCTGCAACCTGTTTTTCCTCCGCGGCGGAGTTGCTTTGCGAAGTAAAATAGCCGGGATCAGCAACCGTCGTACGAACTATTCAGGTGCACAGTCCAGTGCCGATTGCACAACGCACACAGGTTGGGATCGTCGGTGCGGGGCCAGCCGGTCTCGTGCTCTCTCACCTTTTGTATTTGCAGGGGATTGATTCCGTCGTAGTCGAGAATCGCAGCCGCCAATATGTAGAGGAGCGCGTCCGCGCCGGTGTGCTGGAGCAAGGAACAGTTGACCTGCTCACAGAAATGGGCGTCGGCGAGCGGATGAAAACCGAAGGCTTGGTCCACTACGGGATCGAGTTACGCTTCGCGGGCCGCGGTCACCGTATTGATTTTCAGGATCTCACCGGCGGGAAAGGAATCACGATTTACGCTCAGCACGAGGTTCTGAAAGACCTCAACAATGCCCGGGTCGCGACCGGTGGCCAGGTTTTTTTTGAGGTTGGAAAGGTCACCGTGCATGACTTCGACGGCTCCAGGCCGAAGATCCGATACCAGAAAGATGGAAACGCCTGCCAATTGACCTGCGATTTCATTGCCGGATGCGACGGCTTTCACGGCATCTGCCGCCCCAGCATTCCGTCAGGGATGCTCACCGAGTATGAGCGGGAGTATCCCTTCGGGTGGCTTGGCATCCTGGCCGACGCGCCTCCCTCCTCTGATGAACTGATCTATACCTACCATGATCGCGGCTTTGCCCTGCTCAGTATGCGGACGCCCCACATCAGCCGCCTGTACCTGCAATGCAAGCCAGATGAAAACATTGATCTGTGGGGTGACGAGAAGATCTGGCAGGAACTGCAGATCCGTCTGGCTTCGAACGGATGGACGCTCACCGAAGGGCAGGTTCTCCAGAAGGGTGTGACGGGCATGCGTAGTTTCGTGGTCGAGCCCATGCAATACGGCAGGCTCTTCTTAGCGGGAGACTCAGCGCACATCGTTCCGCCGACTGGAGCCAAGGGATTGAACCTCGCGGTTGCCGATGTTCAGATACTCGCGCGAGCTCTCAAGAACTTTTATGACACTGGACGTCGTGACCTGCTCGATACCTATTCTCAGGTCTGCTTGCGGCGCGTCTGGAAAGTGCAACGGTTCTCGTGGTGGATGACTTCCATGCTCCATCGCTTCCCGGATGAGAATCCCTTCGACCGCCGCCGCCAGCTCGCCGAACTGGATTACGTAACCAGTTCTCGAGCAGCAGCCAAGACCCTCGCGGAAAACTACGTCGGCCTTCCGATGGAATGAAAAAGAAAATTAGCCACCGCTAATGCGCGACAAGCTTGGTGAACGGATATAGGTATGCTTGCATGAACACCATCACTCCCACTAGGCAGGCCAGAGCAATACTGTGCCAGAACACGTAGCGCAAGATGTCGCCCTCGTGTCCATACCATTCGGTCGCCGTACTGGCGACGACGATGCTCTGCGCATCGATCATTTTGCCCATGACCCCACCCGCACTATTCGCTGCGCCCATCAGGATGGGGGAGAGCCCGATCTGCTGCGCGGAGATCTTCTGCAGGCTGCCGAACAGCACGTTGGACGAGGTGTCCGAACCGGTCAGGGCCACGCCCAGCCAGCCCAGCAAGGTGCCGAAGAACGGATACAAATGTCCCGTTCGCGCGAACGCCAGGCCCATGGTGGCATCCACACCCGAGTAGCGGGTCATGATGCCGATCGAGAGCATGGCCGCGATGGTCATCAGCGAGACCCGGATGTGCCACAGGGTCTGCCACCACATGGCCACGATTTTGGGCAGCGTGAGGCCCATGATGAAGCCGGCAATGATGGCGGCGAAAAGGATTCCCGAACTCGTGGCGGAGATCCAGTTAAAGCCGAACACCGCGCGCTCCGCCGTAGGCTTGGCGACGACCGGGGGAATGCGTTGCACCAGCTTGTCGAGGCCGTTCACGGGAATCTGCGGGTTGGTGATCTGGCTCGGCAGCGTGTGCCAGGTGCTGGTCGAAGTGAACACCTTTTCCGGAGTATTCACCTTGAAACCCGCGTACGCCCACACCAGCCAGAACGGCACCAGCACGGAGAAGAAGGGCAGAATGCGGCCAACCTGTGCGCCCAGAGTGAACTCCGAATAGCCGTAACGCCCGGCCAGCTCGTCATTCAACCAGGGATCAGGCCCTTGAAGACGTAGGCTTGCAGGAAGGCGATCAGCCCGATCACCGCCGCGCCCGCCACCGAATGCCACCACACCGTCCGGAAGATCGGCCCCAGGGCATGGGTCCGCTCATACGGATCGTCGTAGCA